>Ga0209641_10000597_pt1 | contig 33438 bp, 34 predicted proteins | sample RifCSP16_1_FD_184022 | JGI IMG/M metagenome (GOLD analysis project Ga0209641, IMG submission 184022) | Soil microbial communities from Rifle, Colorado - Rifle CSP2_sed 16_1 (SPAdes) (version 2) | ecosystem: Environmental > Terrestrial > Deep subsurface > Rock core/Sediment | place: Rifle... | reverse complement strand
CCGCGACGATCACGCCGTCGCCCCCGTCAGGCGGCGCTGCGTAAGGGACTCGAAGAACGCGTCGATCCGGTTCCTCAGCTGCGCCTCCTGGAAGTACCGAGGGTCCGCGAGGTCCGACTCGATCATGAGCGTCGGGATCCCGAGTTCGTTCACGAACGACTCGCGGAAGTCCGCCTGCCCCACGGAGAACGACCGGCAGCTCTTCACGGAGTGGATCACGAGCGCGTCCGCCTCGTACTCTTCCACGTACCGGCGGAGCAGGTCCGCGCGCTTCGCGAGGTTCCAGTTCGTGTAGCCGTTCATCGCGTACTCCGCGATGCTCTCGAGGGGCCGAGACGGATCGTGGCGCACGCCCTGGTCGTACAGCCCGCCGACCTTGGAATACGTGCTCGCGACTGCGACGGCGCCCCATCGCTTGAACAGCTCCCAGAACGCGCGGAAGTGGGGCCACGCGGGCGGTCCCTCGATCACGACGCGGAACTTCTCCTCGGGCACGGGGCCGCGCCGCTCGTCCGTCCGTGCGCGCATCTCCCGCAGGACCTGGCGGTAGTACTCCACGGATTCCGGCGTCCCGCGAAGCATGTTCACCGGCGCCATGTAGAAGACGGCCTCGAAGTACGAGTCGAACGGGGACGGGCGTTCCCGGGCGAGGTGCAGGATCTCGACCCACAGGTCCTCCGCCTCGCGGGAGTAGCCGAGGATCTCGCGGAGCCTCGCCTCCGAGAACGTCACGCCCGTGCGCGCCTCGCACCGCGCGATCAGCTCCTTCAACTGCGCAACGACGTACGCGACGTCGCCCGGCGAGATCTCCGACTCGCGGATGTACGGGATGTCGAGGAGGAAGAACTCGGAACCGTAGAAGTGGGCGAGCGCCTCGAACCACTTGATGAACGTGTTGCACCCGCTGTAGTTGCACACGAGGAGGTCCGGCGTCGGGAGCCGCCCGAAGGGCGACTGGCGGTCCTTGAGCATGAGGCCGATGTCGTTCTTCACGTACCCGCAGACGTCCGCGGAGTACCCGAGGTCCTCCGCGCGGATGATGTTCTCCCCCGCGACCTTCTTGATCCCGCACTGGAGCGCGTTGATCTCCGGATACACGGGGAGGAATCCGAAGCATTGCGTGAGCTCGACGATGTTCCCCGGGATGAACAGGTACGCGACCGGGACCCCGTCCGCGTTCGCGGTCTCGAGCGCGCCGTAGTACTTCGCGAGCATGTCGCGCTGCATCGTTTTCCCGAGGTCCGGGGGCACCGTTGTCTGCGTCGTCGTCGCCATCGTTCCCACCTACCCGAACATCACGGACTCCACGAAGGTCTCCACCTGCGTCTTCGCGTGCTCGAACGCGGTCATCTTCTCCTCGAACTCGACGTGGAGGTGCGGGATGTCCGCCTTCTCGAGCACCTCCTTGTACGGAACGTAGTCGTACAGGGCGGGCTCGCAGAACTTGGCGGTGCAGAATAGCACACCGTCGACCTGCAGCTCCCGCGCCCTCTGGAGGAGCCACTCCGTCTTCGGCCGGACCGTGTGGCAGACGGACGACATCGCCGCACCGTGCACGAAGCCCTCGGCGATCGCGCGGAGCGGGTCCCCGTTCGCCGCCAGCGGGCGGTCCAGGAATCGAAGGCCGAGCGCGAGGTCGTCGTCCAGGACGTAGCAGCCCGCGTCCTCCATCGCCCGGAGGAGCGCGAACGGCGGCTGCTCGCAGAACGAGCCGAGGAGCAGGATCCGCATCTTGTCCATCGACCGCGACGACCGGGAGCGGATCTCCGCGAGCGTCTCCCGCAGGAGCCGCGTGTGCTCCTCCTTGGGCAGAAGACCGCCCGCGCGCGTGAGAACGTATGCTTCCGACGCCGGCAGGAGCCAGGGGGCCTTGGACCGGATCTCGTGGAGATCCCGAACGAGCGCGCGGTTCTCCTCGAACGCCCGCAGGCTTTGCGCGAGCGCATCGTTGGAGATGTTCACGCCGCCCATTCGTTCCAGGGTCGCGAGGAGGCGGCGCAACTCTCCCGTCATGTAGTCCACGGCCGCTCCCGATCCGACGTTCTGCGGGAGGTGGAGGTACTCGACCGTCTTTCCCCGGAAGTTCCTCGCGAACACCCCGGACAGGTTCCGCGCGACGTCGCAAATGTTCGTGAACACGAAACCGTCAAAGGCGTCCAAGTTGCCGCGCAGTCCCAGTTCCAGCGTGCTCCGGGTGATCGAGCAGACGAACGACTGGATGCGGGAGTCCGCGGCCTCGATCTCGACGCCGCCGCCCGCGCCGAACAGGTGGACGGGAAGCATGCCCGCCGCGTGCACGAGCTCCATCGGCGCGTAGACGGGGAAGCTTCCGACGACCTTGCCCCCGCCCTCCTTCCACTCCCGGGCCCGCGGGAACGTCACGTCCTCCACAAGGGACCGAAGGTCCTCGACCCTCCCGAGCGGGGCGGACATCGGGGAGTGCTATATTGTAGCTACAATATAATCATGTCGATTCCATTGTCGATCCGATACCGGGGTTATATCAGACGGACCGCTCCAGGACGATCGCCCCGCCGCGGTCGAATCCGAGGGACTGGAAGTACGCGACGAGGTCGCCCGCGTCCCACTCGACGAGCGTCTTCACGCGCCGGATTCCGCGCCGCCGCACCTCGGCCAGGAATCGTTCGCCGAGCAGATGCCCGAGTCCCGATCCCTGATGGCGAGGGTCCACGCCGACGACCTTCACCCAGGCGACCTCGCGGTCCTCTCCGAATTCCCACGGTCGGACGTCCCCGACGAGGAATCCCGCGACCGTCTCGCCGACCGCCGCGACGAGGCACACGCCCTCGCCCGCACCAAGCTGGCGGCGCACGTACGCTTGGAGCGTGCTCGTCCGCCGGCTCTTCGTAATCGCTCGTTCGATCGCTGCCACCGCGGGCAGGTCCGATGTCTCCATCCTCCGGATCCGAACCGCCATCGCCACCCCTCAGTCGATCCTGATGACCTTGACCCGCTTCCCGATCCAGTCCGGCGGAAGGTACACGCGGCCGGAGTTCCCGCTCCGCTTCACGACCTTCTCGACCATCTCGTGTCCGAAGACCTCGAACCGGGCAACGCCGCGCGGGCTCTTGCGGGCCATCCGTCTCTCCGCCACGGGATTAGCTACAAGGTAGTTATACGTGCCGTCCGTGCGAAAGGTAGAAATGGCGCGGAGACCCGTGGCGGCTTCATGTCGGCTCCGGCGTTCCAGGAGATCGCGTACGAGAAGAAGGAATGGGTCGCGACGGTCACGATCAACCGGCCGCACGCGTACAACGCGTACACGTTGAACACGCTCCGCGAAATGGCGGCGGCGTTCAAGGACGCGTCGTTCGACGACTCCGTGGCGGTGATCGTCCTCACCGGGGCGGGGGACAAGGCATTCTGCACGGGCGGGGACGTGAAGGAGTACGCGGACGTGTACACGCAGAGGCCGCGGGACTACTGGAAGTACATGGTCGAGTTCCAGGCGGCGCACGACATGCTGCGGAACAGCGGGAAGCCCGTGATCGCGCGCGTGAACGGCGTGTGCGCCGGCGGCGGGAACGAGTTTCACATCGCGTGCGACCTCAGCGTGGCGGCGGAGCACGCGGAGTTCCTGCAGGTCGGGACGCGCGTCGGTTCCGTGGCGGCGGGTGGCGCGACGCAGTGGCTCCCGCTCCTGATCGGGGACCGCCGGGCACGCGAGATGCTGTACCTGTGCGAGAAGGTCCCCGCCGCCAAGGCGCTCGAGTGGGGCCTCGTGAACTGGGTCGTTCCCGCCAAGGAGCTGGACGCGAAAGTGCGCGAGGTCGCGGACAAGTTGGTCGACAAGTTCCCGGAGTGCACTCGGTACACGAAGGCGCAGGTGAACTTCTGGAAGGACTTCGCGTGGCACATGACGATCCCGCACGCACGGGATTGGCTCAGCCTGCACTTCGCGACGCGGGAGCCGTGGGAGGGCATGCGCGCGTTCGTCGAGAAGCGGCCCGCGCGGTACCGGGAGTTGCGGGAGGAGGCTGCCAAGGGGGGCGCAACGGAGTTCCTCTGGGGGGCGCCCACGAGAGCGTGTCCGTCGTGCGGCGCTGCCGGCCTCCCCGCGGGCTACGCGTTCTGCGGGCGATGCGGCCACGCCTTCGGCTGACTTCCATACGGTAAAGGGGCAAACTACTTGGCGGGGGGATCGGCTCGAGCGTCTGGGATCCCATGGAAGACCCGAACGACGTGCTGAAGGCGGAACACGAGGCGATCGAGCTCCTGTTGGCGGCAGTCGAAGGCATGGCCGGGCGAGTGGCGACGAAGGCCGTGTTCCCGAGGAGGGACCTGGAGGCCGCGATGACGGTCGTGACGGAGTTCGCGGACAAGTGCCACCACGCGAAGGAGGAGCGGACCCTCTTCCCCGTGCTCTCGAAGCACTCCCCGAAGGTCGGCGCCGAGCTCGCGCGACGGCTCACGAGCGACCACGTCGCGTTCCGGAAGCTCGTCGGCACGATGAAGGAGCAGATCGCGAAGGGGGGGACGGAGGACAGGGCCCGGTCGCAGCTGGCCAAGAACCTGGACACGTACACGAGGCTGCTGCGGCAGCACATCCTCGTCGAGAATACGGAGCTCCTTCCGGAGGTCGAGAAGAGCATCCCGGCGGCGGAGCGGACGCGCCTCTCAGAGGCGTTCGAACGGGTCGAACGGGAGGAGATTGGGGCGGGCGTCCACGAGAAGTACCACCACATGATCCACACGCTTGCGGACCGATACGCTCGGTAGGTTCGTCACTCGAGGGAGTGGAGGATCGGGTACCGCCGCTCCAGCATCTGGTAGAACGCGTCAGAGCACACCCACGGTAACTCCGGCTTTCCCTCGACGCGGATTCGGCCGTCGATTACGATCGTGGGCACCGCGCGGACCCCGTACCGGGCGGCGGCGTCCGCATTCGCGGTGAAGTCTCGCGCGAGGTTCCGTTCGATCAGTTCGCAGGACCCGCACTTGCCCGCCTCGACGGCGTCGAGAGCCTGCCGGCACAGCGGGCAGTCCCCCGTGAACACCTCGATGCGGTGCGGCACCGAGGTCGAGACCGGGCGCCGTGCACTAGAACCTTCCGGGTCAGTACGCGTACGTCTTCCCGACCGGTTCCCTTGCGGGCCGAGCGTCCCAGTACGGGCGCGTCGTCAGGTACCGCAGCTTCGCCTCGTACAGGTCGTCGTAGAAGGCCTTCTCGTCCCGGTGCATCTTCGCGAGGATCCGGGAGGCCGCTTGCGGGCCGACGCCGTACACGCTCATCGCGATCGCCGCCTTCCGGCCGTACACCGCCACGAGGTCCGCCCCCTGGCGGGCCCGCACGAGCTCCTTCTCCTCCTCCTCGCTCAGATCCATCCCCATCTGGCGGCGGGTGAACGCGTCCCGGATCGGCGTCCCGTGCCACGACAGCGCCGCCAGGATTGCCGACCCGCACTCCGCACACGCGGCCTTCTCCGGCAGCCCCCCGACCTCGCGGTCCGGGTCGATGTGACCGCACGAGAAGCACAGCAGGTTGACGCGCTCCGTCCTCAGGAACTGTCGCATCCGCTCGACGTTCTGCTCCCGCTCCGCCTCCGGGGAGAAGAGCTCCGGCGCCTCCACGTACCGCCGCACGATCGGGTACCCGAGGGGGGTCGGCTTCTCCCCCTTGAACGTCGCCACCCGAAGCGCGCCCGCGCGGAGGTTGCGGTAGAGCTGCCGCACGCGTTCGAAGTCCACGTGCTCGAGGAACGTCTCCCTCCGGGCCTCGTCCTCAATCGGGGTCCCTCGGAATCGAACCTCGAAGCTGTTCAGCTCGTCCGCGGGAATCAGCAAGCCCCGGGCGATCGCCCCGAACCGCTCCGCAATCCACTTCATCTGCAGCCCGAAAGGGATGTGGTCCCGGACGAGGATGTCGAGGCTCCGCTCGATCTCCGCCTCGTCGACCTGGAATAGGAACGAAGCGAGTTCCTTCAGGTCAATCTCCTCCGTGGTCGTCACGAGTTCGAACAGGATTCGGTGAGCGTCCGTCCACCAGAAGCGGACGAGGTTCCGTCTCGCGAGGAACTCCTCCAGGAGGTCCCCGAACGTGTTGTTCACGACCTCGCCGAACGGGGCGTGCACGATCAGGAAGCGGCCGAACGCCTCCAGAAGGATCGTGCGCTCGTCCGGGACGGGGGCCTCGAGGGCCATGTGGCTCGCGACGAGCTCCACGATCCGGCGGGACGCGGACTTGTTCACGGGCCACTCCGCCGCCAACGCCTCGGTCACGTCCCCCGTGGCGGCCTCCCGCAATCGGGCGGCGATCCCGCCCCGGAGTTTGGCGGTCTCTTGGGCGACGCCGAACGGGACCGGGAGGATCTCGCCATCCCATCCGGGGATCCGAGCGGTCGGGTCCTCCACGGGGTTCACGAAGACGCGTCCGTCCCGACCGATCTCCCAGATCCGCCACGTCCTCCCGCGAACGATGAAGGACGTCCCCTTCCGCGCCCGCAGGATGAACTCCTCCTCCCCGAGGATCCCCACGGGTTTCATCGTTGTGAGATCGATCACGGGATACGTGCGTTCGTCCCGGATCGTCGAGAGGTTCTGGAAGTAGTAGTCGCGGCCTCTGGCGGTGATGACGAGGTCCCCGCCGTCCGCTCGGAGGAGCTTCAGGTGGACCATGAAGTCCGCGGTCTTGTCGAACGCAACGCCGAGCTCGCGGTACGGCCACGCCCTGCGGACCACCGCCAGAATCGGGTCCCGGCCCGCGTGGCCGCCGGAGTCCAGGACGCACCCGACGATCTGGTGGCCGAGCACATCGAGCGCGCCGACGTGAATCCTGAGCGGCTCCAATTCGCCACCCTGCGCCCTCTGGATCACCGCCAAGCTCTCGAGGACGTCGTCCGCGCTCACCGCCACGATCGTGCCCTTGCTCGTCCGGGTGAGGGTGTGGCCTGCACGCCCGACCCGCTGCACGAGGCTGGTCGCCTGGCGGGGGCTCATGTACTGGAGCGCGTGGTCCACGGACCCGATGTCGATCCCGAGCTCCAGCGTGGAGGTCGCGACGAGCGCCTTCAGGCTCCCCGCCTTGAACTCCGCCTCCGCTTTCTCTCTCGCCTCCCGGGGCAGCGACCCGTGGTGGACACCCACGGACTTTTCGAGCATCCCGAACCGGGACCCGAGGAGCTCCGCGTTCATCCGGGAGTTCACGAACACGAGGGTGGAGCGATGTTCGTCGATTGAATCCTGCATGAACGTGAGACTGGCGGCGACCTCGGGCGTGATGAACAGCTGCCGCGCGAGCTCGAAGTCCTCGTCGTTCGGCTTTGGCCACTCCACGCGGTACTCCATTCTCTTCGGCGGCGCGACCTGAATGATCTCGAGCGGGGAATCCCCGCCAAAAAGCGCCGCGACCTCCTCCGGGTTCCCCACAGTCGCGCTGAGCCCGATTCGCTGGAAGTCCCCCGCCACCTGCCGCAGGCGTTCCAGGGCGACCGTTAGCTGAATCCCGCGGCGGTCCTTCGCGAGTTGGTGAACTTCGTCGACGATGACGTGGCGGACCCACTTCAGGTGCTGGCGCATGACCCTCGCGGGCAGGATCGCTTGGAGCGTCTCGGGCGTGGTCACGAGGAGGTCCGGCGGCTTCACCGCCTGCTTTCGTCGGGCGCTTTGCGGCGTGTCGCCGTGGCGGATCTCCGTGCGGATGCCAAGCTTCTGGGCCCACCATTCGATTCGCCTCTGCATGTCGCGATTCAGCGCGCGGAGGGGCGTGACGTAAATGCACCCGATCCCGAGCTTCTCCCGCGCCGCCAGCCGGTCGAGTATGGGGAGGAGGCCCGCCTCCGTCTTCCCCGAGCCGGTGGGAGAGATGATGAGGACGTTTCGACCCGCCGCGATGCGCGGGATTGCGGCCGCCTGAGGGGCTGTCGGAGCCTTGATGCCGATCTCGGCGAGGGATCCCCGGACTCGCGGAGACAAGAGGCTAAAGGCGTCCTCCCTGGACATGGAGACGTCCCGAACAGGCACGTCCTATTCAAGGATGATGAGCGTAACGGCCGGTGGGGTGAAGGAACTCACGCGAGGGACGGGCCGTCTTCGACGAGGTAGCACTCGGTCTCCCGACCTCGACGCTCGAATCGGACGAGGCCTGCGTCGCGAAGCACACGGAGGTGGTAGTGAGTCAAGGGGCGGGAGATGCCGACGGAGGCGGCGAGCTTGCCCTGCGTGATCCCAACGTTCTGTCGGAGCGCGAGCACGATCCGTTTCTGGATGTCGGAGAGGAAGAGCGCGACCTCGGTCTTCGTTCCCATTGGATAGAAGCGGCGGTATGTGCCGTCCTGCCGGGAGGTGATGTATCCGCCGCGCTCGAGCGTGTTGAGGTGATAGGAGAGGACGCCCATCGCGAGCCCGAGCGTGGACAAGATCGAACGGTAGTGATTCCCCGGGTTAGCGCGGATGTGTTCGTAGATCCGCAGGCGGACCACGTTCTGCAGCATCTGGCCCCGCTGGATGCGCGCGAACAGGCCGCCGAGGAGCACCGCCGCTAGGATCAGGAGCACCAAGGAGAGCATGGCGATGGGGGATTCCCCGAGCGCGGCGCCGGGCGCCGGGATCGGGCGAAGCGTGACATCCCTCGACGCGGTTCCGTCTGGTCCCACCGAGACGGTGACGTTGGTCGGGAAGTAGGTCTCCGCCCGCACGTGAAGACGGTAGTCCCCTGCGGCGATGTCCGGAAACCGGTAGGAGCCGTTCGCGTCCGTTGTCGCATCCGTCAGCGGCTCGTCGCTGTCGGGAAAGTACAGCGTCAGTTGCGCGTTGGCGATCCCCCGGCCCGTGTACAGGTCGACAACGCTTCCGTCGAGCGCGGGCGCGGAGGCCGCGGGAAGAAGCAGCATCACCAAGATGGCGGCAACGCCCCCCGCAAGTCCTCTCACGATCTCACGGAATCCCGGGACCGTTCCTCATCCTTTCGTCGGCTCCTTTCGAGGAAGACGATTCCACATCCGGCCAGCCCCGCCAGGGCGACGGCGAAACCTTGAGGCGCGACGGCTGGAGGATCAAGCCAGCCCCGGAAGACTCCGACCAGCCCGCCGTCGACCTCGTGGACGCTCAGGAAACTGCCGCGGTAGACCGTAGCGCCGAGCTTCGGGAAGAGGTCACGGTACTCCGGGGAACTTACCTTCACGAAACGATCGACCTCCCCCTGTACGACCAAGTCGCTCCCGAGGTCGCGTCGATACGCCTCCACGCGTCGTGCCTCCGCCTCGAGGAGGGAGGGTCCCAGTCCCGGAGCCAGCACGAGCGCGGCATTAGGCGCGGGTGCCTCTCCGTCGGTCCGTGGGAGCGTCACGAAGAGTGACGTGAACGGTGTTGCGACGCGATACGAGGTTGCCAGCGCCTTCAGCTCTGCTTCCGCGTCTCCGTTCGGCTCCGCGCGGAGTCTCGCAAGGAGGGATTGGATTTGAGCGAGGGCCCATTGCCGCTCCACGTTCGATCGGATGGGGATCTGATCCCCGGAAACGGTCTTCTCGATGGAACGGCGTCCGTCCTCCCAGGAGATCTGGACAGCCAGGGGGTCCGAGCTCGTCCCGCGGAGCCGCGCGAGCGCGAGGATCTCGCCGCCACTCCTCACGGTCTGCACGGTGGGCACGGCCCAGGAGTCCTCGACGGCATCCGGGACGTCGATCCGCACTCCCTCCAGGACTGGCACGCGAACGGAACGGAGGAGGTCCCGCGAGATCTCGGCCGCCATATCCAGGGTCGGCGCGGCAAACCTCCCACCGTGGAAGTGGGAGAGGTTGACGAGCAGATTCTCGTCCTGATGGGTCGGGGGTTCCACGGCGATCGTGAAGACGGGGAGGTCCGCCGCATACGCGACCCGTGAGTACGCGTTCACAAGGTCGGGTCCGGCCGGGCCCGCCGTCACGTGGCCATCCGAGATCAGGATGAGGACGGGCTGGTGGCGCTCCGCGACGGCCTCATGCCCCCATCGGTCGATGAGGGAAAGCGGCGCGGCCAAGTTCGTGCTCCCCCGTAGTGTGGCCGCCGCGAGGAAGTCGTCCATCGCCTCTGCCAGGTCCGCGTACCAGCCGGCGGGGGACTCGTCGAACGGCACGACCTCCCGCCCGTGGAACACCGTCAATCCAATCCGCTCGCCGGGCCGGAGGTCCGCCCCCAGGGACCGGACGACGGCGCGGACCAAGTCTCGTCGGCCGCCATGCGCCATGCTCCCAGACCCATCGACGAGAACCAGCAGGGTCCGCGGCCACGGGCGTTGCGATTCCGCGATGGCAGGGTCGTCGACGCCCATGGACCATCGCACGTACCGGTTGCCCTCCTCGTCCACGGACTGGCTCAGGGAGGGCCCCTCGCTCCGGAATCGCACGACGAGATCGCGCGCGCCCGCCGCGGACCGGGAGTCGATGCGTGCCTCGGCGACTCGGTCGCCGTCTCGCTCGAACGTGAGGTCAAGGTGGCTAGGACTCCACACTTCCAATAGGGCGGAGGCGGTCTCGACGCGAACGCGCACGCGGAGGTAGTCGACGCTGTGGCGGGCATCGACGGAGAGGCGGTATGGATACTCGTACACGCCGTCCCAGGAGGTCAGGGGCATCTCGAGGGTTGTGATCGTCGTCCGCGTCTGACCGGGCGGGATGGTCACCGCGATCCAGTAGACGTCCCTCCGCTCGTCATACTGCACGAGCGCCGCATCGGTGCCCTCCGTCAAAGCGGTCAGGAACGCGTCGAGACCCTCCCCCCGGTCCACGGCCGACGACTCGTAGGTGACGTTTCCGACCTGGAGCCGCAAGTCCGTGATCAGCTCGTGCCCCCTCTCCAGCGGGAAGAACACCTGCCCCTCCTTGAAGACGGTGCTCGGATTGTGGAACTCTTTCATGATCACCACCCGGGCGTGCCCCTCCGTGAGGAGGATCTCGACCTGCGTGCCGTTGACCTGGGTCGGGATGGACGACGGCGGTTCAGCGATTTCGCAGAACGCCTGGGCGACCGGTGCGGTCCCCGGACCGAGGAAGACCAACGGCAGGGAGAGCACAAGGAGGGTCCAGAGGTTCATGGGATCGCCCCCGCCACGGACCGGGTGCACCGAGAGCACAGCCAGTCGCCGTGCCGCGTCATCACGGAGGGACGACCTGTGCGGCGGCCGCACCCGGTGCACGCCGGGATCCCCACGCGAAGGATGAGCAGGACGATCCCGATGGACGCCGCAAGAAGCAGAATGGGAGGGAAGACGACCAGACTCAGGATCCCCGCGGATGTGGCGCCGAGGATCGCCGCCGAGAGGGAGAGGACGAGTCCGGCCACGCCCGGCACGTGAATCCCCCCCGTCGCGTGCCGGTGAAGGGCGGAGAGCGCGCGGTCCGCCCGGGAAGTGCCCAGAACGCCGAGGATGATGGCTCCCGATGCCAGGGCGTACGCGACGTCGAGACGGAACCCCGGGCCGAAGGAAGCGAACATCAGGAGGAGCAGCAGCCAGCTCCCGAGGCCGAGCTCCACAGGCAATACGGCTGCACGTCGGGCTCGGATGCGCGCGCGTGAGATCAGTTCGGGCAGGGACGCCGTCGAGGCCATGCCGGGAGGGATGACGGGCCGACTATGTGTGAAGATTGGAACGGTCGCTTGACGGCGGCTTCAACTTTGTGGAACACCCGTTGTTCAATCGGCTCGACGGCACTCGGCGCGTGGAGGCGTGGGCCCCGCGGTGGCCTAGTGGTGGTGTCCCTCGTGCGCGTCCGGCGCGCCCTCGCCCTTCTGGTTGAAGGACTTCCCGCACCCGCACGTGGACCAGTTGTTCGGGTTGTTGATCAGGAACCCGCTCCCCGCAATCGTCTCTCGGTAGTCGACCGTGGAGCCGTCGAGGTACTTCGCGGATGCGTCGTCGATGACGACCTTCACGCCGTTGTCGTGGATCACCTGGTCCCCGTCCTGGACCTTGTCGTCGAGCGCCATGCCGTAGGACATGCCGGAGCATCCGCCGCCGGCGACGTACACGCGGAGGAACGAGTCCTCGACCGTGCCGTGCTTCTCGATGAGCTCCTTGAGCTTGGACGCTGCCGGTTCGGTGACCGCGATCAAGACCATGACGATACCCAGCATTTAGCAGCGTTCCGACCTAATAAGGCTTCCGTCGCCCGTTCCCTCCCCGAGATGCACCGAGGCGCAGAACGGTGCGGGGCCGTCTGCGTCGTGGGGGAACGTCCCCCGCGGTCGTCAGGGTACCCTTATGGCCGCCCCCGCCATCCGTGTCCCCATGCCTTTCGTGAAGCCGAGCCCAGGGCCGCTGGAGGCCGCGAGCCTGGAGACGATCTTCCTGTACGTCAACGACTTCCCCAAGATGCGGCAGTTCTACCACGAGACCCTCGGCCTGCCCATCGGATACGAGAACCCGAACTACGCCGACTTCAAGACGAACGGGGCGCGCATCGCGATCCATACGGGCCGCGGGACCGTGCGCCGCCGGGAGAGTCACTGGTTCATGGAGTTCCGCGTCCGCGGCATCGACGGGGTCGTCGCGCGGCTGCGCCGCAAAGGCGTGCGGTGCTCCCGGGTCCGGAAGGAGTCGTTCGGCCGCATCTCGAGCTTCCTCGACCCGGAGGGCAACCTCATCGGCCTCGAGGAGGCCCCCAGCTAGCCACGGACGCAAATCGTCAAATCCCACTGCCCGTGTGTGCCCCCCGGCATGCCGTCCCGGCTGGCGTTCTGGCGGCGAGAGGCGGAGGACGCGGCGAGCGACGAGTCGCACCCGAAGCCCGGCCTCCTGTCCGACTTCATCCTGGGAAGCCAGGACGGCCTCGTGAACGTCCTCGGCGTGATCCTCGGCGTCGCGATCGCGTCGCAGAACATCCGGGTCATCCTCGCGGGCGGCCTCGCCGCCACGTTCGCGGAGTCGATCTCCATGGGTGCGGTCGCGTACACGTCCACGCTCGCCCGGCGGGACCACTACCAGAGCGAGATCGATCGCGAGCTGCTCGAGATGAAGGAGCTCCCGGACGTGGAGCGCGAGGAGGTGCGCAAGGTCTTCGCCGAGTGGGGGTACGAGGGGAAGGACCTCGAGGGCCTCACGGACAAGATCGTGGCGAACCCGAAGGCGTGGCTCGAGTTCATGATGGCGCACGAGCTGAAGCTCGCTCCCGTGGACAGGACGCAGGCCCGGAAGAGCGCCGTCCTCGTCGGCGTGGCGGCGATCGTGGGGTCCCTCATCCCCCTCCTCCCGTTCCTCGGGTTTGGGGGCGCCGCAACGCCCAGCGAGATTTCCATGGGCATCGTCGTCGCCCTGATCCTGAGCGCCGTCACCCTGTTCCTGATCGGATGGTACAAGGGGAAAGCGACGATCGGCCGTCCGTTCCGCAGCGGGACGCAGATGCTCGTCATCGGGATCGTGTCCGCGCTCGCGGGCTTCGGGGTCGCCTATCTCGTCGGCGGCCCCATCACGCCGTGAGGCACCCTTAAGCGCGGCCCCGCCTTGCGTTGGCTCCGTGTCCCATGACTTCCGCTTGGGGGTCCGCATCCGCGCGCCCAAGGACCGCGTGTTCGAGCACCTGCTCACGCCCCATCACCTCGCGCGGTGGTGGTGCAGCTTCGCGCAGGTCTCCCCGAAGCCGGGCGGCATGTTCAACTTCGGCGGGGACTACTGCATCGTGCCTCCGGAGGGCCACGCGCACCAATGCGTATTCACCGGCGGTGAGGTCCGGAAGAGCGTCACGTTCACGTGGCCCCTGTTCGGCGCGGACACCACCGCCACGTGGTCCGTCGAGGACGACGGGGAGGCGTCTCGGTTCTCCGTCGCGCACTCGGGAGTCGCGCAGGCCGAGGGTCCCTGTGGGACGATCCGAGACGCCTACCGGGTGTGCCTCGGGAACCTGAAGGCGATCTGCGAAGGTCGGGGCGACTCGTTGCGTCCGGAATACGCGCCCGTCTCGAAGCCCGAACTCCGGCTGGCGATCCTCCTCGACGTTCCGCCCCACGCCGTCTTCGACGCGCTGACGGATCCGGATCGGTTGGCGGCGTGGGCGACGCGGGGCGGGTCGGCGCAGGTCGATTCCCGGCCCGGTGGCCGGTACGTATGGGGTCCGAGGGCGGCGACCGTCCTGGCGGTGGAACCCGACCGGACGCTGTCGCTGGCGTGGCCGGGCACGGGCGCCGCGACCTGGGACCTCGAACCGAAGGCGGTCGGTACGGGCGTCTACTTCCGGCACGAGGGGCTTTCCGGGGACGAGCAGGAATCCCGCATTCTCCGGGGATGGTGGTCCTCCCTTCTCGTGGATCTCAAGAACTACGTTGAAGCGGGCGAGGTTGGCCTCTTCGAGCCCTAGGAAACGCCGGTCAATCGTGATGCGCGTCGGGTGTACCAGGGGCCGCGGCCAGGCGTCCCCTGCCCTCACCGTCCACGCGCTCTCCGACCTTGCGTAGCGTGTCGAACACGAGGTCGATGTCGTGCAAGGTCGTCCGGTGGCTGCAGATCGACAGCCGAAGGACCGTTCGTCCGCGGATCGATGTGGTCATGACGAACGCGACGCCCGTGAGCTGGATCTCGTCCGCAATTCGCTGGTTGAGCCAATCGAGGTAGTTGTCCATCGCGGCCTGAGCATGCTCGGATTCCCCTGCACGAGGTCGCAAGTCCTTCGGTGCGTACCGGAAGGAATAGATGAACAACGTGGGCTTGTGGAGGGCCTCGAAGTCGTCCGAAGCCCGCACGAGTCGGTCGAGGTGCTCCGCGCACCGCACGTTCTGCGCGAGGAGCCTGCGGTACCCTTCCGCCCCGTAGTGCTGGAGGGTCATCCAGACCTTGAGTGCTCGGAACCCCCGCGACATCTGCGGCCCGTATTCGAGGTAGTCGAGTCCTGTGTATTCCGTGGGCAGCGTCCCCCGCAGGTACGGCGCCGTCATCGAGAACGCCCTCCGCAGTTTTTCCTCGTCGCGCACGAGGACGCATCCGCACTCGTAGGGGATGTACAGCCACTTGTGGGGGTCCAGCGTCACGGAGTCCGCCCGCTCGAGGCCGCGGAACAGCTCCCTCTTTTCCGGAAGCATGCTTCCGACGGCGCCACAGGCTCCGTCCGCGTGGAACCAGATTCGCCGGGCCTCGCACACGCGCGCGATGTCTTCCAGCGGATCCACCGCGCCGACGTTGATCGACCCGGCCTGCCCGACGACGCAGAACGGGATGTCGCCCCGTGCCGTGTCTCCGTCGATGATCCGCTCAAGCGCGCCGACGTCCATCGTGAAGTCCTCGCGACTGGGCACCCGTCGTATCGCAGTCCTGCCGAGGTTCAACATGTCCGCCACCCGAACGATCGAGGAGTGGCCTTCGTGGTCCGACATGTAGATTCGGAATCGGCCTGAGCGGGCGGCGCTCTGGAGCCCCTCGTCCGTGGTGTTGTACGGCGCCACGTTCCGAAGCGCCGTAAGGATCGCGGTGAAGTTCGCCATCGTCCCGCCGCTCACGAACAGTCCACCGCACGCGGTCGGGTAGCCGATGAGCTCCGCGATCCACGCGATCGTACGGCGCTCGATCTCGGTGGCTGCAGGGGCGGGCTTCCAGGCCCCCACGTTCATGTTCACCGACGCCGCCAAGGCCTCCGCAAGGACACCGAGCATCGTGCCCGAGCCGTTCACAAAGCCGAAGTAGCGCGGGGATCCGAGATGGGTCGCGTTCGGGAGGACTTTCGTCTCCCATGCGTCCAAGATTGTCTCCGGACTCCGGCTCCGTTCGGGGAACGGCTCATCGAAGGTCGAGGCCACCTCGGCGGACGTGCGCCGAGGAAACACGGGGACCTCCCGGATCCGCCCGTAGTAGTCCGCGATCATGTCGATGACGCGGTACCCAAGGGAGCGGAACGCTTCCGGATCCAGGTCGAGGCTGACAAATGGCTCTTCCTGCGTGGACATGTCGGGACGAAGTCTGTGGCGGGTAAATACGTGTCGCAGGGGGTCGCTATCCGGCCGGACCGTCTCCCTCGGAACCGTTGACCGGTGATGCGTTAGCTTCGGCGGTGGGCTCGTTTGTCGGAGTGGGCCAGCGGACAGAATCTTGATGCCGTCGCCTCGCCTTGGCGGTGCGGGTGACGGATGGCGCGCATCGAGACGAAGGAGGTGTCCGGGGCGGAGGGCCCCCTCGGGGAGGCGTACCGGGAGATCGCGGAGAAGCGGGGGAGCGTTGCGAACGTGTTTCGCATCGAGAGCCTGAACCCCTCGGTCATGAGGTCCCACCTCGACTTCTACATGAAGATCATGTATGGGAAGTCGGGGCTGTCGCGGCGCGAGCGCGAGATGATCGCCGTCGTGGTCTCGAGCACGAACGGGTGCACGTACTGCACGACGCACCACACGGAGGCGCTTACCGTCCACCTCAAGGGCGAGGCCGACCCCGAGGCGATCCGGCGGGACTTCCGCACGGCATCCATCACCGCCAAGGAGAGGATCATGCTCGGGTACGCAGTGAAGCTCACGAGGTTGCCGGACGGGGTCACGGACGCGGACGTCCAGAAGCTCCGCGACGCCGGGCTCACGGACGCGGACGTCCTTGACGTGACGTTCACGGCGGCGTACTTCAACTTCGTGAACCGACTCGTGCTCGGACTGGGCGTCGAGCTCGAGGGCGATGCGGAACGGGTGTACAAGTACTAACCACGACCCGGCTACCCGGAAGCGTCGTATGCCCGCCGGATCCACGCGACGAGTTCCTTGTCCACCTCGCTCGCGTGGACCAGATAGACTTTGTACTGGCACATCCCGCCGGGGGGCAACGAAACGAGGCGAGGCGTGGCCTTCACGTCCTTCATGTTGAGGCCCACCTCGAGCCGCAACTTCGTTCCCGGTCCGACCATGGCGAATTGCTTCTTGCGTCGGAGGCTCACGTAGCCCTTCTTCGGCACCGTCTCGAAGTCCCCGAACAGGACAATGGCTTTCATCACCGAGTCGTGGATGGGTCTCAGAGATGCCTTGTTCCCCGAGTAGATCTGGCCGACGGTGTCCTCAACCGAAGCGCCACTCGCTTCCGCAGCGCTCTGGCCGTCGGAGGTGAGAGCGAAGTGTACGAGGCTGTTCGCATCGCCGTATCCGAGAGCGAGCTTCTTCATGAGCATCGTTCGGATCTCCCCGTGCTTCGAAAGTCCGCTGGCCTCGATGACGGCTCGGAGTTCCGTGAGGGACTTTCCGGTCTTCGCCTCGATGTTCCGAAGCTGGGTTTCGCGGGCCTGGTCCAAGCTGCTCATGGGATCACCGAGCCCTCGCGCCCGAGGCGCTTACGCGAGGTTTCATGAATCGTGGACCCCTCGAAGGGAAGAGTCGATTCCTCATGCCAAGTCATTCCCAGAACTCCACAAGGACTTTCTCCCGTCGTTCGGCGGTAGAGACGTCCGCTCACAGGGCCCGCATACGGTTGTTCTTCGGGTTGTGCTCGACCACCGCGAGACCGAGCGCCTCCATCACGGGGGGCACGTACATCCCGAAGCGACCCCGCAGCCCCTTCTTCAGCCCGTACCAACCGCCAACGGGATTCTCGGGCGAACGCCCCCATGCCTCGACGGTCCCTTCCCTCGCGGGCTTCTGCTCGTCCGCGCTCCCGAGCTCCATCCAGTCCCCATGCGCTTTCAGCATCGCCTGCAGGTCGGTCAGGCAGCGCAGCTGGTAGCGCAGCTCCGTCGATCCGACCCTACACACCAGGGCAGGCGGATTCGCCGCCTCGTCGCGATACACCTGGAACTCCGACGTTCTCGGCGGCGTCTGCAGAATCCACGGTTTCTCTCGCGACCCCGAGCCTTTGACGTTCGTTTTCGCCATCGTCGACCCCCTCAGCTGAGTCCGATGTAGGAGAGAAGCGGTGTTAATGAAGGTGCCGTCCGACAGTCGGTTCGACACTCGGCGGACGTCACGTCCTGCCTTTGCGTCGCGACTTCGCCGCCGTCTTCTTCGGAAGCGACGATGCGAATGCGACCCCCCGCTCGACCCATGCACGGAGCGCCGCCTCGGTCCGGTATCCGGGGGGTGCCACGAGGAGCCATCCCGCCATGCCGCTCCGCGCGCTCAGACTGAAGGGTTTCGCACCGGGTTCGCGTAGCAGATCGTCCGTTTCCGCCGGTTCGACGCGGACGATGAGATCCTCGCCGTGGACGCCGACGCACAGGTTTCCGCTGAGGAGGAACGCGATCCCGCCGAACATCTCCTTCTCCGTGAGTCCCGAATGCCCGCCAAGCAGCGCCCGGACCCGATCCGTTTGCGCCTTCGAGTAGGTCATCGGGGCCCACACGGACGGTGAGTTCATGAATATTCGTGAGCGAATGGGCCGGCTCGCCACGTGGGCCCACTGGGGGTGCGGAACGGCTCCCGGGGGATTGCCGCCTAGCGCACCGAGTCGTACGCCCTCTCGAGGCCGGCGACGTTGATCTTGACCATCTTGAGCATCGCCTCGACGACCGCCTTGGCCTTCCTGGGGTTCTTGTCGCTCATGAGCTCCATGAGGCGTCGCGGGATGATCTGCCACGACAAGCCGAACGGGTCCTTGACCCAGCCGCACATCTGCTCCGTGCCGCCGGCTTTGAGGATCCGGTTCCAGTACTTGTCGACCTCCCTCTGGTCCTTGCAGTCGACGAAGAACGAGACGCCTTCAGAGAACGAGAAGTGGGGTCCACCGTTGTAGCCCATGAAGGTCTGGCCGCCGACGATGAACTCGGCCGACGTGACCGGGCCGTCCTTCCCGGCACGCTCGACGCGGTTCACCTTGGAGTCCGGAAACGTCGATGTGTAGAACTCGATGGCGGCTTCGAGCTGGTCGTTGAACATCAAGAACGGCGTGACTTTGGTCATGCTCTAGTCTCTTTGGCGGCGGACTTGCGGTGCTTCCTTTTGACCTTTGCCTCTTCGAGGACGCGGTCAAGGACCTCGAAGCTCTCGTCCCATGAGCGTTGGGACTTCCGACGAGAGACGAACTCCTAATAGACTCGGGCTGCGTTTCCTGCTCATGCGGCAGATCGAAGTCGCCCGAAGCGGCGCGCTGAAGGCAGGGGACTCCACCCAGGGAATCGTACGCGAGAGGGCGTTCGAAGACGAGGACGTCGTCGTTTCCCAATCGCGGGTCGCGCCCCGAGTCGTGTCGGGATGGCACCACCACGGGGCGAGGCGGCTGTACGGGTACGTCGTCTCGGGACGGCTTCGGCTGGAGTACGGCCCGGAGGGGACGGAGGCCGTGGAGGCGACGGCGGGGGACTTCTTCCGAATTCCCCGCAATGTGGTGCACCGCGACGTGAACCCTGACGAGGGACAAGAGGCGGTGATCGTGAACATCTTGGTTGGTGGCGGCCCGGCCGTCGTCAATGTCTCGAGCCCGAACGGCTAGCTCGGGCGAGGCGCAGGCCCGAGGGGGACTCCGTCGAGCTTACCGGACGGCGAGCACGTAGTACGTCCGCTTCCCGTCACGCACGACCAGGTTGCGGAATCCGGTTGCAGTCAGCGCGGCCTTCAGTTCCTCCGGTTCGTAGATTCGATGGTGGCCCCCGTGGCGCCGTCCGAAGAGGCGTCGCGCAAGCGCCCCTGGGGCGGACGCGGGGTAGAACTCCTCGAGGAGGAACCGCGCGGAAGGACGGAGGACGCGCCGCACCTCCCGGAAGGCGCGCTCCGGGTCCTCCATATGATGAAGCGACAGCATCGCGATCACACAGTCCAGCGATTCGTCCGGGTACGGAATTCGCTCCGCGTGCCCTTCAACGAACTCCACGCGCTCGTGGCGGCTCCGGCCGAACGCGATCTTCCGCGGGTTGGGTTCGAGGACCGCCGACCGCGCGCCGTCGCTGGCGAAGACTGCCGCTAACGCGCCCGTGCCGCCCCCGAGGTCAAGGAGGCGCCCGCCGGGATGCACCGCCAACAGCGACCGGATGATCGGAAGATCGCCTTGGCGGCGCCGGGCACTCATACGGTCCTCGAGGCGCAGGAGCAACGCGAACCCGGTCCGGGTTTTCATGGAATCCACATGCTCACGGCGCCACGAGGAAGGCGACGCCGCCGAACATCTCCTTTTCCGTGAGTCTCGGACGAGCTGCAAGGGCCCCCCGGATGCGATCCGCCTGAGTCGCTGAGTAGATCATCGAGATCAGGAGCGTACGCGGGCTCAAGAAGCTTGGCGCCCAGAGGGGGACTTCTTGTGAGCCGAGCTCTGGCCATCGCCCCTTGGGGGAGATGGAGAAGCTGACCGGATGCCCAGGCCTCGTCGCGACCTACGAAGCGTGGGCCTCGTCAAGCCCTTGCGCGTGGCGGTCGGGCTCCGTATGAACGACGACCTCGGCCACGTTCGGCACGCGGTTCCTGACTGCTTGCTCCACGGCATGGGCCGCCGCGTGGGCGGCCTCTAACGTCATTTGCGGAGAGAGGTGGATGACGAGGTCCACGAGAATCTGGTGGCCCGACTGGCGGCTGCGCACGCTGTGAACCTCCTCCACGCCAGAGACGCCTTCGGCGGCCTCGCGCAGCTCGCGCTGAAGATCGTCTGCGGGCGCAGCGTCGACGAGGATGCGCAGATTCTTCCGTCCCATAAGGTACGCCGCCACGAGGAAGGTAATCGCGATCGCCACGGCCCCGACGAGGTCCATGACGGGGTACCCCGCGTACGCCGCCCCGACGCCAACGATGACCCCGACCTTACCGAGGGCGTCTGTCCCGAAGTGATACGCGTCGGCCTCTAGGGCGGAGCTCCGAAGTGCCGTCCCCCGACGCGCGATGTACAGGAACAGAAGGACGTCCGCGGCGATCGTCGCAAGGATGACCCCGAGAACGAGTGGCGTGACCTCGACCCGGAACCCCGAGAGATAGCGACGGATCGCTTCCTGGATGATCACGACGCCGATGATTGCGATGAGGACGAACTGAATGAGAGCCGCCGCGTTCTCGTAGCGGCCGTACCCGTACGCATGGCGGCGGTCCGCGGCCCGCAGGGCCATCCGGATGCCCGCGAGGGCGATGAGGGACCCCACGAGATCGACGCCGGAGTGGAACGCGTCCGCGAGGACGGACAGGCTGCCCGTGACCCATACGAGGGCCAGCTCGACGGAGACGAGGGATCCGTTCGCCGAAATCGAGAGGGCTGCCACCCGCACCTTCGGATGCACGCGGTCTGGACTCCGTCCAGCGTATGAAGCCTTTCTCATACCATCCCATCGGCGGCCGATAACCATGGCCGAGCGTGCGATCTATTCCTCGGTCCGCCCCGGGTAGGCCCGCAGCCGCAAGCCGGCGCGCTCGAGTTCCACCCGCTGGCCCTGCGACAGCTTCCGAAGATGGTACAGCGCGAGCTGGTTCGACACGCCGAGCTGCTCGGCGAGCACGCCCACGGGGACCCCAGGCGCCTCCCCGACGAAACGCAGAATCCGCTGTTGGATCTCATGCAGCTCCCCACCGTTCTCCAGAGGGACTCTCATCTCGGCGGGGTAGTACCGCTTCCGAGCCCCGCGGATCGCCGACCGAATCAACCCTTCCTTCTCGAGGTGCGCGAGGTGGTAGGTGACGACGCCGTCATTCAGGTCGAGGTTCCGCTTGATGTCCATGTAGCAGTCTCCGGGGTGGACGCGGACGTAATACAGCATCGCCCCGCGGAGCTCCGAGTCCTTCTCGTCCTTGCGCCGCCGCCCGTACGCGCGCGCGAAGGTCGCCGTCATGAGCGCGACCCGCCCGGGCTCGGAGGCGGTGAACAGGATTCCTGCGGCCGCCGCCGCGCCAGCCGCCACGAGGAACCATCCGCCACCGCCATCGCTCCCTACGACCGCTTGGACAATAACGTCGAAGATGTATTCATCCGTTCTCCCGACCGCATCCGTGACCTGGAGGGTGACCGTGTGCGCCCCGGCCCTCGAAAACGTGTACGTCACCACCGGGCCGTCGAGCATCGCGACGACAGACCCGGTCTCGTCTAGGATTGTCCAGGCCCATCGCACGATCGCCCCCGTGGACCCGCGGCCGTCGAATGTCAAGGGGACGCCAACCCGCGCTTGGACGTCCGCCATCGCAGAGGCGACCGGTGGCTCCGGCATCGTCCGGAACCCGATTTCCGTGGTGGCGGTGGGGCATCCCTCGAGGGGATTCCCCGGGTCGGAGTCGTCACGCGCGGTGCATCCCACCGCCACGGAGTAGCTCGTGTTCATCGCCAACGGCGCATCGAACCGGATCGTGAGGACCGAGAAGCTCGCGTCCCAGGAAAAGCTCATGACCCCCGCGGGCGGCGTGATGCCAATCGCGTTCTCTGTGGCGGTGGCGTTCATGCGTTCGCTGAAGGTGAGGACGAGAGTCGAATCCACGCTCACGTTCCAGAGCCCGTTCGCCGGGTCCGTGAAGCGGAGGATCGGTGGCGTTGCGTCGACTCCGAACGCGGGGGTCATCGCAGAAGCGGTGAAGCCGGAGCTGTCTGCGATCTCGAGGCGGAGCGTTGCGGCGGCGGTCGCTGCGGGCACCGTCCACGGGAAGGCAGTCTCGCCGACCGCCACGGGGCCCACGTAGAGGGGCTCCGGGACGCCGCCAACGGTCGCGTTGAGCCAGGCCCACACCTGTTGATCCGCTTCATCCGTCAAGCGGAATCGCACGACGTGCGAGGAGCCGCCGGTCCACTCCACGCCACCGAGGGGCTCGAGGAACTCCGCGGTAGGCGGGCAGACTGTCGAGAAGGACCACGAGTGTGCGAAGGGGATGGGGATGCCGGGGTCGGACGCATCCTGCGCTGCATCGACCGTTGCCGTGTATGTCGTGCAGGGTGCGAGGGAATCGTGGGCGATCGTCAGGGTCTGGGCCGGAAACCATGCTGGGACGGGACTCGTCACCGCCGGGACCATCGTGAACCCGGAGGACGGGAAGGCCGCGGCGTTGATCGCCTCGCTGAACGTGATTACAATGGCCTGGTCGACCGCAACGTTCTTCTCGCCGTTCCTCGGAATCGTGTCCGTGACGATCGGCGGCGTGAAATCGACAGCGAAGGCGGGGCTGGCGGCGCAGGCCGTCAGGACTCCGTCCCAGGCGCAAACCCTGACGGTCACTCCAGTTGCGTCGATTGAAGGAGCGAGCCACGCGTACGCGTTCAGCCCCTGGGGACGTACGAGCCCCGTCGCCATGGGGGTCCAGGTCCCGCCTCCGTCCGTGGAATAGGCGACGTTCGCGGTGAGGTCGCCCGGGGTGGTCGTGTCCGACATCGTCCAGGTGATCGCGTGCGGTGTTCCGCCCGTCCATCGTTCACCGCCGGACGGAGAATCCACCGCCACTTCGGGCGGGGTCACGAGGAGCCAGGTCGTAAACGAGAACGACACGGGGCACCCGCCGAGAGCGTTGCCTGGGTCCGAGTCGTCCTCCGCACCGCAACCAATCGTCACCGCGTACATCGTGATGTTTGCGAGGGGGGCCGTAGGTCGAAGGGTGAGGACCGTGCTCAACGCGTCCCACGAAGCCGTGGCCGTGACGGCGGGAGCGACGCCAACGGCCGCCTCCGTCTCGGTGCGGTTCATGGGCTCGATGAACGTGAGGACGATGTCCGACCGTGGGTCGATGTTCGATGCCCCATTGGGTGGCTGGGTCGCGATGAGAAGCGGGCGCGTGGAGTCGATCGTGAAGAGGCCGCTCATGGCGCAGGCGGACAAGCCGCCGGAATCGAAGACGCAGACGCGGATGAGCGCGGTCGTCGTGTCCACGAGCGGGAGGGCCCAGGAATACGAGCCCGGCCCGATCGGGAAGAGGCCGGAGAGGAGGGGGTACGGGAACAAAGCACCGCCGTCAGTCGACAGGTCGACGACGACCGTGAGCGTGGAGTCCTCCGCGTCGTCCATCGTCCACATCACACCATGTGCGGTCCCTCCGGTCCAGTCCTCGCCGCCGCTCGGAGCGAGCACGGTCACGACGGGCGCCGTGTTCGGCGATGGCGGAATGAGGGGATACCTGTCTTGGCTGTCTGCATCGATCACGTAGGGGGTGTCGCCGAACCCGTCCGGATCCGGACAGATGTCCTGGTTCGGCCCGCTGCAGGTGTCCACGCCCGTGTAGTCGGACCAGAAGTTGCCGCCGCTCGGGTACCCGTCGTCCCACGCGTTCGCGCCGTTGACGTCGGCCGCCTGCGGCAGGTTCCCATTGAACGCGTTGTGGTACACGCGAAGGGCCGTGGCTCCCACCGCGAGAACTCCCCCGCCGTTTCCCGTGATGTTGTTCTCCTCGATCGTCAACCTCGCGCCTCCGGTGATCGTGATGCCATCCGAGGTGCTCGTCGCGACCGTATTGTTCCGGATCAGCACGTCGTTCGAGTTCGTCAGGTCCACGTTGTAATCATTGTCCGCGAACGTGTTGCTGCGGACGGTGACGTTCGAGGCCGTGTCGAGGGAGAGCCCTGCAATGTTGTTGTTCGTCACGCTGTTGCCCTCCACGATGACGCGGTCCGACGAGAGGCTGAGCTCGATGCCAATCCAGCCGTTGTTCGCGATCGTGTTGTTCCGGATCACGAGGTCGTCCGACTCGTAGGCGAAGACGCCCCAGTCCCCGTTGCCCCACATCTCGTTCCCCTCCACGGTGACGTTGGACGACCAATCGAGGACGACCGCGTCCAAGCCGTTGAAGGAGATGTTGCTCGAATTGATCGTGATGTTCGACGACACCTCGATGTAGAGGGCGCCATCGTTCCCCGACACCGTTGCATTCTCCACGGTCCCGTTCTGGATGCTGTAGAAGTAAATCGCGTCGATGAGGGAGGAGTGGACGTACACGTCGCGGATGACGAAATGGACGTCCGTGTTGTAGACCTCGATGCCGGAGTTCGCGCTGCCGTCGATCTCCCACCCCTCGATGATGTAGGGGTCCGAGGGCGTCCCGCTCCCGCCCGTGACCCCGTTCGCCCCGGTGAACTCCGCGTTGCCGACGATTACGATGGGCGCGTGGGTCGTGAGCCCCGAACCGGGCTCATACGGCTGCATGAGCGGGTACCGGTCCTGCGTGTCCACGTCCACCGCGTAAGGAGTGTCGCCGATCCCGTCCGGTCCCGTGCACACGTCTTGGCTGGGTCCGCTGCAGAGGTCGATCCCGGTGTAGTCGGACCAGAAGTTCCCTCCGGCGGGGTAGCCGCGGTCCCACGCCGTCCGGGTCCCAAAGTCGTCCCCTCCCTGGAAGGTGTTGCCGTCGAACGTGTTGTGGGCGACGACAAGATCCGTGGCGAAGGCGGCGAAGAGCCCGCCGTCGTTCGAGACGAACCGGTTCATGTCGATCGTCACGTTGTTCGAGTAGCCGATGGAGACGGCCTCCGTGATGCTCCTGCCGATTGTGTTCTGGCGTGCGAGCACCGGCCCCGAGTCGAAGAGGTCCATCCCGTAGGCGTTGTCCCACAGGGAGTTGTTGTTGATCGTGACGTTCGAGGCGAAGTCGAGGGAAATCCCCATGAGGGCGTTCGAGGAGGCGTTGTTCCCGGTGACGAAGACGCGGTCGGCGTTCTGGACGAAGATCCCGGTCTCCCAGCCTGTGGAGGCGTTGTTGTCCCGCACCTCGACGTCCGTAGAAGTGAACACGTCGATCCCGTAGACCCCGCTCAGCTGGACGTCGTTCCCGCGGACCACCGCGGAGGACGAGCTTTCCACGAGGATTCCCTCCCAGAAGCTGTTCGCGACCTGGTTGTTCGCGATCGCGACGGCGGAGGATGCGTACGCGACAATCCCGTAGCTGTTGTCGACGAACATCCCCGCCTCGACGACCACGTTCGCGACCGCGTCGAGGAGGATGCCGTCGTAGTTAACTCCGCCCGAGTGGACGAAGACGCCGCGGACGAGGGCATAGGCGTCCGTGTTGGTGATCGTGATGCCGTTCGCAAGGCTCGCGTCGATCTCCCAGCCCTCGATCCGGTATGGGTCCGCGGCCGTCCCGGTGCCGCCGGTGACGCCGTTTGCGGGCGTGAACTCCGCGTTCCCGTCGATGAGGATCGGAGCGCGGGGCGTGTAGGCGGAGGCCGGCGCGGGCACCGCCAGAAGGCTCGCAACCCCGACGATCGCCTGTGCCAGCAGCACGAACGCGATGCCGCCGACCCTCGCTCGTCCCCTCGCGGCCCGACCTCCGCGGCGAACACCGAAGACCTTCACGCGAATCCCCGGCATGTCAGCCTCACTCCGAATGATGTCCTTTGTTGAGCGGCGTTTTGCCCTTATTTCAGCCTTTCCGGACGCGAGGCGGGTCTCCTGCCTCGTGGGCAATCCCGGATGGCCCGGGGAGAAGTCACGCCGCCAAAAGCGTTTTATGGATGACCCTTGTCAGGCAATCCCAATGGCGCGGTTCCCGGAGGCGGAGAAGCGGCTCCTCCTCAAACAGATCTGCATGAAGTGCAACGCGCGGAACGCGCTCCGCGCGACCCGATGCCGCAAGTGCGGGAGCAAAGAGCTCCGCCCGAAGGCGAAGGAAGCGCGCAAGGAGTAGAGGCATGATCCGGGGCATCCACGGGTTGCTGTACTCGTCGGAGCCCGAGGCGACGCGCAAGTTCTTTCGGGAAACGATGAAACTGCCGGGCTCCGACATCGGCGACGGGTGGTGGATTTTCGACTTCGAGGAGGGCGACCTCGGCGTGCATCCCGTCGAGGACGCGAGCGACGCGGGCGAGCACGACGTCTCCTTTTACTGCGACGACATCCGCGGAACCGTCGAGGATCTGAAGTCGCGCGGCGTGCGCTTCACGCAAGACATCGAGGATCACGGATACGGCCTCGTCACGCACTTCACCGCGCCCGGCGGAATCACAATCCAGCTCTATGAGCCGCGATACGTGAAGCGCGGGGGTCCGCCAAGAGCGAAGTCCGCGCGGAGACCTCCCGCGAAGAAGGCCGCGAAGAAGCGGCGTCGCTAGGAGCGGGCAGCAGCGGAACCCGCGGCGCGCAGGTTCATCTCCCGCCCGACCACTGCCCGCGCCGTGACCTCCACCGCCACCTCGCGACCGTGGAGCGCCGCCTCGCTTCGGGCGCACTTCCTCTTCGTCCTGATCCTCTCCCTCGCGGTCGGCGGTGCTCTCTACGCGATCCCGTCCCTCGGCCCCTCCATCTGGCCGTACCCGATGAAATCCCTCGCCACCCGGTTCTTCGCGTCCGTGTTCCTGGCGGTGGCGGTGGCCTCGGGGTTCGCTCTACAGGAGAAGGCGCGGGCGCCAATGCGGGTCCTCCTCGTGATGGGCGCCTCCGTGTTCGGGTTGATCCTCCTCGCGGCGGCCGCGGACGCCTCCCGGTTCACCCTCGGCGCCCTCGGCGTCGCGCTCTGGGTCCTCCTTTTCGCCGCGCTGTCCCTGTTCAGCCTCATCCTCCTGCTCCGTTCTCGCCGGGACGCGAGTGCCGACGGGCCCCCCGTGCCTCGCTGGCTGCGCGCGCACTTCCTCCTCCACACCGTGGTCGTCCTGTTCTTCGCGACCCCGATGCTCGTGGCCCCGAGTTTCGAGAAGCAGTTCTGGCCGTGGACGGTCTCCGACCCAATCATGAGGGGGATCGGCGGTCTCTTCATCGGCGTCGCGCTGGGAACGGCGTGGTGCTGGCGCCAGCGCTCGTGGGACCGGGTCCGCCTTCTGCTGCCCGTGAACGTCACGTTCGTGTCCGCGGTGCTCCTCGCGGTGGCGATCCACTGGAACGTGATCGCATCGGAGAGTCCGGGGTGGCACGTCACGGCCCCGTGGCTCCTCCTGTACGTGTACACGGCCCTCTATCCCGCGTACTACTTGCTCCGCCCGCCGGCTCGGGAGGCCGGCGCCTTGCAGGCGACGCCCGCCGACGATCCGCGCACGGACCCGTGACCTAGCGCAGGTCTCGCGCAACCTCGCGGAACCAGCGAAGGGCCTCCGGATACTTGGAACGCAGATCGTCCGGACCGCTCACGAAGAGCAACATCCGGTATCTCGCCACGACGTCCGCCGGCAGCTCGGAGTGCACGTACCGGGCGCGGAAGGAGTGATGGAGGGACCCGTGCTTCATCCGCAGGACCTCGAGGAGCGGGCCAAGCACGTACGTGCGGTAGTTGTCGAACGCCTCGATCCCGTTCCCGCGGTTCAGCTCCTTCTCGACGAACGCGTGGAACATCTCCGTCCCATCCTGCAAGTGCGCGAGGCGTTCTCGGAGCTTGCGATGGAACGCGTCGCGGTCGAGAGGCGGGATCCTCGTGATCCCGGTCTTGTCGAAATACACAACGTTGTCCCCGTGGATCTCCGGCTCGAGGAACTTCTCCGGGGCGGAGCGCGTCACCACCGCCAAGTCGACGAGGAGGAAGGGGCCCGCCGCCTCGAGGCGGTAGAACTTCTGATGGATCCCGCTCGCCGGTGGCCACTGCGCCGCGAACGTGTGCTGGATCGGGGAGAGCGTCTGGAGGGCGCCCTCGATCGCGTGGAACGCCTCCTCGGTCTTCCCATCCTCCACGAACGCGTACAGGTCCACGTCGGACCACGGGTCGAGGCGACCCCAGGCCGCCGCGCCGCCCTCGACGAGCGCGTCCACGAACGGCAGCGGTTCCAGGGCGGCCTGCAATGCCGCCACGACTGTCTCCCGGGAGACGGATCCCATGGGGTCGTTGGATGGGTCTGGCGTGGATAAGGCAATCGTCGGGACAAATCTCTTAGGCACGCCTGTGTTTGCGCCCCCATGGCTTCCCGTCCGGTCCTGTACTCGATGCCGATCTCCCACTGGTGCGTCTCCGCGGACCGCATGCTCGCGTTCAAGGGCGTCGACTTCGACACGACGTACGTGCCGTACCACGACAAGACGGAGCTGATCGCTGCCACGGGTCAGGACTACGTGCCCACGCTCGTCTGGGGCGGCAAGCCCGTGATGTGGTACGACATCCCCGACTTCCTGGAGGAGACGGTCCCGGAGCCGACGCTGTACCCGTACGGGAACAAGGGCTTGGCGACGATCGTCGAGCAGTGGGCGCACGCGGTCACGGAGGAGAAGGTGTGGCGGTACGTGGTGACGAAGATCCCCCCCGTGCTGCGCGACGACCGCGAGCGTTGGGTGTTCGAGGAGATGCAGACCCGCGCCCGAGGACCGTGGCACGTCCTCGAGACGCGAAGGGAGGAGTTCCGTCAGGACATGATGAAGGAGCTCGCGCGGATCGACGGGACGCTCCAGCGAAACGAATGGATCCTGGGAATGCCGAGCCTCGCGGACTTCGGCGTGTACGGGAGCCTGTCCCCGCTCCTCACGATCGGGGAGTCCGTTCCCAGGGAAATGGGCCGCTTGGCGGCGTGGGTCGGACGCATCGGAGCGATCGGCGCTACCGCGGCTCCACCCGCGCCAGCGTGACCTCGCCGTACGCCGCGGACGGTTCCCCGCCTTCGCCTCCGCGAGCCCCGTCGCAATCTCACGCTCGGAACCTTTCGGAGGTTCGACCGCCAGAGGAGTCCCTCGAATTGCTTCACCGCGGGCTCGACGGTGACGTCGAACCGGATCTCGTGCTCCGTGCGCTCGAACTCCACCTCGTTGTTCACGAACCCGTACGAGAAGAACGTCTTCCGCCGGAACTTCCCGAGGACGGGGTCGTACAACATCACGCTGAGGCTGCGGTTCAGGAGGCGGCCCTCGCACACGGCCTCCCCGCGCGCCGCCAGGATCCGGTCCCCCGGCTACGGGCGGAGGAACGAAGACCTCTATATCCGCATGCTGTCCCCCAAGCCTATGGCGATTACGTTTCACGCGACGGGCATCGTCCGCGCCACGCGCGAGGAGACGTTCGCCTGGTGGACGGACCTGCGCGAAGACGACGCGGGCCGCGTGATGCCCCCGCTCCGGCAGAGGATGATCGTAAAGAGGAAATCGGAGGAGACGGTGACGGAGGACCGCTGGTCGATCTTTGGCATCCCCATGCGGACGCGGGCAACCCTCCGGCCCCGGACCCCTGACGGATGGGAGGTCACGTCCGAACTCCGTGGCGGCACCGCCAGAGATGTCGTGCGGCTCACGACGGTCCCCGGGGGAACGCGGGTCACGATGGGGCTCGTGATGGATCTTCGGTGGCCGTGGTCATGGGCGGCCCGGGCCTTGCGACCGGCGCTCGCGCGAATGTTTCAGAAGGACCTGGAGGCGGTGAACCGATCGCTCGAGGCGTCGCTTCACGGGAAACCCGAGTAGGAGCCGCGTCCCGTCTGGGGAGCGGAACGGTTAAGTATCCACATGTGAATAGAATTATCCAATCATGAATACGGACCCTCGCCCTCCGAGCCGTCTTCCTGTGGGCCGCGTGATCCGGCACCGCGGAGTCCTCCGAGCGCTGTTCGCCGCACCTCCCGCGGGCAGCACCATCCGCGAGCTCGCCATTCGTTCGGGCGTCCCGTACGCCAGCACGTGGCGCCTCGTCGAGGACCTGAGGCGTCTCGGCGCGCTCCGCGTGGAGGTGATCGGACCCAGCCGGAGGGTCTCCGTGAACGCGGGATCCCCCCTCCTCGACGATCTGCGGCGAATCGCGGGTGTGGAGTTCGACCCCCATCGAAAGGCGGCCCGACGCTTCGCGGACCTTGCCTCGAAGCTACATGCAGTACGAAAAGTCATCCTGTTCGGCAGTGTCTCGCGCGGCGAGGAGACCGTGGGAAGCGACGTCGACCTGGCGGTGGTGCTCGATCGCGAGACGCGGGCCGTTCGGGCGCACGTCGATCGGTTGGCCGGGCAAGTGGTCGAGGAGACGGGGCTTCCCGTCGTCCCGACCCTGCTAACCCAACGTGAGATGACGCGTGGAGGCTCGTTTCCCCGGACCCTCGCCGCCGGAGAGGTCCTGTACGAGCGATCTTGAGGAGGCGGAGGCGTGGCTCGCCTCCGCGGAGTATCTTCTCGGGGCTGCGGGCCAACCCCGCGCCCGGTTCACGGTGGCCATCGCCCAGGCGATCCACGCGATCATACGGAGCAACGACGCCCTCACCATGAGGTTCCTGGGCCGCCGCTCCACGCGACACGACGACGCCGTCGTCCTGTTCCGGGAACTCGTGCGAACCGACCGGATTCCGCCGGAGTACGCCGGTTGGCGCGACCTGCTCGTCCAAGCCTTGGGGGAGAAATCCGAATACGACTACAAGGGAATCGATGCAGGGGCGACCGAGGCCCGCCGATGGGTTCGCGATGCGGGACGGTTTCTGTCCGCGGTGCGGAGCATTCTCACCTGATCTCTTCCAAGCGGCCGATCGCGCGCCAAAGCGCATCGGATGGCAGATTGAACCGGGTAGACCTTCGTTCAGGTGACGCGCGTCGTGATCGCGAGCCCTCGACGGCGTGCCTCCTCGACGAACCGCTTTGGCGGCACTCCCTTCTCCACGGAATGCGCGCCCGGCGGGATCTCGCCCCGCGCGATCATCGCCGCCACGATCGACGCGTGCCACCCGGTCACCCGCTCCATCGCGCGGAATCCGGTGGCCTCGTCGTGCCAGTCCACGAGCTCCACGACCGCCTCCGCGCGGCGACCGCCCTTCTCTCCCTTGCACACGACGCGCGTCACCGCCACGTCCCGCGGATCGTCCGAGGTCGCGCAGGGCACGAACAGCGCTTCGAAGACGTCGCGAGGCACGACTTTCTTGCCGCCAATCGCCACGGGCTTCTCGGAGAAGAGGCCGAGGTCCGCGAACGCCTTCACCCGCGCCCAGTGCCCCGGGTATCGGAGGGTCTTGTTCTCGAGCGTGCGCAGCTTCCCCTCGTACGTCCACGGCATCGTCGAGAGACCTCCGGAGGTCACGAGCGCCTCGAGCCTCCCCAAGGGGGCGAAGGCGACCTCCTCGAGCTCCGTGAGCGCGGGCACCTCGACGCGCCTCCCCTCGCGCAGGAACGTGGACGTCCCCGTGTACTCGTTGACGAGGCCCTCGACGTGGAACAGCATCTCGTAGTTCCAGGGCGGTCGAGGCTTCTGCGGAAGGCCGCCGTCGTAGATGTGGACGGCCGAGGGCGCGTCGAGCAGGCCGATCGCGTACACCGCCAGCGTGATATTCGCCCCCGGGCCCATGCCGCAGTCCGGCACGATCGCGACGCCCGCACGTCTGGCGGCGGCGTCAAATGCGAGTTCCTTCCGGACGATGGCCGTGTTCCCGCCGAGGTCGACCATGCTCGCTTTGGCGGCGACGGCCCACCGCGCGAGCTGCAGGTTGAAGCGGTACGGGACGGCGCTGACGAGGACGTCCACGCCCTTGAGGCTGGAGAGGACGGAGGCCCGCTCGGTCACGTCGACTTTCGCCGCTTTGGCGGCGTTGCCGCCGGACAGGGTGTTCACGCGCCTGGCGGAATTCTTGGCGGCGGCGGCATTGAGGTCCGCGAGGACGACGGAGTCCGCGTCCCCGTTCACCGCCAGGTCGTAGGCGGCGGCGGTGCCCTGGCGTCCCGAGCCGAGGATCGCGTATCGGTGGCCCATGTGGGCACGGCAGGAGGCCTTGTGTCAAAAAGCCTCCGCACCGATGCGGTCATTCGACGTACCGGAGTGCCTCCGCGGGCGGGAGTCGGGCGGCGCGTACGGAGGGGGACACGGTCGTCGCCATCGCCGCCAGATACGCGACGGCGCTCACGACGAGGATGCGGTCCCACGGGACGAGGAACTCGTCCGCCTGCGTGAGGAAGTCGAGGAAGATCCGGTACCCGAGGAGGACGCCGAGCACGACGCCGATCGCGATCCCGATGAGGGCGACGTACGACGTCTCGATGAGCAGGGACTTGAGCACCATGCTGCGGCGGAAGCCGATCGCACGCAGGGCCCCGATCTCTGCGCGGCGTTCCACGACGTTCCGCATCGTGATGATCCCCAGCCCCGCCATCCCGACGAGGAGGCCCATCGCAAGGTAGCCCTCCAGGAGATCGAAGAACGCGCTCGTCGTGGCCGTGTTCTCCTCGACGAGGGCGGCGATGACGAACGTCTGCATCTGGATCGCAACGAACGTGCGCTCCAGCTCGCGGCCCACGAGCACGCCGTCCTCGCCGGGTGCGAGTTCGAACATGAAGAAGCTCGGGCGGGCGGCGCCGAACGAGCCGCGGATGAACGACTCGTTCAGGAACAGGCCTCGTACGATCGCGCTGTCCAGGATGCCGGCGATCTCCACGGTGTGGTTCGCCCCGGTCTCGTTCCGAACGACGACCTCGTCGCCGACGTTCAACGCGAAGACGCCGAGATTCGCGCCGAAGTCCTGCGGCTGCACGTTCCGGTCGACCACCGCCAAGCTGGAGTTCGCGAGCACGGCACGCCACACATCCCGGTCCGTCGCGTACCCGGCCGCGCGGCGGTAGAAAGAGAATCCGTTCCCGTTGGCGAAGTCCGCGTCGAATCCGTACAGCTCGTAGAAGGCCTCGTCCCCCTCCGGCGGGACGACCGTCCCCCGACCGAACACGAGCGCCTGGTACGACGCGATGTCCGCCCCCACCGTGGAGTTCGTGAGCACGGAGTCGAACGTCGTCGGTTGCCCCGTGCCGTTGAGGATGGGCGCGTCCGCGTTCGAGACGCCGAAGACGTCGTATCCGCCGCTCGCCTCCGCGGTGAACGTCCGAATGCTGCTCCCGATGAGGGACTGCA
>Ga0209641_10000594_pt1 | contig 33568 bp, 27 predicted proteins | sample RifCSP16_1_FD_184022 | JGI IMG/M metagenome (GOLD analysis project Ga0209641, IMG submission 184022) | Soil microbial communities from Rifle, Colorado - Rifle CSP2_sed 16_1 (SPAdes) (version 2) | ecosystem: Environmental > Terrestrial > Deep subsurface > Rock core/Sediment | place: Rifle... | reverse complement strand
GTGGAACAACTTGCCTCTGAAGGGATCCGGGACTCGGCCTACTGGGTAGGCGATGTGCTGCTCGACGCCATGAAACACTACAGGCCGATCGCCTATCGACATTCGAATGTGCTTCGCAGACTTGGCCTCGAGCCCGGCAGCTATTGTCTGGTCACGGTTCATCGAGCGGGCAACACCGATGACTTCAAGCGGCTGAGCCAGATCGCCCGAATCCTTCAGAGCGTTCGAGAGAGGATCGTCTTTCCGGTTCACCCTCGAACGGCGAATGCCCTTTCCAGCCTGGGCATCGAATTCGGGCCTCATGTAAACCTGCTGGACCCCGTCGGCTACCTGGACATGATTCTCCTGGAGGATAACGCCCGGCTGATCGCCACCGACTCGGGCGGTGTCCAGCGCGAGGCCTACTTCCTCGGCGTACCCTGCCTGACGCTGCGCGACGAGACCGAGTGGATCGAGACGGTAGAGATGGGCTGGAACAAAGTCGTGGGGACGGAACCCGAGCGCATCTTGAGTGCGTGGCGGGATTTCACCCCTCCGCCGGAGCGCCCGGCGATCTTCGGGGACGGGACGGCGAGCCGGCGTATCGCCGAAATCTTGGGGAGTGATCGTGTGCTTCGGAATGGTGGGATGGGAGAGGTGAGACAAAGAGTTGTCGATCCTGTCCTGGTGGATTCAGGAGGAGCATCGTGAAGGTTGCGATCGTCGGCGGTGGGGTCATGGGGGTCACCCTGGGTTACTTCCTGGTCAGGGAGGGCGTCGAGGTCGAAATCTTCGAGGCCTCCCCGAGCTTGGGTGGCCTAGCGGGGCAGATTCGGCTGGAAGATGGCACGCTGGTCGACCGCTTCTACCACGCCATCCTGTCGAGCGACATGCACGTCCGCGAATTGTGTGAAGAGCTCGACATTGCCGATTGGCTCCGTTTCCATGAAACGCGTACCGGCTTCTACCTGCGCGGGAAGATCCACTCGATGGACAACGCAATGGATTTCCTGAGCTTCGCGCCGCTCGGACCCATCGAGCGCGCAAGGTTGGCGTGGACCGTCATCCAGGCGCAGCGGGTCCGTGATTGGGCCCTGTTGGAGGGTGAGAGCGTCCGCGAGTGGTTGACGCGTCTCGGCGGCGAAGGTGTGTACGAGAAGCTGTGGCGGCCGATGCTCGCCGCCAAGTTCGATGGTTCCTTCGACCAAACGCCGGCGACGTACATGTGGTCCCGTCTGGTGCGGATGAAGTCCGCCCGCAAAGGTCCGGCCCAGAAGGAGCTCGTCGGGCACCTGATTGGCGGCCATATCAAACTGATCGAAGCGATGGTGGACAGGATCGAGAAGGCCGGAGGGGTGATCCATCTCAACTCACCGGTGCAGGAGATCATGATCGCCGACGGCAGGGTTTGGGGGCTGCGGTTTGGGAAGGAAGCCCTGACCTACGACGCGGTTGTAGCCACATTGCCCACTCCGCATGTCCGGCGCCTTATCCCGGATGCGGCTCCGGCCTACTACGAGTTTTTGTCGAAGACGGAGTATCTGGGGGTGGTCGCCGTCCTGCTGGTCCTGGACCGGCCACTGTCGGGGTACTGGACGCTCAACATCCTCGAAGACGGATCCCCGCTGACCGGCGTCATCGAGACCACGACCTACATCGATCCGCATTTCGTGGGCGGGCATCATCTCGTCTATATGCCCAAGTACACGTCTCCGGTCAGCCGGTGGCAGAAAGCCCCGGACGACGAAGTCCGCAGGGTGTGGCTTCAAACCCTGGAGGGCATGTTCCCCGATTTCGATCGGAGATGGATCCGGTATTTCCTGATCCATCGTGAGCGCTACGTCGAGCCGATCCATCCAATCAACGGCACGAATCTGATCCCGGGCGTGACGACACCAATTCAAGGTCTCTACCTGGCGAGCACGGCCCAGATCTACCCGGCCCTGACGAATGCCGAGTCGGTCACTCAGCACGCCCGCCTGGCGTCTCAAGCCGTCCTTGAGGAGCGGACTGGGTCGAGTGTGTCTCCTGCTGTGCAGTTACTGCCGGAGCTGGTCAACGAACATGCGGACGCCTAAGGACGACAAGCCTATCGCCAGCCTGTCAGTCGACCTGGATAACCAGTGGTCGTACATGAAGACCCATGGCGACCGCGGCTGGGATTCCTTCCCGTCCTATCTGGACCTCGTCGTGCCGCGGATCCTCGGGCTTCTGGAAGAGTTGGATCTGACGGTGACCTTTTTCATTGTGGGTCAGGACGCGGCCATGCGTAAGAACGAGGCCGCCATGCGCTTGATCGCCGCCGCCGGCCATGAGATTGGCAACCATTCCTTCCACCACGACCCATGGATCCATCTGTACACGGAGCGCGCGGTGGAGGACGAACTCACGCTGGCGGAGGAGCATATCGAGCGGGTGACCGGCCAACGTCCGGTAGGCTACCGAGCCCCTGGATACAGTCTTTCGAATGCTACTCTACGGGCTCTGCAGCGGCGGGGCTATTTGTACGATGCCTCGACGCTGCCGACTTTTATCGGTCCTCTGGCCAGGGCCTACTACTTCGTGAACGCGCGTCTGAGCGACGAAGAGAAGAACCAGCGGAAGGCGCTGTTCGGGTCACTTAGTGATGGGTTTCGGCCCATCCGGCCCTATCGCTGGCAAATTGAAGACGACGCCGGCGATGATGGACTGATTGAAATCCCGGTCACAACGATGCCGTTCTTGAGACTGCCCTTCCATTTCAGCTACATCGAGCACATCGCCTCGATCTCTCCCTTTCTGGCGCTGACGTACTTCAGGGGGGCGCTCGATCTCTGTCTCATCACGGGGATCGGACCGTCGCTGCTTCTCCATCCGCTTGATTTCTTAGGCGGAGACGACGTGGATGCGCTGGCGTTCTTTCCGGCCATGGGGCTTCCAAGCGAAGCGAAGATTCGGGTTGTCAGGGAGGCGCTGATCTCCTTGGCGAATCGCTACCGCGTGACAACCGTCAAGGGGCACGCGCTCAATACCATTCAATCGTCCGGCTACAGGCCCGTCGAACGCAGCTTCGATACTGGGCGGGCGGCGTGAGACGCCGAGATGGAGCGTGAGATGAATGTCCCGTTTGTCGACCTCGGTGCTTTGCACCGACCCATCATGGAAGAGCTCAACCTGGCCATCCGCAGGGTGGTTGAGAAGAGTGATTTCATTCTGGGCGAGGAAGTGGATCGATTTGAGGAGGAGTTTGCCGCCTACTGTGGCGCTGAACGCGCAGTCGGAGTGGATAGCGGCCTCTCGGCCTTGGAGCTGATACTCCGGGCGTATGGAATTGGGCGGGGCGATGAAGTGATTGTCCCCACATTCACCTTCATCGCTACTGCCACGGCAGTCACGTTTGCGGGAGCGAAGCCGGTTTTTGTTGATGTCGATCCATTCACGTATTGCATTGATGTGGCCCAGGTTGAAGCTGCGATCACTTCTCGGACACGTGCCATCATTGCGGTGCACTTGTACGGCCTACCGGCGGAGATGGACGGGCTTAAGCGGTTGGCCGAGCGCAATGCCCTGGTCGTCATTGAAGATGCCTGCCAGGCGCATGGGGCGAGCACCAGAGGACGCAAGGCCGGCTCGCTGGGGCATGCGGCTGCGTTCAGCTTCTACCCCAGCAAGAACCTCGGTGGCTTCGGCGACGGCGGAATGGTCGTGACGGACGACGGTGATGTGGCGGAGAGCATCCGCATGATGAGGAATTGTGGTCAGAAAGCCAAGAACCGTCATGAGTTGGCGCCGTTTAATCATCGTCTGGACACCCTTCAGGCGGCGATCCTGCGCACGAAGCTCCGATTCCTGGAGCGGTGGAACGAGTCACGGCGCCGGATTGCCGGGGAGTACGACGAGCTCTTGGAAAACTGCGCCGTGGTCACGCCGGCTTCCCCGCTGAATTCCCGGCACGTGTATCACGTCTATGTAATACGAAGTTCGCAAAGGGATGCGCTGCAAGCACATCTGCGTGAGCACGGGATCGGTTCGGCGGTCCATTATCCGACACCGGTCCACATGCAGCCGTTCTATCAGGATCAGGTCGTGTCGCGTGGGCAGTTTCCGGTGGCGGAGCGTTTGGGGAATGAGGTTTTGTCGTTGCCGATGTATCCCTTCATGCCCGCTGAGCAGGTGCAATTCGTTGCTGCGACGATCGGGGCATTCCCGGACGGATCCATCCTGGTGGAAGAGCAACCCGCGCTAAGCGGTGAGGCCCTGGGAGCCAGTTAGGGTCGGAAGGCGAGGGACTGAGATGGAACTGAGGCATTACCTCCAGATTCTGGGGCGACGGAAATGGGTCGTAATCATTGTCCCTGCCGTTACGTTGCTCATTGTGGCCGTGGGCACCTTTCTAGCAGCACCGGTGTATTCGGCATCCGTGACGGTGCGTGTGGCCCAAGTACAGGATAGTTCCGTCAGCTACTATGACTTGAACTACTCAGAACGCGTGATCAACACTTACGTTGAACTGGTCCGGAGCCACCCGTTCCTTGATCAGGCGATCGAACGGGAGAATCTCAGTCTTTCATCAGAGGGCCTGGCAACAGTCGTCAAATCGGAGGCAATAGCGAATACGGAGTTGCTGAGGATCACGGTTGACCTTAAGGACTCACAACAAGCAGTTGAGACAGCCAACACGCTAGGCGACTTGCTAGTCGAGCAGGGGAATAGGCTCTACTCCGGGCAGGGAAAGAGCGCGCAGCAGATTCTCTCGGATCAGCTGACAACGCTCGAGGGGAGTCTGGCTACAAACAGAAGGCAAATACTGGCACTGCTGGCTGATCAGGATAGTGCGGACCGCTCTGCGGAAATAAGGGCCTTGGCAGCAAGGATCGAGGTCGAAGAGCAGACGCATAGCACGGTCCTGGGCGAGTATGAGGAGGCAAGGCTGGCAGATTTGGCCCGGGCGAACAGTGTCAGCATCGTTGAGCCTGCCGTAACGCCAGACGCGCCAAGTGAGCCGAAGGTGGTGCTCAACATCATGTTGGGGGCCGTCGTGGGGTTGATGGGTGGGGTTGTCCTAGCTTTTCTGCTCGAGAATCTTGATCTGGCTATTTACTCGTCCGACGAGCTTGAACAGGGGGCGCAGGCCCCGCTTCTGGGATCAGTCCCCAACCTCAAGGTACCCAGGAAGTTCAGGACAGGAGCACTCCTCTTGCGGCGCGATGGTCAGTCCGCGGCAAGCGAGGCCTTCCGGGTCTTGAGGACCAACGTGCTTTCTCTCGGCTCCAATGGACCTCCCAGGACACTGCTCATCACGAGCATTGAACCTGGGGCGGGTAAATCCACCGTGGTGGCGAACCTGGCAGTGGCGCTGGCGCAATCTGGCCGCAAAGTTATCGTGGTCGACACAGACCTCAGAGATCCATGCCTGGACAAGGTCTTCAGCGTCCCGGACGACTTCGGCCTGAGCAACGCCATCTTCGATCGCGGCAAGTTCAGCTTTGGCCTGCGGGAGACGAAGGTTCCGGGCGTGTCTGTTCTCCCGAGTGGCCCGCTCCCGCCCAACCCAACAGAGTTGCTTGGTTTTCCCAAGACGCGTGAATTGATCGGCCAACTGGCCGATCAGGCGGACGTAGTTCTTTTTGATAGCCCGCCCTTGCAGAGTTTTGCGGATGCCTCTGTGCTTGCACCTTTGGTCGACAGAGTCGTTATCGTGGTGGCTCGGGGCAAAGTCTCAGGAGGCCAGATCCAGAAAGCGGTGGGGCAGCTCACGAGAGCTGGAGCTAGAGAGTTGAGCTTTGTTCTTAACAGAGCCGGGGCGGGTGAGGATAGCTTCCAGCATGCATGAGCCGGTTTCCATTTTAATGAACGCGTTGTTCCAAGGCAAGTAGAGAATCGTGCGCTGGAGCTGTGGTTCCACTTGGCGGTTGGTTCGACCGCGGAGAGAGTGATCACATAAGGGACGTAGGCGAGCCAGGCGCAGGTGGAGAAGAAGGTCAATAGAGTAGACGCATGGGATCCGATGTTTGAGGCAACAACGACTAATAGGGTCGAATCTGCGAGGGCTCCGTCGCCCACAACCAAGGGAAGACAATGAGCCTGGCGGAGCGGGCGCTTTACCGACCATCGAGACAGGGCGTTGAGATTGTTGCTGCTGCCTCCGTGGGTATTGCGCTAGGGATGGTGTCCCTCGTCGCGTCACCGCGTCTGTGCATGCTTTTGCTTGTGGGTGGGTTGCTCTTGTATGGAGGGTTGAAGCGACCCGAAATTGCGGTATTGGCATTCCTGAGTGTCGTGGTGGCGACGGGCAATCAATCACAGATGCCATCATTCTCACTTGGGGTAGGGACCATCTACCTGAGTGACATGATGTTGGCGGGAATGTTGATATTGGTGGTTATCCGGCTTCTCGTTGAGAAGGACTTCGGATTCGTACACACATCGCTGGACATCCCTCTAGCTCTTTTCTACTGCACAGCTCTACTGGCCACGGGCGCCGGGATCATGGCGTCGCGAGTGACGTTTAGAGAGAGCCTTGGCGAGTTGAGGGTTGTCAGCAACTACCTCATTTTCTTCGCAGTGACGAACCTTGTTCGGGAGACACGGCAATTGAAGTCGCTATTGCGTTGGTTGCGAGTTCTCGCAATGGCAGTCGCATTAATGATGCTGGTGCAGTATTTGATGGGAGAGGCAAGTCCGATTCTGGGGGGACGCGTGGAGACGTTGTGGACAGAAGGTGTCACATTTAGCAGCGTGGTAAGGATCATCCCGCCGGGGGAATCGGTGGTGGTTGCATTGTTCATTACAACCAGTGTGGGCCTGGCTCTGAGGAAGGCGAAGTGGGCAAGCATCCTTGGCTTCCTCGAGTGGGGAATTCTTGGTGTTGCAGTAGTTCTCACTTTCAAGCGGAACGTGTGGGTCGGCGTTTGCGTTGTTTCATTGTTCCTCTGGTATTTGTTGAGGGAGCAGGACAGGCGGAGATACGTACAGTGGTCCCTTGTGATCCTTCCAGTGATTCCCATCGTGGTCCTGGTCGTTGTCGGCCACCCGGGATCGCGTTTCGGTCGACTGGCCACGGCGTCGGTGGAGAGGTTGCAGTCGCTATTGAATTCGGCAACCTACGAAGATCCAAATAGCAGCCTACGGAGTAGGGATATTGAGTATGGGTATGCATTTCGGCAAATCGAATCCAATCCAATCCTTGGGTTGGGGCTTGGAGCTGCATATCGGCCGACTCTGGCTGGCCACGACAGTGTTGATTCGAGCGGTGGGATGACGTGGATTCACAACGGTCATGTGTGGGTGGCGTTGAAAACGGGCCTGCTCGGCTACATATTCTTTGTCTGGTTGTCGGTGCTTTACCTGGCGCGAGGCCTCAGATACTGGAGATCGGTCGGCGAGGTTGAACTGAGAGTGGCCGTATTGGGCTTCACACTGACGTACGTTGTAGTCCTGTTAGGCTCGGTCGTGAACCCCAATGTCGTGACATGGTATTGGACGCCGGTCCTCGGAGTGATGATGGGTTTCAATGAAGCTGTGATCAAGGGTCTTCCCTCAGCGAAGTACAGGCCCGGTGACGAGCGTGGGTTGAATCGTGCATTGCAGCGCAGGGGCTTGTGTCTGGGCGGGGAATCGGGGGGAGAGGAGGAGTGAAGTATGGGCTCCGCTTGGGAGATGCAGATCAGATACGGGGAAAAGGCCGGCGAAGGCGGATGCGGATTGGAATCGCGTTCCTTACGCGGAAGAGCATCTAGTGAAGGAGAACGAGGCAGGGGCCGAAAGGGCGCAGACGATGGAAGGGGATGCGAGGGCATGGACCATGCAATGTGAGGAGCTGATCTGAGTGGAATTGCGCCAGAAAGCTTTGAAAGGTGTCGTCTGGTCGGGCGCTCGAATCTGGGGTGGGCAGGTCATTTCGTTTGTTGTTCTTTTGGTCCTATCGCGTCTGATAAAGCCCGAATCATTCGGTCTTGTGGCCTATGCTTCTGTTTTTATCGCTTTTATTGAAATCTTTTTAGATCAAGGCTTTGGAGATGCAATCGTACAGCGAGCTGTCTTAGAAACAGGGCATTTGGACACCGCATTTTGGACAAATCTATTTGCAGGGATTTTATTGACAATCGCTTGTTATGCATCTTCCGGCTTAATTGCGGAGTTCTTTCGCCAACCGCAGTTGACATCAGTACTACATTGGTTATCGCTTTGTCTCACTGTAATGGGTCTTTGCGCTGTACAACAAGCGATCTTGCGGCGCGAGCTTGATTTCAAGAAATTGGCCTTACGGTCGCTAATAGCATCCATAGCTGGTGGTATTGTAGGTGTAGTCTTGGCAATCATGGGATTCGGAGTCTGGAGCCTTGTAGCCCAAACCCTTACTAATGCGTTCGTTGGCCTTATTGTTCTATGGAACGTAAGTTCCTGGCGACCAAAAGCTTACTTTTCAAGAACTTGCTTCAAAGAACTTTTCTCTTTTGGTTCCAATGTTGTGGGAGGAAATTTCCTAAACTTTCTTAATCGACACTTTGACGATATCCTAATTGGCTATTTCTTAGGCCCAACCGCACTTGGGTTTTACACAATCGCCTACAAATTGCTAAGGACAATGACGAGTGCTTTGACAGGAGTAACCAATGCAGTAGCATTTCCTGCTTTCTCGCGGCTGCAAAATGACCCCGAAAGAATGAGGAATGCCTTTTATCGAGCCGTACAATACACCAGTTTGATTTCCTTCCCGGCTTTCATTGCGGTAGCTGTATTAGCACCAGAGCTAATACCAACTCTTTATGGGCCCAATTGGTATCCTAGCATCGCAGTAATGCAGGTACTAGCGTTTATCGGGGTGCTGCATTCCGTATTCTTTTTCAATCCTTCTGCACTCTTAGCTGCCGGAAGACCATCCTGGAGGCTTGGAGTTGCAGTCATGAACGCTATTGCAAATATGATTGCTTTCAGTCTAGCTGTACGTTGGGGGATTGTAGCAGTGGCAGCTGCGTATGTAATTCGGGGGTACGTGCTTGCCCCAGTAGAAATATGGGTTGTGAAAAAGGCGATTGGGCTAGACATTAGACTCTATCTTCGACAATTTGCTGTGGCACTAGCCAGTTGTGCGGCAATGGTGTTTGCGATTCTAGGACTAAGATACCTCTTAAGCACTGGGGTTGTACTCCAGCTAATGATCCTGGGGTTTGTAGGGGGAGCAGTTTATGTTGCTGTGGTTCAATTGATCATGCCATCTATTCGGCGACAAGTGGCGGGCTTTTTGGGGATTGTATTACCACAATGGTTGTAGAAGAAAGGTTAACTCTCGTGTATTTCATTTCTACATAGGTTAATGCTCATCGAGGGAAGATTATCATCTTCTAGAAGGAGTCAAATATCGCCAACATGTTGATGCAACGAATATTTATCGTGGGCTGTGAGCGCTCAGGCACAACACTGTTACAAGCACTCCTTGGCGCTAATTCACAAATTGCCACATTTCCCGAGTCTCATTTGTACGATAAGCTTCTTGGTGGGAGACGATGGCGGTTGATTTTGGGACTGGCCTCACGGAATGCGAGGCCGAGATTGAAGGAATACCTATCTGAATTAGGCTGTGAACAGATGGAAATCGGGCTCTCTCGGTTCGCTCTAACTAACCGGCAGTTTTCTCAATCATTTATTAGACTGTTGGACACGATCACTTTAGAGCAGGGAAAATCAATCTGGGTGGAAAAGACGCCCGGGCATCTATACTTTGTCGACGAAATAGAGAAACTCGTTAAGGGCGCTAGTTTCATACATATAGTTCGGAACGGGCCAGACAATGTAGCGTCTCTATATGAAATTGGTCTGAAGTATGCTGACGAATGGCGTTCGAATTACAAAGACATTGATATGTGTATTCGAAGATGGATTAGGGCCGTTAAGTTGAGCACATGCTATTCTTCTAAAGAGAATCACATCCTCATCCGCTATGAAAATCTAGTCGCAGAACCTAAGGTTGTGCTCGAAAGCCTTTGCAGTTTCATCGGTGTTCCTTATGAGGGAGAGATGTTATCAGATTACCCAAGCGTTGCTGCGCAGGTGATTCTGGATAAAGAGCCTTGGAAAACCACGACAGGCCGACCAATTGGGGCGGAGAAGAATCGCAAATTCACGGACCTTTTTGATGATAACCAACGTAAGTACATCCTTGAGAACATACCCAGAGAGCTTTAAGACGTCACAGTTGATCTTAACTAATGATTTGGGCTGTTCAATTGAAGAATCTATGGACCGTATCACCAACGAGGCGCGCGATCTAGTCGTGAATCGCTCTGACTTGGAGCTCATTGCCCGACGACTCGTGCAGATCTGTGCGGAGATAGCCAAGTGAGCCAGCGATCTACTAAGCCTCATCTTATCTGGCTATATCCGGGATCTCTCGTCCATGCTATGGATGCAGCCACGTGGCTGGATACGACAAATGAGCTTCGTAAGATGGGGTGGCGGGTGACGTTAGTAGCAGCCGGGCCATCCGGCCAGCAAAGAATCCGGGGGACAGACGTCTTCTGTATTCCTAGACCAAAGAAATATCTTGTAGGACTGTTAGTGTTTCACATGCGGTTTTTGCAGTTCCTTCGACGGCATATGATGAATGTCGACATTATCCTATTCAACCAGATGTCTGCCTTATGGTTATTACCAGTGCGCCCGTTGCGTGGTCTTGCGGGCAGGCAAGGACCCTTATTGGTTATGGATATCCGTTCATTGCATATGCCACGAGAGGACAATCAAGGTTGGAAGGGCTGGCTGCGGGGGAAGTTCCAGGAATTCATAAACCGATCGGCGAGGCATTGGATTGATGGGTATTTGACCATCACACATCGTATGTCGGAGGCGATCAACATTCCTCCCCAAAAACTATGGGGAGAGTGGCCATCAGGCGTCAACCCAGATTTGTTTGGACCTCCAAGGACTGCTCGCTGCTGGCCATTGTCAGAGCAGCCTATTCATTTGGTATATATCGGCGCGTTGGAATATGAGAGGAACCTCATGACACTCTGTCAAACAGTCGAAAAAGCAAATGCGGAGGGGATGCTGTTTACACTATTGCTTGTAGGAAATGGAACCGAACGGACCGATTTGGAGTTATTTGCTGCACGTTGTGATGGGCGAATTCGAGTTGCACACCCTGTCTCTTACGACGAAGTTCCTGAAATTTTGGCTTGGGCTCATCTTGGCGTTCTTCCCTTCCCGGATGAGGAAAAGTTCAGGGTAAGCAGCCCGATCAAGTTGTTTGAATACATGGCAACCGGGCTGCCGATCTTAGCTACCCGCATTGCTTGCCATACCGATGTGATTGGAAGTGGGAAATATGTATTCTGGGCAGAACGAGCGGACATCTCGGGAATACTGGCCGCGCTTCGCCTAGTCTGGATGAATCGGGATGCGTTGCCGAAGATAGGGTCCCAAGCTGCTATAGCTGTCCAGGCGTGGACATGGTATGAATCGGCTAAGAAGCTGAAGCAGTCCCTGGAATTTGGGCTTTCGAAATCCAAAAAATGACCGATGGCACGAGAAGGCATCTGAAAGATATCTCAGAAAGATAACGATGCATTGAAACTGGAGCATTCTGTGCAAATTCTTAGCATGATATTCGTGGCGGACGAGCTCTGCGAAGCAATGATTCTGTACTAGTAATAGTAGACCAATCCAGACAAGGAATAGGCAAACGTGGCAGTGCTCAAGATCACGGTCGGTTTCGGGACACGCCTAGAGGCTATCAAAATGGCCCCAGTCATTTCCCAACTTCAAGATCTCGAGGAGTTTAGACCGTGCGTGGTGCTGACGGCGAAACACGGCTCGATGTTAGATCAGGTATTTGACATTCTTCACATCGAGCCCGATTACGATCTAAACATTATGCAGCCTGGTCAATCGCTGACAGAAATCACTAGGCGTGCCCTGGTCGGTCTAGAAGAACCCAGGCGCAGCGAGAGTCCTGATATGGCTTTAGTGCAAGGGGATACTACGACAGCCTTTGTCGGGGGATTGGCAGCTTTCTATCATCAGACGCCGATCGGCCATATCGAGGCTGGTCTGCGTACTCGGGACAAATACAATCCGTACACGAAGGAAGTCAATCGTCATTTCCTCGACGTTTTGGCCTATTGATACTTTGCCCCAACCTTGACTGCCAATGAGGCTCTGCTGGCAGAGGGTATCCCAGAACGACGAATCATGGTTACGGGTAACACAGTGATCGATGCAGTGATGAAAGTGGTCGCTCAAGTTCATGATTTCACTGAGGCTGCGTTACGCCGGATCGTTTTTGATTCGTCCTTCAAATCGTTGCTCGTCACGGCGCACATGCGTGAGAGCCTCGGTGCCTCTCAAGAGAGTATTTGCTATGCTCTGCGCGACTTACTGACCAATCGCCAGGATTTGCATCTAGTGTTTCCAGTGCGCCTCAATCCAAAGGTTCGCAAGACTGTCTGGTCGATTCTGGGTGACGTGGAAAGAGCTTACCTCGCAGATCCTCTGGATAGCATTAATTCTGTACACTTGATAAATTGCGTGGATCTGATATAGACCGATTCAGGTGGTATACAAGAAGAAGCGCGTGCTATGCGATAACCAGCTTTAGTGATCCGAGAAACAACCGAGCGACCGGGGGTTATAGAAGCTGGTGGAGCCCGCTGAGTAGGTACAGCTGGAGGAGATATTGTGGCAGCCGTTTTGCAGCTTCTCGATAACTCAGACGAATATGCCCGGATCAAGAATGCAGTCATCCCATACGGCGATGGCTATGCTGCGCATCGAGTGGTTGAAGCGTTTCGTCACTTCTGTGGCCTCTCTTCTAATCTCCCCCTTCCTTTTCGGGCAGACCTACAACTGTTGATGCGCGATGCAAGCCAAGATAATGGAATATAGAGAATTGCCGCGCACACAGCACCTAGGTTCGGCAAATGGACACACAGACTCGTGAATGGGAATCAGCCTCTATTCAGTATGGCTAACATAGGATCGCACACGGAAGTCTTGGAAGGTTGGGAAGAGAGAGAAGGCTATCGTGCTAATCACGTAGTCAGTCAGAATCAAGCCACTAAACACTATGGACCCGACTCACCGTTGACACATAAGTTGAGTCTATGTGTGCTGTTACTCAGTAGGAGAGAGTTGTTATCATCTAAGTCGCAGGTACTGAAGTATGGGCGGAAAGAAGCGAGAATATCTACATGTGTGCGGCTTTGGTCTCGATAATCCTGCCAACATACAACGGTTCGCGCTACCTAGATCAGGCAGTTCGAAGCTGTATAGATCAAACATACACTAACTGGGAGCTCATCATTGTGGATGATGCCTCAACTGACGACACACCAGCACTCGTTGCTGAATTCACTGCGCAAGATGTTCGGATTCGGTCTGTGCGACATGATACTAATCGTAGACTACCAGCGGCCTTGAATACGGGATTTCGGCAGGCACGCGGAGACTATCTGACTTGGACGTCGGATGACAACTGTTATCGTCATAATGCCCTGGCAGAGATGGTGTCTTTCTTGGAAGGAAACCCTGAGGTAGACTTTGTGTATACAGACTTCACACTAATCGACAAATCTGGCCGTCCAATTAGATCTGTATCGGTAGATCCGCCTGAGGTGTTAGGCCTTCAGGGCATCAGTGGAGGATGCTTTCTTTATCGGCGAATTGTGCAGAGAGCATTGGGCAACTACGATGAGGCTCTATTCTTGGCCGAGGACTTAGACTTCTGGGTGCGGGCTCTGATCTCATTCAGACTGGAACCGTTACATAGGGATTTGTACCTATACCGGGATCATGATGCCTCCCTAACCCGTTCACAAAGTCACCGTGTCTATCGGGCGCATGAAGCAATCTTAAGGCGGCATTCAAAGGATATGTACTGGATGACCGGCAAGTTGCGAGCCCATGCCTATCTACGACTGGCCAGAAAGGCCTTGGCACATAGGGATGTGATGAATGTATTCAAATACCTGATGGAAGCTACTAGGTTCTCTCCAAGGTTTGTAATTCGTCATTCGCTGACGAGGCTGAAAGGGAAAAGCCTTCAAGGCAAGAGCCCTTCTAGTGATTCTCCAAGATGATGCTGTAGGAGAAAAAAGTATGAAGCCGGTGTGCGCATTTTGAATTTGGGTAGGCTGTCTTTGACGTGGCCTGTGCTGTTCGCCCGCCAGTGGCATTCATTTTCAGCTCAATTTCGAGATGGTCTGGGACATACAGTTTGCTTATGAGACTCCGTCGAGTTTTGAAGGGTCTCCGTCTTGTGCTCGGCCGACGACTAAATCTGTTCGGAATGTTGAAATCTAGAACTGACTTGGAACACTATGCCGCTGCACTTCGATGGATCCACAACAACACTATCGAAAATAAGGGTATTTGTATTACCAACAAACGACAAGCCCCATACCCGGAGGTGAGCGGCTACTTTATCCCGAGTTTACTTCAATTTGACGAACATGAGTTAGCTGTTCAATATGCCAATTGGCTGGTCTCCACACAGAATGCGAACGGATCATGGTCTGATGGCTACAACAAAGTGCAATACACTTTCGACACTGGTCAGGTACTTAGAGGTTTACTGGCTCTAGTTGACTCCCATCCTCATTTCAAAAAGCCAATCGAAAAGGCCTGCAACTGGGTAGTGAGCCAGGTCGAAGAGTCGGGACGGATTGGCACACCTAACAGATCCGAGTGGTCGAGTGGATGGTTGCCAGAAGGTCGTGTTGTTCCGGAGGCCATCCATCTGTACGCGTTGGAACCCATCAAGCAAGCGGGGGAAAAATGGCAGATTGACGACTACATACAGGCAGTTAAGAGAGTCCTGAGCTATTATCTGGCCGATGAAGAACTCACCAGCTTCAGTACCTTATGCCATTTTCATGCATACATCATCGAGGCCTTGGTGGACTTGGGATATGTCGATCGGGCGAGGTGCGGAATGGAGGAAGTGGCTCACCTCCAGAGGAGTAATGGTCACGTGCCGGCCTATCGGGACGTGAGATGGACCTGTGCTACCGGCCTATTTCAATACGCCGTAATCTGGTACAAACTGGGAAATATCCCTCTGGCTGACAAAAGCTTCTCTTACGCTTGCAGTCTTCAGAACAAGAGCGGTGGATTTTTTGGCGGATATGGTTTCGGTGCGACATATTTGCCCGGAGAAGAGATCAGCTGGGCGGTTAAATACTTTCTGGACGCACTTTGGTGGAAGAAGAAGGTTCACGTCAAAACTGATCTTGCCGGTGCTAATACTTCCCTATGCCGATAGCGATCGCTTGAATCTGAGGAAGTACACGATGCTGTTCATTCATATTGTCGCCTGTTTCAGGAGGCAAAACGCCACAATTCTGGATAACAGAGGATTTCCCCTTTTGTTTTGACTTACATGCAACAAGAGAAGGTTAATTCTCTTGGTTCAAAAAACACAGCGGAACTTCGGAATGCATTGATTATTACTAGGTCGCTGTAGCCCAAGCAAGATCCTAGCACCAATTTGCGGTGAAGTTTTGGACATGGACCTTAAGGGATTCTGGTATGGATAGCTATGATAGCGAGGACAAAGATCGAACAGGCTACTTCTTATTTTCTCTTGATACAGAGCTCGCCTGGGGGAGTCTGTGGGATCAACCTCCTTCAAAGCGATCCTCGCGAGATGGGTCAACAGAACGGAAGACCATTCAACGTTTGTTGGACATGATGGACGAGTTCGGTGTTGTCGCAACCTGGGCTATTACAGGACACTTGTTCTATGAGAAGTGTGAAGAGTGCGAGGCGTGCCCCGTCCTGGATCTAAAGGGAAAAGACAGCCGTTTTGGACAAATATGGCATTCGCAAGACCCGATGTGGTACGGGGCTGACGTTGTCCAAACGCTGCTTTCCAGAGGTGCCGGTCATGAAATTGCCTTTCACGGCTACACTCACCGCTTGTATGACAGGTTAAGCCGAGATGAAGCAAGTTTGGAGATCCAGGAGTGGCTGAGGTTGGCTAAAAGGAAAAACATCATTCCTCAGACTGTGATTTTCCCTCAAGGTAGGATCGGCCGCCTGGATCTTTTCCAGGAGGCTGGTTTCGCCTGCTACCGTGGTAAGGAGGTCAGTCACCCGGCTCTTTCTATTCCATTGCTTGGGAAAGTGCTAAATCGGATAAATCTCGTGCTGTCAATGTTGACTCCACAAGTGTACGAGGTTAACGTCGGATCAGACGGTCTGGTCAATGTTCCTTCGTCTCAGTGGTTGTTTAGAACCAATCGGAGAATCGAGACAATTCTGGATTCATTGAATCTTCATACTCTTCGGCTTCAGCCAACCGCCAAAAGTATCGAAAGAGCTGCCAATGAAAAGAAAGTTATTCATTTGTGGGCTCACCCCCATGAGTTTCGGACCGAGAAGGACTTCAAGAAGTTGCGTTTTGTGTTTGAGCGCTTTGCTGCGCAGGCTAAAGCTGGAAGGCTTCAGTCTATTACAATGGTGAATTTGGCGAGGCAAGCACTAAGAACCTATCACGTGGATTCCGCCAGCCCTCTGTAATTGCATATCTGAAAGGACAAACAGATGCCGAAAGTGCCTTTAAGAGAAAGGGTCTTCGATGCAGCCTGTTTCTTGATCGGCAAAACAGGAAGAGCCTTCGGCAACAAGTTAAGCCGCCCATTATTCATTATTGGAACGGGGCGTTGTGGAACAACTTTGTTAGTCGAAATTCTTGATTCTCATCCGGGTCTTTCGGCATTCCCGGGCGAAGCGAATGAACTTTGGCATCCCAAGTTGGAACCTTTCGAATCCGCTTCCCTCGATATCCCACCTATAGAAGTTGATCCTGAGCGATTCAGTGATGTCTCGGTGGCCAATTGGCCCCCCAAACAGGGGGAGAGAATTCGCGATATATTCGCAGGTTACCATTTGATCACTGGCCGATCAAGGATCTTCTTCACAAAAAGCGCAATGATATCCTTCATGATCCCAGAAGTACTAAACATTTTCCCAGACGCCAAATTCATGCATATCTACCGATCTGGGCCACCTGTAATTGCATCATATTTCAAGAAGAACTTTGGCAAATATTCACGATACGTGTTCACCGAGAAAGAATACCGGGTCTACTGTGCGCGTTATTGGAATGCTTGCATTTTGGAAATCGAGAAAAGAAAGAGAGAACTGTTGCTAGAGACAAAAGGCCAGTTTCTAGAGTTTAGTTATGAAGGCCTATGCCAGAATCCAAGAGATGTTTTGGATGATATTGCGGAATTTCTCGGGGTTGCGTCGGATGGTTTCAGCTACAACATTTCTCAGATATCTAGCCAAAACTATAGAGTTGGAGATTGTGCAATTAATCCTGAGCGCACTGAACTATTGGACCTAATGTCTCCGGGCCTGAAGATAAAAGGCTATTTGCGTGACTACCTTTCGGTGTTCAGCTAGGGTGGTTTATACGCGGTTAAGTCTTCTACGGTAAATCAGCGGCTTGTGGAGGAGTATGGCCTCGAAGCCTATTCGGGGGAGTACGCGAATGTGGTGTTGGACGGGGAGGGGACACTATTCGGGTAATTTATTTAGGGAGGGCAGTCTGCATGATAGCGTGAATTTCGTCTGTCCCCAATCGACTAGGATGCCCATCCGCCAAGTCATTAAGCGGATTGACAAGTCGGCGCAAGAAATGGGTGATCAACGTGAGGCCTCATCCCTGCGAGGTTCGAGCGGACAACGACTTTGAGAAGCTGCGCTACTCATTTGATGACGCGTCTGAGGAATTGAAGTGGGGAAGGCTTCAGTTTCGAGGCATCGCAGAGTTGGCGGGACTGGTCCTGGAGCAGCCTGAGCGTAGAGCCGGCGGCGTCGGTCGGAGTGGCAGCTTAAGGTGGCAGGGCGACGCCTAAAGTCGTTCTTCATAATACGGGTCGATGTGGGGGCTCTAGCCGCCCGAGTAACGAGGGAAAGTGTAGTTGCCTGCAACAGAGAATCGAGGATGGCATTGCATATTGCGGTGATTGCGACGATGAAATACGGATTGGATCACTTTGTCTACCGTGAGTTATCGGTCTTCATGGCGGAGGGCGCCACCATCACACTTTATCCCACCAAGTTTCGACTCGGCCTGTACAACGCCCGGAAAGAGTGGCCAGTCCAGCGCTGGAATCGTCTTGCGGTGATCTTGATGCAGCCGTATTTCTTCCTGCGCGCGCCGCTGCAATACTCGCGCCTTCTGAGGGAAGCCCTGTCCTTCGACGCCCTGGTAGATTTCGTGCTCGCCTGGTACTTCGCCCACCACATGGCCGAGGCCGACGTGATCTATTCGATTTGCGGCGATCACAAGTTCTTCATTGGATATTTCTGCAAGCAGATCACAAAGAAGCCTCTCGCCGTGACGCTGCACGCCTACGAACTCTACGAGAATCCGAATCCGCTTCTCTTTGTGCGCGCACTTAATGCGTGCGACCAGATTATCACGGTAACGGAGTACAACCGGGAACTGCTGGCGGGCGAATATCATATTGACCCGTCCCTAGTCGAGGTCATCCGCGTCAGCGTGGACGTCGAGGACTACCGGCCGGCGGAGAAGTTCGTGATCCTCATCGTCGCTTTCTTCGACGAGCGCAAAGGGCATGAGGTGTTATTCAAGGCTGTCAAGCAGTTGGCTCAAGAGGACATTGAGGTGTGGGTGGTCGGCGGCGACAGCGGACGCTCGCGCGAGGTGGACGTGCCCGGCCTGGCCGCCCAATTGGAGGTCGAATCGCAGGTGGCCTTTTTCGGCAAGCTCAGTGGAACGACCCTAAAAGCCGTTTATCAGGCTTGTGATGTGTTCTGCCTGCCCTGTCGAAAGAGCAATGCCGGGATCGCCGAAGGGTTTCCTACCGTTCTGATGGAGGCTATGGCCTTTGGCAAGCCGGTAATAACCACCCGCCACGTCGAGATTCCGCGGATCGTCCCAGAGGTCTTGGTGGATGAAAATGATGCGGAGGGACTGGCCCAGGCGATTCGGCAACTCTACAACTCCAAGTCCCTGCGCCGGAGCCTGGGCGAAAAAAACCGCCAGATTGCCGAGGCCCTCTTCACCAGCCGGAACGCCGAGCGAACCGCGAAGATCCTTTACGATCTGTCGTCTAGAGCGCGAATCGCCCCCAGAAGGGTAGGAGCATCGTTTACTCACCCCGAATGACTAGGTAGAAGAGGTACCCATGCGAGTAGCGATTGCAGGTTGTGGACAATTCTCACGGGCGCACATCAGCGCCCTGCAGAAGATCCAAGGCCTCGAAATCGTCGCGGTTTGTGATCAGGACCCCTGGCGAGCCAGAGAGGTCGCCGGCCTGACCCGCGGCGCCCAGGCTTACGGTGACCTGGAAGCAATGCTCCAGCGAGCGCACCCCAATGTGGTCCACATTCTGACCCCGCCAGCGACCCATGCCTCCCTCGCTATCCAGGCCATACAGGCTGGCTGCCATGTCCTGGTGGAGAAGCCCATGGCCCTGAACATACAGGAGGCCGACCGCATGATTGAGGCGGCTCAGGCGCACGGGGTCAAGTTGAGCACCAACCATAACTATCTGTTCAATCCCTGTATCCTAAGAGCTTGCCAGTTGGTCAAGCACGGAACGATCGGCCAAGTCATCTATGTGGAAGGCTACTACGGCCTTTCAGAGACGGGGGGCTACACCAGCATCGCGGGCCGCTCCCACTGGGCCTGGCGTCTCCCCGGCAGCGCCTTCACCAATTTCCTCCCCCACCTGATCTACCTGCTGTTAGAGTTCTTGCCGGAGGAGGCCTCGGTGGCCGGCGTGACCATGACGCAGGGCGCCAGGTTCGGCGAGCCGCCGACCGAGTTGGCGGTCTTGCTCCGCGGAGGGACCAGCGCTTCGGGCGCCATGACAATCTCGATGCGCGCCAGGCCCTATGCGAAGTTCCTCAACCTCTACGGCACCCAGGGCATCATCCATGCCGATCTGGCCACCGATGTGTGCACCCTGCATAGAGCCCAGCGGCTGCCGGGCATGATCACCAAGGTGCTCTTCAACCTGGAAGAAAGCGCGCAACTGGCGACCGGAACAATCGTGAACACTGCCCGAGTGGCCATGGGGATTCTGACGAGAGACCCGGGTCTGCATGGTCACCTACGGGAGTTCTATGCCCGGCTGCGGGAGGACAAGGAACTCCCCGTATCCGGCGAGGATGGAAAGAGGATGGTTGCGATCATGGAGCAGGTGTGGGCGAAAACTCCTACCTGGCCCAGCCGCCCCACGGCCCCCTCGTCCACACAGATGCCGGCCGGCCCGCGGACGGTTGCCGAGAACCTTGTTGCCGAAAGAGGTTTCCCGGGGAAAGTCCTGGTAACTGGGGGGACCGGCTTCCTGGGGCATCACCTAGTCCTGGCTCTTGCGAGATGTGGTGCGCATGTTGTTGCCTTAGTGCGCGACAAGAGTAGGGTGTCGGCTGACCTGCTGGAGCAGGCAGAAGTTGTGTGCGGGGATCTTCGTGATCCCTCTTCGATCGAGGATGCGATGCGCGGTGTAAGTATCGCTTACCACTGCGCTGCGGTCACCAGCAACAACATTCCCTGGCAGACCCATCATGAGGTCAACGTGGCGGGCACCGAGGCAGTCTTCAAAGAAGCTCTCAAGGCAGGTGTCAAGCGCGTGATCCATGTCAGCTCGGTTGTTGTCTACGGGCTGAGAGGAAGCTCGAACGGCGGTCGGGTCGGAGAGACCACTCCTCTGCCCGACCAGTCAGACAGATGGGCGCATTACCACCGTTCTAAACTTGCCGCCGACAAGCTGGCAATTGATTACTGGCGAAGAAGCGGCCTGCCAGTCACAGTGCTCCGACTGGGGATCCTTTACGGGCCAGGTGGGCGTCCGGTGAAGAAAGGCCTGGTGCAGCTCGGATCGCTGGTGTTTACGATCGGAACTGGGCGCAATCGATTGCCCTACACCTATGTCGACAATGCCGTCGATTGCCTCCTGTTGGCAGCGCTCAGCCAAGAGGCAGTCGGCCAGATCTTCAATGTCTTGGATGGGCCTCAGCCGACGGCGCGGGAGTTTCTATCGGAGAGTGCTGCAATCAGTGGAGAACGGCTGGTTGCCATCCCTGTCCCGCCAAGCCTGCTACTCGGGATGGGCGGGATCCTCGAATGGCGGAACAGACTCAGCGGCTCGGACATCCCCCCCAAGCTTTCACGCTTCGTGGTCCGGAGCGCCTGCCGAGACATCTGCTACGAGACGACCAGGGCCCGCGAACAACTGGGATGGCATCAGGAAATCGTTCTGGCTGATGGCTTGCGTAGAACGCTGTCTGGGTCGTAGCCGATCGGCCGAATAGGTCGGGAAAGTCAAGAATGGAGACTCATGCGGGCAAGCGGGTGTTGATGCTCCTGGAGAATAACCCGTATCCACAAGATATCCGAGTCCGAAATGAAGCGCGCACACTCGTTGCCGCGGGGTACCGGGTGAGCGTGATCTGCCCCAGAAGGAGTGGGCAACCATGGCACGAAGCCCTGGACGGCGTCTGGGTCTATCGCTTTCCCCTGCCTGGGGGGGCTGACGGCTTTCTGGGGTACCTCCTGGAGTACTCCGTATCCATGGCGGCGATGTCTCTCCTTTCACTACTTGTGCTACTCAGGGAAGGTTTCGATTTTGTCCACGCTCACAACCCTCCCGACACGCTTGTCGCACTCGCCGCGTTCTACAAGATCCTGGGCAAGAGGTTCGTGTATGACCATCACGATCTCGCGCCCGAGTTGTACTACGCGCGTTTCCGCGGAAAAGGGAATCGGCTTGTGTACCGCGCCCTGACACTCTTCGAGAGGATATCCTGCCAGCTTGCTGATCATGTGATTGCCGTAAATCTGTCTCACAAGATGGTCGAGATTCAGCGAGACGAAGTGCCCGAGGGGCGCATAAGTATCGTACGGAACGGACCCGATTTGAGGAACATGTCAGTTCGGGAGACAACCCCGGCACTGGAGGTGAATGGGAAGACCGTCGTGGCCTACGTTGGCGAGGTCGGCTTCCAGGACGGGGTGGATTGTCTCTTGAGGGCTCTTCGACACTTGATTCGAATCGAACAGCGGAGGGAACTCCTTTGCGTTCTGGTGGGAAGTGGGGATGCATTGAACGAGATGAAACACCTGGCAAGGGATCTTGGCATTGAGGCGGATGTCAAGTTCGTCGGCCGCGTTGCACACTCGGAGGTGAATGACTGGCTCGCGATCGCTGATATATGCGTGGCGCCAGAACCATCCAATCCGTACAATGACAGAACCACAGTTGTGAAAATGACGGAGTATATGGCCGCAGGGAAGGCAATCGTGGCCTTTGACCTGCCGGAGCACCGGGCGACGGCCGAAAAGGCGGCCTTATACGCATGCCCGAATGATGAAATTGACCTTGCGGCGAAGATTGCGGTTCTCATGGACGATGCGGACGAACGGAGCAGGATGGGGGAAAAGGGAAGAAGGCGCATTAAGGATGGGCTGGCGTGGTCGTATCAAGAGAAACTCCTACTTCAGGTGTATGAGACTCTGGGGAACAGACCTCGATGAAGAGGCTTGGGCGGGCGTGATTGGACGCCAGGGCCTAGTATCTTAGAGGAAGTCGTTCGCCCACTATCAAGAGTGCGATAGGGAAGCCCGGACCATGTTCTGCAAGTGTCAGACAAGAAGGCTTCTATTTCCGAGAGTGTGGTATTGAGGCGAGTTACGGGTCGGCAGGTGTGGGGTGAATGGGATGTGACCGCCTAGCGTTCATAGGCTCCGATATCGTATCCACTTCCGCGAGGGCGACGGTTTCCGTCGAAGTCCTTGCGAACGGCATCGCCCAAATCTGCGCCGTTGTCGATGCAGGGAGAGCCAGACCGGAGGTGGAAGTCTCCAGCGCCCCCATCGACAAATAGTGGATCGAGGCCCCAGACGTCATGCGGGTCAGGCGGCCGCCAAGGATCGCCCTGGCTGCGAAACACGCAGTTGTATCCTACGGTGAGGCCGGATGAGGAGCCAGAGTCCAGCAAGATGGAACCGGTCCCGTTTTCCTGATATGCAAAGATGTTGTTCTCAATTGTGAAATCCGGAGAGTCCGTCAGCTGGATCCCCTGGGAATACTGATCACTTGGATTTCCAATGAATGTATTGTTGACGACGCTTATGTCATGGCTCGACTTGAAGATGGCGATGAGAGTCGAAACGGTGATGTTGTTGCGGAGGACCAAGTTGTAGGCGCCTCCCTCTACCTGGAAGGCCTTTCCAGCAAGGGAGAGTTCGGGCAGGGTAGTGGGATTGTCACAGTAGTTGGCATCGAAGAGGATGTCGTGCCCGGCGATCTTGTCACCACCGTAGGTCTGGAAACAGTCGATGTGGGGATCCGGGTTCTCGGGTATTCCGTAGTGGATGTCGTGGATGTAGTTGCGACGAATAGTGTGACCTGAGCCGAAGAAGGTGATGCCGTCGGCGTCGACCCAACTGGGAGGGTTGTGCCAGTTTGGGTGATACTGAATGGTTCCCCAGATTTCGTTGTCCTCGACCAGGTTGTCCTCTCCCATGATGGAGATGCCCATCGTGGCATTTCTATACAGGCGGTTTTCCCGGACGACGCAGTTGCTCGTCGCGTCGTACTGGCCGGCATTTGCCCAGAGCAAGATCCCGCCACGGGTGGCGTAGTGGACGTAATTACCTTCAATGAGGCAATTGCTTCCCTGGACGTAGATGCCGACCCCGTCAGCGGAGCTGTCATGGGTGTCCGAGATGTCGAAGCCGATGACCGAGATGTAATCGGCCTTGATGGTGAAGCCCCTCATCGTGACGGTGCCCTGGGCCTTGAAGGTGATCGGAGAATCCGAGGCGCCGGAGAGGGTGACCTGGACGCGCTCGGGGTAGTCGCCGGTGGAGACGATTGCAGTATCGCCGGTGTTCATCGCGTCCGCCGCGTGCTGGATGGTTCTCCAAGGCTGGCTGGAAGTGCCCGGGCCGGTGTCGGCGCCATTGCGCGAGACGTAGTATGTCCGGGGGCCGCCGCCGGGCGTGACGCTGGGCTGCGTTGGGGATGGCGACATGGTCGGCTGGAGAGAAGGACTGACGGTGGCAGTGGCCGTCGAGGTGATCGTCGGTCCTCCCGTCGCAGTCGGGGTCATTGAGGTTGGTGTCGCTCCCGCTGGTCCGGTGCCGGTGGAGGTTGGGGTCTCATGTAGAGTCACCCCTGGAGACTCGATCGCGAGCGGCTGGATCCTCGCCTCGGCCGGCGTGCCGGGGGCGCCGATCCAGACGGAGATCTGCGCCGAAGGCTGGTCCGAACCGGCGCCCTTCAGCCGGGGAACGAGGCTTTGAACAACAGGCAAGTCGGCCAGACGCAGAGGGCTGAGCGGGATGGCAGGGAGTGATGGGTTGATCAGATCGAGCCGAATGTATGCAGCTTGGCTGGGGACTACCAACGCCAGGTTCACGAGGATTATGACCAAGAGTGACCACTTGAGGAGTCTCTCAAGCATGCTACGGGATTTCCTATGGGAAGTGTCGGTCATTCGATCCCTGACCTCCGGGATGGATTAACCTGTTGTTGAAGGGAGACAGGGGCTGGGCAATCCCTTCATGTGAGGATACCTGAAACCGCCTCCCCTGACAATCCGGCCAGAGCGAGGCGGGGATTGCCCCCGTCGAGGCTTCACTAAAGGCATCACGGGGTCGTTTCATCCGAACAACGTGCTGAGCTGGTTGACAGTCCTTGGTCATTCAAACAGAGTCTTCCAGACATCCTGAGGACCTAGCCACATGTGGAGAGTGTCCATGAACACGCAAGCCCCTGTCGCCAAAGCGGAGCCCCTTGAAATTTGGCGATCTGACTGGTTCGTCGCCACGGGATTGGCCGTTCTGGCTCTCATGCTTTACCTGGGGATGCGATTACAGGTTCATAACCAGGTCGTCGATTTCACGAACTTCGCTGCAGCCGTGCAGCGGGAGGGTGTGAGTGACAAGTGGTTCTATGGAGACCACCTCATCTATGTCTTCCTTCTTAACTGGCTGCACCACGCGCTCAGTAATGCTTTCCCAAGTCTGGACGCGACGACGACGGCTCAGGTGTTCAACTCCGTCGTGGCCTGCCTCGGTGTTGGTGTGTTCTACATCCTCGCCCGACGCTTCGTGAGGGAGCAATGGCTGGGTGTTGGATTGGCGATTACTCTCATGTTCTCCTACCAGTATTGGCTCTTTGCAGCAGACGTTGAAGTTCATGCCCCGGCAGCGCTCTTCTACCTTCTCTCGTTATTGCTCGCCTTCAGAATCCCGTCCGGTGCACGTGTTTGGGTATACGCTGTCCTGGGAGTGCTGACCGCGACGGCTGTATTGTTCCATGTGATCGTTCTGCTCTTTGTGCCGCTGGTAGTTGGACTTATGATCATGCGAGCGAATGCCCAATCGGCCGACCCGATGAAAGGGAAGCTGGGAAAAGCGCAGGAAATCCTTGCTTACTGTGGAACAACCGCGGCTATTGTGATCATGCCGTATTGGTATGTTGCAACGAGAGTGCTCCATTTGAACTCATGGAGGGAGATCTACCTGTGGCTGCTCCCGAACTTGGCGGATACTGCCAACGTGGGAGCTACTTCGCTCAGATCGGCTGTCATCCTGTTGGCCAGGAGGATCCCGCTCTCGCTTATCGGGCGTCTGATGTGGGTCGCGACGCCAGCCAATCAACTCATGCCAGGCAAGGAGTGCCTGGACGCAAGTCGATACCTGGTGCGCAACGTTCCGACGGAAGCTGCCCTCGTCCTGGCTGGCTGTGGCGTCCTGTCTGGGGCGTTGTTGGCCGTAATTGGAATCATTAGTGTTCCTGGCTTTGTGCGGCTGGTCAGGAACAGGTCCGAGTTTGCGATGGTGTTGATAGGTTGGGTTGTCTCTTATGCAGCCCTTATCGGTGTGTTTATGCCTGGATCGTCAGAGCACTGGGGCATCTACTGGCTACCGGGTTTCCTCTTGATAATTGGACTGGGGTTGTCAGAAACAACCCCCCTGGCGCCGAGTAGGAGGAGACTGGTGCAGGGTCTTGGGGGGGCGATGCTCTTGTTCCTGCTTATCGGAAACGGAAGCAACATCCTGGTGCAGACCTCGCCAGGGAACGACCTTTATATGGAACGATTGAAGTGGTACCGCGGCAATTCATCGCCGGCAGACCTCGTGATTTCGGGCGGTGACTGGATGTGGACAGGCTACCTGGACTACTACTTGCGGGCGCAGGTTGTGCCGCTCAGAAAATGGGCCGCGCAAATCGGGTATTCCCACGGCTTGCAGGAGTTGGAGGCGTTGATCGAGAAGACGCGAGGGAGCGGGGGACGCATCTTTGTGACGCATGACGCACTGCAGCGGGACAACTGCTCCGAGAAGATTACGGAGGAAGAATCGGAAATGTTCGCATCGTTTCGTCAGAGCATGTTGCCGCGACTGTCGTGTTTCCAGTCCGCGGATACATCAGTCTGCGAGGTTCTGGAATAGCGGGATTGTTGTTGACAGGTATGGGCCGTGCCCGAGCTTGGTGGGGAACTCGGCTTGGGCCCCTGGCAAGGAAAACGGCGAGGACGGCCCGCTGAGCACCTAATGTGACGGTGACATGTGGGTCGGGGTAGCGCTCGATTCCGGCAGGGGGGAAGGCAAGCGAGGAGAGTTTGAGTGCTGCGCTGGAGGTGCGCCCCCCTCCGTGAAGAGTTGATGCTGTGCTGACGGATGCCACACGGCAGCGATGGCTCAGGGCTGTAAGAGAGATGTGGGGAAGGAAGGGCTGAGTCTGGGACGAGGTGAGGTCATGGATGGGCTGCCCGGTGAGGCCGAGCGGCCTGTGCACTGAGTCTAGTGCTCGTAGGCGCCGATGTCGTACCCTGATCCCTGCGGACGATGGTTTCCGTCAAAGTCCTTGGGCACAGTGTCTCCAAAGTCGTACCCGGTGTCGATGCAAGGCGAGCCAGACTGAAGGTGGTAATCCCCTTCGCCTTCGTCGACAAACTGCGGGTCGATCCCCCAAATGTCATTCGGATCGGGTGCCCGCCAAGGATCGCCCTGGCTACGATATACGCAGTTGTAGCCGGCAGTGAGGCCGGATTGGGAAGCAGAGTCCGGCCAGATGGATCCGGTCCCGTTTTCCTGGTAGGCAAAGATGTTGTTCTCAATGGTGATATCCGGAGAGTCCTTCAACTGGATTCCCTGGGAGAACTCGCTGTCGGGATTTCCGATGAACGTATTGTTGACGATGGTTATGTCATGACTGGACTTGAAGATTGCGACTAGGTTTGACACAGTGACGTTGTTTCTGATTACAAGATTGTATGCGCCTCCCTCGACTTGAAATGCCTTCCCGGCAAGGGAGAGCTCGGGCAGCGTGTCGGGATTGTCGCAGTAGTTCCCGTCGAAGAGGATGTCATGCCCGGCGATCTTGTCACCGCCGAAAGTCTGGAAGCAGTCGATGTGGGGGTTAGGATTCTCGGGGATCCCGTAGTGGATGTCATGGATGTAGTTGTGACGAATGGTGTGGCCTGAGCCGAAGAAGGTGATGCCATCGGCATCGACCCAGCTGGGAGGGTTGTTCCAGTTGGGGTGGTACTGGATGGTTCCCCAGATCTCGTTGTCTTCAATCAGGTGATCCTGTCCCATGACGGAAATTCCCATCATGCCGTTTCGGTAGAGCCGGTTGTTCCGAACGATGCAGTTGCTTGTTCTAGCGTACTCGCCCGAGTTCGCCCAGAGCATGATCCCACCCTGCGTGGCGAAGTGAATGTAGTTGTCCTCGATGTCACAGAAGCTGCCCATGACATAGATTCCTATGGCGTCGGCGGAGCTACTAGCAGTGTTGGATATGTCGAACCCCACTATTGAGATGTAATCTGCCTTGATGGTGAAGCCCAACATGGTGACATTACCCTGAGCCGTGAAAACGATCCGCGAGCCTTCGGCGCCGGAGCGGGAGACTTGAACCCGCTCGGGATAGTCGCCGGGCAGCACGATCACGGTCGATCCAGGGCCCACGATCGACGCCGCCTTCCGGATCGTCCGCCAGGGCTGAGCGGATGTGCCGGGGTTGTTGTCATTCCCGCTGGTTGAGACATAGAAGTTGCCGTCCGGGACAGGTGTGGGTGTGGGCTGGGTGGGTGTGTAAGTTGGTGTCCTCGATGCCGTGGGAGTCCTGGATGGTGTGGCCGTCTTCGTCAGGGTGGGCGTTGATGTTCGCGTGGGGCTAAAGGTCGGAGGCACTGTCCGCGTGGGTGTTCTCGTCCGAGTTGGGGTGGGGGTGCGCGAAGGGGCAGTGGTCGGCGGCAGAGTGGAGGTGTTCGTTCGGATCGGTGTGTGGGTGGTCGACGGCGCCGAGGTCGAAGATGCCCACTGCGTCGGGGTCTTCGTGCCAGTCGGCGTCGCTGTGGGGGATGAGTATAGAGTCCCCGAAGATGTAGGAGCCGACGTTTGTGAATAGGATGGCGTCGGCGTGGGTGACGAGACTGCGGCGGCGGTGGATGTGAGTGCCGCGACGATAGACGATGAAGCGGTGGGCACTGAGGTCTGTGTCCCGTCCAATGGCTGAGTGGCCGTCGGATCCTCAGGCTGATCCGAAGTTGTCGTCGGCGAGGCCTCTTGGCCCGTGGCAGCAGGGACCGGCCCATCGTCATCGATCAGGATCGGGGTGGGCGTAGCGGCCATCGGGGCATAGACCGACACGATGAAGTTTGACTCGACCCCTGCGATCGTCTGTGGTTGAACCGCGATGTCGGCCGCGTTGACCTCCAGTGCACCTAGCACGTCATCGGCGACCTTGGAACCGCCTGAGAGAAGCATCGCCGGATCGACCCATTCGAGGAAGCGTCCGGGAAGATCCAGCCCCAGGCCGGAGGCGAACGCCGGCACCACCAGGAGCAGATTGACGGCGAACAAGCCGCCGAGGACCCACTTGAGCAGGATTTCCAGGGTGCTGGGTAGTTTGCGTCCAGGCTGCATTGGTTACGGCCTCGGACGGACCACAGAACAAAAACGCCTCTCGAATCCCTCGCTCGAGAGGCTGCTGTGGATCCGCTTTCGGGAGCCCGGCGATCCTAGCCCAAATCGGCTTTAGACCCGTGGCTTTGCGTCTCCGGCTTTCGCCGGATTTGCCGTTGTCGAGCGGTACTGGTTTATTCGGTTGTCATGCAGGGGGCGTCATGCGCTGGCGCGGGACAGGTACCGTTTGGAACAAAAACGCTGGCGCTCCCTCCGAGCACGTGACTCCACTATAGGGGATGGGGGGCGACTGTCCACTGGCACATTGGTCCTCTCCGGGCCCCCGCAGGTTCAAAGAACCAGTAGAGGGGATTACCTATGGAGTGGGTACCCGGTGGGCCGGTTTGTCTGTATGGAAGGTTATGTTCAATAGAAGGCGAACACCCTTGGGTATCGCCAAGGATGTCTCTCCAACAAGCCGGATCCCGCTCTCAGGGCTCACCTCCAGCTCGCTTCTCGCGTGTCCCGGTGCGCGGCATCACGGATGATCGTGTGCTTGCCTCACTATCGGTTGGTATACGCCCGTGAACAAGATACCAAATCGGACTGGACTAATCCGATATTGGCCACCTCCGGTGGAAGTCGATATGACAATTCGATGACCCGCTGGTAACTTTTCCACTGTATGATAATGGTGTCGGGGGAGCAAGCTGGGGGATAGCTGCCTTACCTATGCCAACCTCCTAGCTTCCCATTTACCAAAAGGACAACATAGACAAAAGGGGATACCAGGCGCACCGGGTGGATCGCATTGTTTTCGCGCGAGCCGGCGCGGTGAGAAAACCGAATCTGCAGTAGTTGGTGGAGGCGACGAACCGGGGGTCTGGATTGGTCGCTAGCCCGCCCTAAAAGCGGGCGAGATCCTCGGGGAGCCAATAGCGAAACCGGCCACTTTGGGCCGGTTTTTCGTATCTAGGGAACGCCTCGGCCGGTTGCCGCCGGCCGAGGCTGGGCACATATGGGGCTGGGGTCAGCACCCGCTGTGCGCGTCTGATTATAGCGCAGGTGGGTAAGGCTCCCCTCCCCGAAGGGCGGAGAGGAGGTGAATGGGGGAGCGGCTCAGAACTCGAGTTCGGAGGCTTTCAACCTGAATCTCAAACTCGGAGGGATAGAACGATGAAACGCATCTTGTTCGCACTCGGTGTAGGTGTCGCCCTGTTCGCCGTCGTGGCATTTGCTGCGAGTCTCGCGGTAAATAGCGGTGGACTGCAGAGTGGTTCCGATACAGTGGAATGCGACGCAAATGGCGTAGACGTCAAGTACCAGAACATTGATGGCGACTCGGACTATGATCAAGCCACCGTCTACGGCATCGATTGCTCGGGAACCCTCGATGTGACCGTTGAGATCCAGGACGGCGGTGGCGCGACCAAGGCCTTTGGTACTGTCTCGGGGTCCGGCATCAACATCGCAGTTCTCTTCACGGATCCGCTAACACTAGCCGAAATTCCGGCCGCCACCTACGTCATTGTGACAATCGTGTCGACGGGGGCGTAGGTTCAGCAAACTGCTCGCTGTGCTTTCTGGGGGAGAGCTGGGCGTTCTCCCCCAGAAAGTGACCATAGGAATCTGAGTCTTCGTGGGAAGGCGTGCACGCCTTGACCGTGTGCATGCGCGAGAAGGAGGGTTATTGAACGTCGCAGGCACGATTACATTGATTCGACCCATGACCAGCCATTACCGGCGAGGCAACTCAGATGTACTTGTCAACCCATCTTGGCCGTCCCGCACCGACAGGAGTCTGCAAGGGCTGGGCGCCTGGTAACAACGCTTAGTGTGGACTGGACGCGATGAAGGTTCGCCCCCTCTTAGCAACCCTGATTCAGGCAGCATCGTTGCTTGCAGTACTCGGAGTCCTTTGGCCGAGGTCATGGGGTGGAAAGATCTCATTCGCTATGGTGTCCGGTGCCAGCATGGAGCCGACTCTCCACCAGGGTGATCTGGCTGTTCTTTGGGCACAAGAAGACTATGACATAGGTGATGTTGTTGCGTACAAATTCGATCGCGCTCATGTAATCCATCGAATTATCGAGAGGGTGGGTAAGAACTTCGTACTGAAGGGTGATAACAAGACTCTTCCAGACTCCAGTCGACCGAGACAGGGTGAAATTCTGGGGCGTATGGAGCTGCTCCTACCAGGTGGAGGCAATGTCGTTGCGTGGCTTAGACAGCCTGCTGCATTAGGGAGCGTTGTTGGGATGCTCGGCATGCTGTTGGTTCTGGCGGACCACAGGAACGGAGGAGTGAACCGAGATCCCATTGCAGGCCATTGGGGTGTTAAGGGAGGTCATACCGCTACGATCCGATTGAACTCGAGGCTGAGACGCGTCTTCGTTGAGAAGGCGTTTCGATTTGGCAGGAGTTGGGTGGGGGGAGGTAAAAGTGCCCTCGGTCAGACAGACAACGCTGGTGAGATTCACTCCAACGCGTCGCTGGGTATGAGTCCCCATCTGATCTTGAAGGCGGCAAAGATGGGAGGCCAGCTGGGGCTAAGGGAGGAGATTCCCCTCGGAAGCCACATTTACCTGGTCGGAAGAGGGCTGTCTCTCCGTCTCAGACTCCTGCCTGATGAGAGAACATGAATTCAAGTAGCTGCACTGCGAACATTAGAATTGGGTCAACGTTGGCGGCTATTGCGGCGCTGGTGTTCACCATTGACGTCTTGGTCGCGTCTGCGGCTCAGCTAATCGTAAACGGCGGGGGGCTTCAGGTGTTCAATCTTCCTTTCGAGGCGCCATCCGCAGAGGATCCCTGCACCGGCGACACCCCCCAGCCGAGCACAGCCTACGTGGACGATGACTACGGAAGCGCCGTCGTTCCACCGCGGTTCAAGACGATCAAGGCCGCGGTGAAGTGGGCTCATGAGGGCTTCACTATCCGCGTCTGCGCGGGGGAGTATCGCGAGAACGTCGAGATCAAGAAGGTCGGGTTGCGCATCATCGGCGATGGGGCCGAGGTCACGATCGTCAAGAGCAAGGAACACGACAAAGACGTGTTTGAGATCGAGGGGGCGGACGGGATCGAGATTGCCGGCTTGACAATCACGAAAGGCGACGAAGGGATCGACGCCAAGGACTCCCGCGGCCACAGCTTCTATGACAACCTTCTCGTCGACAACGAGAAGGGCATCGAGCTCGACGAAACCTCGGACAGCCAGATCTTCCACAACTCGTTCGCCGGCAACGACATCGGGATCTTCTTGACCGAGGCCGATGGGAACACGATCGAGTCGAATTTGTTGTCGGGGTCCGACTACGGCATCTATGTAGAGAAATCCGACGAGAACACCTTGACCGGGAACCAGATCTCCGGCTTCACCAAAGGCATCTATCTCTTCAAGGCCGACGATACGGACGTGAAGGGCAATTCGATCACCGAGAATGGGTTCGGGATCTTCCTCCGCTTGAAGTCCGGGATGCAGGCCACGATTGAGGCCAATGTCTTGCAGGATAACGAGTACGGTATCGAACAGGTGAAGGAGAGTGGGCAGGTCGGAGAGGTAAGGGTCGTCCAGAACGATTTTATCGACAATGACCATCAGGTGGCCGGCGATCGGCTCTCGGCCGTCCAGTGGGACTATGGCTACGACTGCTCGCTCGAGGACGGCGGGAACTACTGGAGCGATGTGACTGGAACGGACACGCACGGCGGCCCCGGACAAGACAAGGACGGCCCAGACGACATCCTGGACGACCCCGTAATGCTGGCGCATGACGCCGTCGATCATTATCCGTTCGCCAGCCTGGGCGGCTGGTCGGGCGGCTACACGGGGGTGAAATGCGGAGCCGGGGATCCAATCGTTTACCTGCAGGCGGAGCCCGAGACTCTACCTGCCGATGGTGTCTCGTTCTCGACGATCACGGCCTACGTCACGGACGAGACCGACACGCCCGTCCCGGATGGCACGATGGTGACGTTCACTACGCCGCTGGGGACCTTCATGGGCGGGGGCACCGAGATCGAGGCGACGACGCTTGGCAGTCAGGTTGTTGTCGTGCTTACTGCGGGGGATGAGCCGGGCGTGGCGATCGTGACCGCCGCGGTCGGGGTCGACTCGGGACAGATCGAGGTCGAGTTCATCAAAGTCGAGGAGGATCCCCCCGAGCCCGGACCGCAATCGACCGAGCTGACCCCAATCCCAACCGAGACCCCGACGGAAGAAGGCGATCTCGTCACGCCCACCCCGTCCGAGACTCCCGCACCCGAAGCTACCGACGAGGTCTCTCCTTCATCAACCCTGGTTACGCCCTCTCCTGAGCCAACGGAGGAAGTGTCTCCTACCATCGCCGAAGGGACACTCACACCGGTTCCGCCAGGATGGCCCATCGCCGGCGACATCGGCCGGGCAACGCCACTCTGCGTCGCTCCATCAGAGCTTGTTGGTCAACATTCGCTGACAGTCTCCTCACCTCCCCCGAGCTCCAGAACGACCCTCCATCAATCCCAGGTATAATCCCTCCTCGCGCTGCCTCCGGGCGGCGCAGATCAGACGGGGGCACGGTGCTCACGCTCTCCAATTCCGCGCCCCTGCACATCCTCTGTACGAACGGAGCCGCTCCTTGGTCGATCCAAAGATCTCCAATCTCATTTCCCCCTATGGCGGGAAGCTCGTCGATCTGATAGTCCCTCCGACCGAGGCCGACG
>Ga0209641_10000593_pt1 | contig 33599 bp, 34 predicted proteins | sample RifCSP16_1_FD_184022 | JGI IMG/M metagenome (GOLD analysis project Ga0209641, IMG submission 184022) | Soil microbial communities from Rifle, Colorado - Rifle CSP2_sed 16_1 (SPAdes) (version 2) | ecosystem: Environmental > Terrestrial > Deep subsurface > Rock core/Sediment | place: Rifle... | reverse complement strand
TTCATAGATGATCTATGGCAAGCGGCGAGCTCCGGAGGCGGCGCCCACAAGATGATGCGTACAACCGAGACCGTCGGGCATGGGCATGTTCCCCGCGACAATAGGCTGTCGCCGTCAAGCGCCGCTGCCATCGTATGGAATCGCGCGGATTGGAGACGATCTTCGATGAAGCCCATGGGTAGACGCCGCTGGATTGCGGGCAACTGGCCGGGAGACCTCGGCAGAAAAGGCCACCTGGGCACTTCAATGCTACCCCCACCGCCGGAGGCCGCTGACCGACAAGCATGACTTCTCGTAGGTCAGGAAACTTGGATGATAGCCTCAGTGGCATGGCCCGCCTTGCTGCATGCTTGGGACCGTGTGGGCGGTCAATCACAAGGAGAACTACCAGACATGAGGCTATCTCAGGAACCCCGCTAGATATTGCGCGCGCCTTTGTTCGGCGCTCGTTCGCCGCGCGTCTGGCGTTTGTGAAGGGCGAGTGCCAACGGCACCCCCGTAGCTCCCATCTGGCCGCAATCGGTTCTTCTGGGCTCATGTGAGGGCATCATGGATGAAACAGAACTAAGAGCCGGCGAAGTGCTTCTCGAAGTGCGCGGGATATCAAAACACTACGGCGGCATTCGAGCCTTGGACGATGTTTCAATGACCATCGGGGCGAACGAGATCGTAGGCCTCGTGGGCGCGAACGGCGCCGGGAAGTCAACGTTGGTACACATTCTTTCTGGGATCGTAAAGCCTGACAAGGGAGAGGTTCTTGTGGCTGGCTCCCCCGTTGTCATCAATGGGCCGCTTGAGTCAAGGCATTTGGGGATCGAGGTCGTCTATCAGAACCTGGCCTTGATAGACACGCTTGATGCGGCGAGCAATGTTCACCTGGGACGCGAGATTTGCCGACCGAAGATCCTTGATTGGCTTGATGATGCAGCAATGCAGTCTTCGGCACACGAGTTGCTCATGGGTCTTGGGTTGAACCTCAACTTGAAGCAGATTGTCCGCTCCCTGTCTGGGGGCCAACGGCAAGGCGTGGCATTGGCTCGCGCCGTTTTTTTCAAGGCAAGGATAGCTATCTTCGATGAGCCGACGGCTGCCCTGGGAGTGGCAGAGACAAAGGCCACACTACGTACCATTCTGGATTTCAGGAGCCGAGGCGTAGGCGTCCTCGTCGTGAGCCACGACCTAGAGGACGTGTTTCGCATCACAGATCGAATAATCGTGATGAGAGTCGGGCGGGTCGTCGCCGAGCGGGCCACCAAGTCCACCACTCAAGATGAGGTACTGGAACTCATTACGACGGCTGAGTGATGCACCATGATACTCATGGCGATTCCCCCCTCTAGTGCAATAACCACCGGCAGCACCAGTCCCACACGTCAACTAGAGCCCGCGCTAAAGCGTCGGGGGCTTGTTGGTCTTGGCTGTGCCAATCCTCGCACTCTACAAGTACCAGGCAAGGAGATTGCTCCATGCGTCAAACACTACTCCTCATCGCAATGGCAATCGTCGGCGCAGCAATTACGGTGTTCGAACCGCGATTCCTAACAGTCTCCAACTGGCTGAATATCATGGATCAAGCCGTAATCATTGGCATCGTCGCAGTGGGCGTGGTGTTGCTGATGATCGGCGGAGGGTTTGACCTCTCAGTAGGTTCGTCGGTTGTCTTGTCGGGGTACATCATTGCCATTTGCTTTGCGAATGGAGTGCCCACGCTGCTTGCGATCATACTCGCGCTCCTTGGAGGCCTATTGCTCGGTGTCATCAATGCCGTCGGCGTTGCGTACTTGAGGATCCCTTCGTTTATCATGACCCTGGGAACCCTCTATGCTATTCGTGGGTTCATACTGTTCTTGTCCCGCGGCCAAACAATCGGGCACGCCTTTCCCGCCTCCTTTACAGTCCTAGGGAAGGGCAACTTCGCCTCAGTACCGATAGCTGTCTTCATAATGCTTGCGCTGTACATTGTCCTTCATATCGTGTTGAAGAAGACACGTTTTGGGCGCCACACAATTGCTGTGGGCAGTGATGCCGAGACCTCGCGGCGGCTTGGCATCAACTCGCGCCTACACCTGGCAAAGTTGTATGTCCTTTGTGGGACTCTAGCCGCTCTCGCCGGATTGCTCCTTTCGTCCAGAATCAATGCCTCGACCTCGGATATGGGACTGGGATATGAACTCGAGGCAATCGCGGCGGTTGTCATTGGCGGAACGAGCTTGTTCGGTGGCGCTGGGACAGTAGCGGGCACCCTACTCGGGGTGGTATTCCTTGGCATGGTCCATAACGGAATAAACATGATTGGCGTCTCGCCCTACCTGGCGACATTTGCGGTTGGGGCCCTACTGCTCTTCAGCGCCTCAGTTGACGTCGTCACACAATGGTCCCGTCGGAATTCAAAGTGACCGCACCATTCGCAAGCATAACTGGGGCCGGGGCAGTGGCATCCGTGCTCGCGTTTCGTCGCCCCGCGCGTCCCGGCCTCCTGGTGGCATTAGGCCCAGGTGACCCCCTCGATTGTAAGCAACCAGGGCTGTTTGGGCGAAGATGAAACAGCCAGGAGAGAATGCAGTGACACTCAGTGTCGGAATCATAGGAACGGGAGAGATTGCGCGTGACCATGGCCGAGCGTGCAGAAGGGTGCCCGACGCTGAACTAGTGGCCATTTGTGATCTGTCTGAAGAGGCATTGCATCGCTTCGGTGATGAGTTCGGCATCTCACGACGTTACTCTCACCTCGAAGATATGGTGAACGAGAACGCTCTCGATATAGTCATTGTGTCGACATGGGGAGTTTATCATGCCGAGATATGCAATGCAGTAGCTAGATCCGGGAAGGTGCGAGCCATCCTTGTCGAGAAACCCATAAGTGCCACAGCAACAGAGTGCGAGAGTATGATAGCAGCGGCCCAAGAGAGTGGCACCCTCCTTACCGAGGGGTTCACCTTCCGCTATGATCCCCAGCATCTACGAGTCAAAGAGATTGTTGACTCGGGACGTCTGGGGGAAGTAAAGTCCATTCATGGAACATTCTCCTCGCCCCTGGTGACTTTCGCGGCAAGGAGTAACTGGCGCTTCTCTCGGGAGCGCGGAGGCAGCTCCGTCCTAGATACAGCAAGCTATCTGATCCATTTTGCCAGGTATATCATTGGAACGGAACCAAAACGCGTTTACGCTGTCGGGAGCTACTTCCGAGATTCAGATGTTGATGCATCTACAGCGATATTCCTGCAATTCCCCGCGAATGTCACCGCTGAGCTAACATCAAGCTACGAATACGGATACTGCCAGTCAACGACCATCCTTGGCACTCGCGGATGGATACGCGTGGATCTGCCGTTCGATCAGCGGAGTGCGCGGCTTGTTGAATTCGTGGAGAAGGAGGACTTGTCTGCCGTCGTAACGGTGCATTACGACAACTTCGATACAGAGGTCTATCAGTTCGCTCCCAAGAACCGATTTGAGCGACAGCTGGACCATTTGTGCCAATGTCTTACGAGCGGCAAGCTGCCGATCATATCACCAGAATTCAGTCTCGGAAACATGCGGGTTATCGATGCCGTCTTCGCATCGATGCGCTCCGGTCAACCAATCGACATGCAGCCTTCTCGTACGACCTAGCTGCCAACAACATGAGGCGAACAATGGGGCGTCATCCACCTATCAAGAAGTCGTGGGAGACCACGATTCCTCCAGTCAAAGGCCGGATCATTGACCTCTCTCTCGGAATATACAATGGGGCACCTACATACAAGGGATTCGCCGAGTGCTCGCTTGCGAGAACGCACACATTGGCGTCGGATTCTTTCAACTTAACCAAACTGACCATAAACACACATGGGACCACGCATTTGGATGCGCCGTCCCATTTTCTGGAGACCGGTAAGACCGTGGATCAACTGGATCTATCCAAGTGTATCGGCCCCGCACTTATGATCAACCTTGACCACAAAGGTCCCAAAGACCCTGTCGTCGTGGCAGATCTTCAAGCCTATGCCGATGCAATAATCCCAAACTCACGGGTCCTTATGCGGTTTGGATGGGACGGAGCATATCCTGATCCACGCTATTTCACCGATCACCCATATCTCACCCTCGAAGTGGCGAAATGGTTCGCCTCTAGGAGAGTAGGCTTGTTGGGCTTTGATCTCCCTACGCCTAATCTAGACGATGCCGCTGAGATCCACCAGATCCTTCTGAATGCCGAGATAGTTCTCGTCGAGGCGCTGGCGAATCTAGACCAACTCCCGTCTCATGGGTTCCTCTTCATGGCTGTCCCGCTCCGGATACTTGGATGCGACGGTTCACCCGTCCGGGCTTTGGCGGTCGTCTGATTACCATCAGCGCTACTCTTGCACGAGAAGGAGACTCTTGGGCTCGGATTCTTGCTCCGCCACTATTGATTGGAGATAGTCAACATGGTCATTGACGTGCCGGCCTGCGGTTGCCCCGATTTGGTGCACAGTTTCCGCCTGCGGGTAGTCAATCGAGGTCGGCAGCCTGGAAGGATATCGGGGCGGTGTTCCAGGATGTCCCTTTCCAGACGAACCCGCCTGTTCCCTCGTCGCTGCCGCAGCAATTCCAGGCACTCGTCGGTCGTCAGCGCATCGGAGCGGCGACCCTCGCCGCGATCCGCCTGCTTGATCCAGCTGCGGATCCATCTTCACGATAGCTCGAACTCGGCCGCCAGCTGCTCCGGGCTACTCCCTGGCCGTGCCAGCTCAGCCATCTTTCGCCAGTGCTCCGGAGGCAATGCAGAATGTTTCCTCGGCATCGTGAACCCCTCTCTCCATGAGCACAAAGGTGTCCACGCAACGGGGGCATCAAGCATCGAGGTGACACGTGCAATCGAATAGGACAAAGGCGAAGCTCCTCGCTGGCGAAACAGTTGTCGGCTGTTTCCTGCGCTACCCCGACGCAAGCTTGGTGGAAATGCTGGGGTATCAAGGGTGGGATTTCTTGGTATTCGACGGCGAGCATGGAACCTTAGAACCCCGCGATTGTGAGAACATGGTGCGATCTGCGGAGTTGCGAGGAGTGACACCCCTCGTCCGCGTAACGACCAATCAACCGGCAGTAATACTGCGCCTTATGGACACTGGCGCACAGGGCGCTCATGTTCCGTGGGTGAATTCAGCGTCCGAAGCCAAGGCAGCTGTGCAGTCCATTAAGTATCAACCCCTCGGCATTCGCGGGCTAGCTGGTGTACGAGCTGCGGACTATGGACAAGGAGCCCCCCTGGCGGAGTACATTCAACAGGCCAACAGGGAGACGCTAGTTGTTGTTCAAGTTGAGACTGACACCGCAATCAAGCACATTGATGAAATCGCAGCAGTCGACGGCGTCGATGTGATCTTCGTAGGACCCATCGATCTGTCGCACTCATTAGGCGTTGCGGGCGATTTGAAGCATCCGGATGTCCAGGCTGCAATGGACCGGGTTGCAGCGGCGCTGGTCGGAGCCAAGCCAGCATTCGGCATCATGGTCAGCAATGTGTCAGATGCCCACCTTTGGCGCGAGCGTGGAGCGCGGTACATCACAACAACTGTAGAAGCGCTCCTGCGACCCGCGATTCGGAGTTTTCTCCAGGCATTTCGTGAAGCATGAGCAACGATCATCAATCTGTGTATCGAATCTGGTTCGAACGGGCCCTTCCCAAGAGGTACGCCAGTCTTCTCGAGGGCGTTTCGGCTACTGCTGAGTCAAGCAGCGACACCCCCAATGCACCTTTGGCCGCACTGCCCAGGGCGCATGCAATCATTGCCTCCGCGAAGCTACAATACAACGGCGCGCTTATGGATCGAGCCCCGAATCTGTGTGTAATATCCAGAACAGGTATCGGCACTGACAATATCTCGCTCGCCGACGCCACTGCGCGCGGCATCGTTGTCTGTAACGCCCCTGCTGCGACAACCGTTTCGACGGCCGAGATGACTATCACATTATTGCTCGCCGTGGCTCGCGATCTTAAGGGCCTCGGCCGAGCGCTCGAACGTGGACAAAAGAGAGACTTCTTCAACACCTATCGGGGAATGGAGGTCCAGGGTCTACTTCTTGGCTTGGTTGGACTTGGGCGGATCGGAAGCCAAGTCGCTCGTATGGCTCAATCGCTAGGCATGCTCGTAATGGCATATGACCCTTACCTAGCGAAGGATCGAGTTGTAGCCTCCGGCATTGAACTTGCCCCGGACTTAGAAAGCGTTCTGCGGCCAGCCGATGTCGTGTCTCTGCACATTCCATCAACTGCAGAGACGCGCCATCTGATGAACGCGGCGCGGCTGGCCGAGATGAAGCCGGGAGCGATTCTCATAAACACGGCCCGTGGCTTGTTGGTGGATGAGCGTGCACTGTTGGAGTCGCTTGAGAAAGGGCATCTCCGCGGCGCTGGACTCGATGTCCTGCAAGAGGAACCACCCCAGCCTGACCACCCGTTGCTCAACCGGGACGATGTCATCATTACCCCGCACATTGCCGCAGCAACAGAAGCAGGCAGAGATCGACTGTGGAAGACGGCGATTGCACAAGCATTGCAGGTGTTGCGCAATGAGCGACCACCGGACATTGTGAATCCGGAAGTGTGGTCAACGCGGAAATCTCTCGGCCCGATTCCAAATGGCGATGGAGGCGAAGCTACTGGTCTCTAGTTCCCGCTGCTTGCTCTCTTGTCCAATCCCCAATGTATGTCAGCCCTGGATATCTGTGCCATCTGCAGGTGGGATGGAAACGGGCCTTCAGCCGAAGCGTCTGCCCACATTGCGGGCGCAAGTTGGGGAGGTCCAGGGAGAGCCCCAGGACCGTGCTGCCTCGATGGTCAGCTGACACCAATGCCCATGCCGCGCCCCCTCCCTGACCGAGCTGGGCCCATTTAGGGTGGTGGGTCATCATGGTAAGAGCGGGCAGCGCAGCGACTGTTCGGACGACATGTCATATGCCCCGTGTCCGCCTAGTCATCAACATGGGAAGCCTCCTCTCATGCGTTGACCGCTAGGATCCTACCCGCAACCATGTGACCGAGCAGGGACTCCACTTGGGAGTCGTATGCTTGATCCGGCTTGTGCCGCCGCCCTGCAGGTTGCACTCCCAGTCTTGATAGTGCCCCGCCCGGGGAAATTGAGAGGACCGGCAATCGATTCACGTCGATTCCCATCTGACCCGCCAGGTCAGCTGGACCTACCTTCCCCCAAAGGCCGAGGCTCGCCCTTCTGCAATCAGCTCATCCCTCACGGGCAAGGCCTGAGTGGTAGCTCCTGGTGCCCCCCGACAAAGCCCTTCTCGGACCGAACATCAAGCCTGCCCGATCTCGACTAGGCACGCGCCAGATCACGGGCAGGGGGAGTCTCTTAAATTGCCGGCAGGGCCTCGCGTTTGCTCATCTCCCTCCACCACAGGCAGATGAGCCCCCCCATCACGGCCATAACGGCGATTCCAAACCCAATATCAACCCCTCGCCCGGAAAAGATGTCAGCGATCTTGAGCATGACCCAGTTCATGTAGGACATGCCCATCCAGGTGTAGTTCGAGAACCCCGTGGGCGCCTTGGTAAGGCGGGTCACTGAGGAGAGCGTGGTGATGGTCGCCGCGAAGAACGTGGCGGTATAGATTCGAGTGATGGAGATCAGCACGGCATAGATCCAGGTTTTGACAAGGTCGTTGCGGGCAAGGACGACTGAGCCGATGGTCGATTCGATCAGCAGGATGCTGCCGAAGGGGAGGACGCGGTTCCCCGGCAGGGTGATCGCAAACAGCAGTAGCACAGGGATAAGCAGAATCGCCGCGGTCCAGAGGGAGGGCAGACCGGCCATGAATGAGCAATCGAGCCCGATAGAGAACAAGCGCCCAGGGAAGCGGGCTTTCATGAACTCACCAACTGCTTCCTGGATCGGGCCTAGGGCTCCTACGAACATGGCCGCCACAATGGGCATGATGCTCAAGCCAGCCGCACCGACCACGGCCGTTGCAAGAGCTGACTTCAGATCGAATCCCCCGATGATCCCAATCAGCAACCCCAGGATGAATCCGACAGTGTGATTCTCACCGAAAACCCCGATCCTTTCGCGCAAGGACTGCGGGTCGGTCTTTAGCCTGTCGAACAAGGGAATGCGGTCCAGGAGCATTGCTACCGGGGTCAGAACGATGATGTCCAACAGGATTAAGTGCGGACAGGAAACACCGGAGATCCCAGTCAAATGCTGCACTTGCTTTTCGGTAAGGTCGGCGCTCTTGAGCTCGAGCACGATCCAGGCCGCGGCAAGCACCCAGGCAGCAATGACGTTCCCGGTCATCAACGCAATGATTTGAGCCATGAAGATCTTGCCCCACACGTTCCAGATGTCGAGGTTCAGGCAACGGGTGAAGCCGAAGGCCACCATGATCAGGTTGATGGCGATCTGGAGTGGAAGCATGAGCGCTGCATACTGCCAAGCCCAGGCGATCGCGGCCGCAGCGGGCCAGCCGAAGTCCAACGCATTCAGCTTGATGCCAGTGCGCTGAATGAGGGCTTGGCCCGCTGGCGCAATCCCATCAACCATGTAGCCAATGACCAGACTGACCCCTGCGAAGGCTACGGCGAACATGAGCGCAGCGCTTAGCGCTCGCGTCACCTTGACACGCACGATCAGGCCCAGCACAAAAAGGATCAGGCCCACAAAGATCGATGGGCCAAGATCTAGGAGGTACTGGAAAGCATTCTGTGTGACCTGCACCAAGTTCTCTCCTAGATGGGGTATGACAGTTCCTTCAGCAGGAGAGAGTGTACGTCATCAAACGAAATAGGGCAAAAAGTGCAAACTACGAGGAGGCATTTCCCTGCTATTGTATACATCCGAGAAGGCCTCAAGATGGCAGAGAAAACGGAGTCGATGGAAGCCACGGTACGAACGACTCGCCGCGCCACGCCCCGGTGGTGATGACCAGCGCCCAGCCCCCGCTGCGATGGTTGTGGCGCACCTTCGGGTAGAGCGTATCCAGCTGGACGAAAGGACATTGGCCTCCAGCGGGCGGTTGCGAAACGGTCCTACCACTTTGTCGAGATCCTTGCAGATGCGGGAAACGCGGTTCCTATCGAACCGCGTCAGGCCCAATGTCTGCAGCAGATCATGCACCCGACGGGAGCTGACCCCTTCCACGTGGGCGTGATGAATCACCGATAGCAAGGCCTTCATGCTCGGCTGGCGAGGTTCTAGCGGACCCGGGAAATGTGTCCCGTCGCGCAAATGGTGAATACGTAAAGGGATCTCTCCCACGCATGTCTCGGACACCTACCCCCGATGACCGTTGCGCTAGGTCTTGCACTCGGGGGTGCGCTCATTGCGGCCGGCTCCGATCGGCTCGGCTGCCTCCAACCCCATTACCACCAGCGACAGCTGACGCAGACCTTCTTGCAGAACTCTCTCATCGGGTTCCAAGCCGACATTGCGGAGGAACTCCATCAGTGCCATAGTTGGGTCGGTCATCTGCTCTATCTACGGCTGGTACATGATGCCCGCGAAGTATGTGCGAAGCCAAAGGATGGGATGCGCAGGCGATTGGAGAGTGTGCGACGCAATGTCACCGTTCTGCGGTTTCCTGGCCCAATGAAAGGAGGAGCGCACGTCACATCGACGGTCCCTCTCGAAGCCAAGTGTCTTCGAGGAGCAAGACGATTGTCGCTAAGAGCCACACATCTAACGAGGAGGTGCCTAGGACTGGCTGTTCACCTATGGCCGTGCCTGTGCTCTAAGTTGCCCATCAATTCCTTCCCTTCAATCGGACGCAGCCCTTTGTCACCAGGAGGGCATAACCCATGGGACGCTTGCGTGGACGTGTAGCGTTAGTAACTGGGGGATCAAGAGGAATAGGGCGAGGTATCGCTCTGTGCCTCGCGGAGGAAGGTGCGGACATAGTAGTGAACTATCTCAGCCATCCTGAGGATGCCAATGAGGTCGCTGCCGCGGTTGAGGAGCGGGGGCAGCGCACGTTTCTCTGGAACACCGACGTTGCAGACCCCTCTGCGGTCGAAGAGATGTTCACACGGGCAATTGAGCACTTCGGCCGAGTTGACATTGTCGTCGCAAACTCAGCGCTGGAGACACGGGCTCTTGTTGTTGATGCAGAATGGGAGACCGCATTGCGCACGATCGAGGTAACGCAGTTCGGCGTTTTCCACACGTGTCAGACCGGCGCAAAGCACATGTTGAATCAAGGCATTCGGGGACGGAGCGCAGGGAAGATAGTCGTTATCAGTTCTATCGTCACGGAGATCGCACTGCCAAGGATGGCTGCTTACAGCATGTCCAAAGCCGCTATCAATCACTTTGCGCTCACTTTGGCGGCGGAGTTGGCGCCCTATCACATAAACGTCAATGTTGTCGCCCCGGGTTGGACTGACACACCAGGTGAACGCCGGTTCTACAGCGAAGAGGAATTACGCGAGGGAGCGAAGCAGATACCCTGGTCGCGACTAGGCACTCCGGAAGACATTGGAAGGGCAGTCGCGTTCTTGGTTAGCGATGACGCAGATTATGTTACTGGGGCGAACCTGCGGGTTGACGGTGGATTTCTTGTCGGAATGCGAGCTGCCGCACAACCGTGAAAGGGGCTTGGCCCACCTAGCGAACGCACTGTAACATTCCGACTCGGCTTGATCGACGCGAAAAATGCTCTTTGCGCTCTCAACGCCTACTTCATCGACGAGAGAAACCACACTCCCGAGAGACCGCCTCCATCGTTGACGTATTGATAAGCACGCTCAACGATGCATCGTATCTTACGAGATCTGGCACGAGGCTCCAGAATCAGCCCTCATGAGAAGGCCCGAGCCGGAACCAAGACCTCAGAGGGACTGGCTAGAACCTTTGAGGCACGGGTCCAGGCCTCCCTCGACCATTTAACTCCCGCCGCGAAGCCTCCCCAGACTCGTCCGGGCGCCTAACAACTTGGGGGAGCCGAGCGCCTTCATGCCACGCGAACAGAGGCCTGTCGAGTAGCTACCTTGACTTGTAGTCACCGCTGATGTAGCCTAACCAGCGAACGGACGGGGTACTTATGTCTGTTGCCTGGTCCTAGAAGACGGTCAAGGGTCTGGGTCCACCAGGCAGCCGAAAATCCGCAGACCCTTACACGGAATCCGGCCAAAGGCGATCAAGGGTCTGAATCGCCTGGGTCAGGGTCTGCAAAACCTTCACCGTGGGTTCGATCCCCACCGTCGCCTCCTCAAAGGCAGCCATCTGCACTCAGCCGTCATCCCTCAGCTTCGTCCTAGAAGCCCGGCCGGAAAGTCGGTCGCGGCAGACGGGAAATGCCAGCAATGCGAAGCCCAGGGCCCAACCCAGGTAATCGGAGGGCGAAAAGGGCCTTGAAGGCACGCCTGAGTGGAGACAACAAGAAAGACGTGAGGCGCTTCGCCCCGCTTCCGGGTCTCATGTTCTTCATCTTCGTGGCGGTAAGGGTGAGATTGGCCACGGTCGCTGCCAGCATCACTTGGAAGAGAGTCTTGGCTTGCCCAAAGTAGCGCGACTTCCGAATGCCCAACTGAACCAATCTCGCCAAGCGATGCTCGGCCGCTTGACGTTTCTCCCGGTATTCACCGAACTCTGGACTGGCTTGCAGAGTACGGGCGGCCTGGAGCAGTCGTTCCTGCGGATGGATCCTGACCGTCCGTCCTTGGCCCGGCCGGGCCCGGGTACACGCCGGGCGCAACGCACATCGGTCGCAGGCTTCCGCCTCGAATTGAAACGCTCGCAGGGAGAGCCTTCGACCGGTGCGATCCGGGTGAGTGCCGCAGGGGACCGTCGTGTGGGTGACTTCTCCCGCCGGACAGGTGCACGTCCCCGCTTCCAGGTCGATGGTGAAAGCCTCTTTGGGGAACTGGCCCCGGTTGTGTGGGTGGGCAACCCTCGCCACCAGTTTGCGCCCGGCCTGCTCGAAGATCTCGCGCGTGGTGCCATCCCCGTAGGCACAGTCGCCCATCGTCTCTTCGACCTGGATCCCGGTGTTCGCCTCACTCGCTTCGACCAGCTCCAGCGCCTGCTCGCTATCTCCTGCATTCGCGCTCAACAAGCCGACGGCGGTGATGAGCTGGGAATCCGGGTCCACGGCTACGGCCGCTTTGAAGCCTTCGAAGCGTTTAGTCGCGCTCTTGTGCCCATGGCGCATCTCCGGGTCATGCACCGAGACGATTCGGTCCTTGGCCACCCCTTCCTTCAGCCCTGGCCCGTCATCGCCGTCTCGGTCGATGTCCTGACAAAGCAGCTGCGTGAGCAGTTCGGCGGCAGCCAGGACCTGCCGTCTCTCTTCGCCATCGGCCGGCAGCTGCCGCAGCTGCTGGCGGGTCATCTCCAGCAGGCGGTCCGCATCGGCGACGATCCCTTGCAGGAAGGCCCGTCGGGCCTGCTCGTCATCCCAATCGATCTCCGCCTGGCCTTTGATGCTCGAGCCAAAGTAGCGTCCAAAACCGTGCGATTTCGCCCAGGCCTCCGGCTTGATCCGTTCCACTCGCCTGGCCAGCGTCCAGACCAGCTTCTTGATGCCGTCCGCCAGCAGGTTGTACGTATCCTTCACCGCACCCCGGCCCAGAATGAAGGTCGTGTCCAAGGCCACTTTGATCTTCCGCCCCTTGAGATAGCCGCTCTCACGAGCGTACTCCAGACTGCGCTCGAAGATCGCCCGGGCTTGGTCGTGCAGGATGAGTTGAGCCCTGAACAGCTGCAGCGTGCTCTTGGCAAAGGGGCGGCTGTCCACCTCGATCCCCAGCGCCACCTTCCAGCGCAGGTCATAGTCGGCCCGCGCCTTGGCTTCCGCATCCGAGATCCGATCGTGGGCTTGCCGAAGGTCCTGGCCAGGGAAGCAGAAGCACCCGTGCCAAAAGGCTCGGCGGCACGCTGTTGCGCCCGTTGTCCAGGCAGCCTGCCCTAGACGCAGTCCAGGGTACAGCATGGCGAAGGCTTCGTCGCGGAAGAGCTTGCCTCGCTCCCGAGCAAGAAACCCGTAGAAGGTGTCTTCGCCCACGAAACCGAGGTACACATGATCCGCTTCAAACAAGCCGCGCTGAGACGTTCGCTTCCCCAGCATCAAGCCCTCCTCTTCCTGCTACAAATATCAACACCGCGGCTTGATCGGGGATTCACTTTTCGGCCGGACTCCTAGCTGACTGCTGTAAGCTGATGGCTGATAGCTTTTGCAGGACGCGCAAGCGCATCAGCGGACGCTTAGGTACCCGCCTGTCGGAAGGCGATTTGTGCCTGCGGGAGTAGGGTGAATTAGGCGGCAGGTTTCGTTGCGCGTACGAACCCTATGGTCAGGAAACGGTCCTCCAGTTTCTTGATTTCCTCAAATCCAGCCCCTTTCAACAATTCTGGCAGGTCTTCGATGCCAAATTGAATACCGTGACCGTGATGCAGTACCAACGAGGCGAGGCGCTCAAGGGAAGATGAGCCCGGACGCATCATATCTGCAATTAACAACCGCCCGCCCGGTTTGAGCACTCGCCTGATTTCAGCCAGTCCCCTGACCTGCACATGTTCAGGCAGGTGGTGCATCATCAGGCTGGAGGTAACGGCGTCGAAAGTCCCATCGAGAAAGGGCAGGGATTCGATCACGCCCACGCGAAAATCGATCTCCAACCCTGCACGGCTTGCTTTCCGGCGGGCGACAGCGATCATCTCCGGCGCGGGGTCAATGCCTGCCGCTCTTCCATTTTTCCCAACCTGTAGTTTGGCTGGGATGGTCACGCCGCCAGTGCCGCAGCCGACATCCAGAACTCTTTCACCAGGCTTGAGCAGGGTATGATCCACGGTCAGAGTGCGTAAACGGCGCACACGACCAAGGGTCATGATACTTACCGATACGTCATAAAATGACGCCCAGCGGATCAGGCGTCCTTCTGTTTGGGCCGGGGATTCGGGGCCATGCGTATGTGTGTGCATATTGACTCTCTTTGGTCGAGTGTCGATTCATCGGCTTGCTCAGTTGGCTCATCAGTGTTGCGGTATCCTATGCGAGCGCAGCATAATCTCGGCAATGCTTGGAGCGTAGATCACTGCCAACGCGACCAACGCCAGCACAACGATCACGACGATCAAAGTAATGACCTTATTGTTCATCTTATTCAGCTCCTTGTGATATTCCTGCTCACAAGTACGCGAGCGCTTCGCGAACGGTCAGACGGGATGCCCGGGATGCGGGCGCCAGGGTAGCCAGCGCCGCGCCAACGACGACCACGAGAATCCAAATGGCTATTCCCTGTGCCGACACCTCGAGCGGTATGGGCGTGCTGAGGAATAAATTGCCAAGACCTGCACCCATAAACCACGTGAGGGCTATGGCAGGAATGGCTGCAACCACACAGCTTACCGCCGCTATAAAAATACCCTCGAATACCACCAGACGCCGAATTATAGAGCCAGACGCGCCGATGGCTTTCATCACACCGAACTCGCGAGTACGTTCAATGACATTAGTGCTCATTGTTGATCCCAGACCGATCAAGCCGACAATACCAATGGTCGATGCAATGAGTAAAATTACTCCCACCAAGATGACTGAATGTCCTTCGGTTGACTCGACTACGGCATCAATCAAGCGCGGATCCTGAGGTTTTATGCCGGCTTCGGTGAGCGCCTGGGCGGCTGCTTGCCCGATGGCAACTCGCGCGTCCTTATCATGTTGATCGGTTATGATCCGGATGACATTCGCTTGATCCTGTCTGTCGCTCGCGCCTTCAAAGCCCTTCTGGGTAACACAAGGGCAACTTCCGCCCATTCCACCTGTTATCCCGATAACACGCCAAGTGGTTGGTCGATCCTCCACTGACAGTTGCACGCTATCGCCAACCTTCACATCCGGCATTGTTTGGCGGATGGATGGAGGCAGAACAACGGTGTCTGTTTCATCTGGATCGAGCCAGCGGCCTTCAGTGATCGGCGGAGGAATCAGCATGGAAGTCGATGGAGGAATGGCACTAAGACCCAGTGAGCCGTGCCCTTGATCTGGATAGGTGCGCGTCACATTAATTTCCCCCGCGTTCTGGATACTCGTCGTAATAATATTCCAGGTTTCGACGCGGCTGACACCGGAAACCTTCCCGACGATGGCTGTAAGCTCGCTGGAAGATGCAGGTTCACCAAGCCGTATTTCAACGTCCCAGCGTTGCTCGTTGTAAATCGTATATGGTATCGTCTGGAAGCCTGCCATCACGTTGAAACCGCTGACGAATATCGCTCCACCAGTCGCCAATAACCCAACTGACAGGAACAATCGTGCCTGGCGGCGAAATAGGTTGCGAAACGCTGCCAAGAGTGTACGATCTATACGGTCCAGTCGACCTAACCAGCTGAACAATCCGATTGTGATGCGCCCCTGCTGTTCAGCAACTCCACGCTCGTCCAGTGCCTCGCGTACGGTTCGGCGGCTGGCTCGTAACAGTGGCAGGAGCGCGATGAGAAGCGGCACGAATACCCCAGCAAAGATGACCGTTCCCAATACCCACCATGGAATGCTCAGACTGGCAACGTCAATGTTTAGGGCACTGCTGAGGATCATCTGAGCCAGGGTGCGACCCAGGACCATCCCGGGAACAAAGGCCAGAACCGTGGCTAAGATCGACACCAGCAGTACCATGATCATATACAACTGCAAAATCCGGCTGGAACGGGCACCAATGGCTTTCATCATACCAATCTGGGGAATCTGCTGTATCAGCAGGCCATTAAACATGGTGGCGATCAGGATGGAGCTCAAGATGAGCGACAAAAGGCCGAATGCTGATAACGCGCTGAGTACCGTGTAAGATATCGCCTGATGAGGGTGCGCATACGGTGTTGGGACAGCCACCTGCTTAATGGCTATGCCGGGAGTGGCTTTGAGCCGGTCAACGAGACTTAGCGCGGTGCGCACAATCGTCTCACGGTCACGGCTTGGTACTTCCAGCCCGGGTTGGTCGGCAACGGTGATGACCAACTGGTCCAGCGCCGGTGGTTTGCCTAGTAATGGCAAGGTGTTCGACTGAATATAACCAACTCCTGCTTCTTGACCGGCCAACGCCAGGCTTTGATCATGCACGGAACCCACGACAGTCAGCTGCGTCGGCCTGCCGTCGAAACCGATAACATCCACCTTATCGCCCACCTTCAACTTCAGTGATTCAAGTGTCGATCTCTCAATCAGAATACCGTCCGGCGGGGGTGGCCAACCAGCGCCTTCTTCAATTTTGAACGTGGCAATTCGCATCGGATCGGTGGCCGCAGCCACGAAGAGCTGAAGCGATTTCAAACCGCCACTCTCTTTTTGCAGCTTGACATTCGTTACCTGACGCATGGTGGCGTCGATCACCCCGGGTTCGGCTTTGGCCGCGGCAATGAACTCATCGGTCTTATCGGACATGACCCCCGGTTCCAGCGTAATCCGCGCGGAGGCAGGATTCGTGCTGCCGTATCCGCTGGCTGTATTGGATTGCACAAGGGTACGGGCGTACCACATGCCACTAAAGACAATCAAGCTGACGCTAATGGCTATAACCATCATAATTATCCGCTCCCAAGTCGTTTGAATATCGCGGAGTAATTTGATAAATAGTAGTGGTGTCATGGCAGCATTACCTTTGTGTATCTTTGGCGACGCGACCATCTACCAGCGTCACCTGCCGGTTTGTGTAATCGCTGATATCGCGCTCGTGGGTCACCACGATGATCGTGCGCCCCTCGGCGTTCAATTTGGCGAACAGCTCCAGAACTGACGTTCTGGTGGCCTCGTCCAGATTACCGGTCGGCTCGTCGGCCATCAGGATCGGCGGATCGTTGGCCAGCGCTCGGGCAATGGCCGCTCGCTGCTGCTGTCCGCCCGAAAGGGTGACAGGCAGCTTGTCGGCCTGATCCCGAATATCAACGCGCTCCAGAAGATTCAGAGCCTTGGATCGGCGTTTAGCGGCCGGGATGATCTCCGCAAAATCCATCGGCAGCATCACGTTCTCGGCCACCGTCAAGGTCGGCAGCAACTGGAAAAACTGAAATACAAGGCCAATCGTACGGCCACGCCATTCCGCAAGCAGCGACTCCGACAGCGAGTGCAGTTGAGTACCAGCAATCGAGACTGCTCCACTGGTCGGCCGATCGATACCCGCCAAGACGTTTAGCAGGGTCGTCTTTCCGCTGCCGGATTTGCCGACCACGGCGACAAACTCGCCGGCCTGGACCTGTAGGCTGACGCCTCGAAGCGCAGTGAAAGGTTGGGACGGGGACTCATAAGTCTTGACGACCTGGCGCAGGTCGATCATCGGTTCAGAAAGTGACAACCCCTCGCCTACAGACCCACCGGCAGTATCCTGGCGGCGGGTCGGGGATTCATGTGATCGCTCGCTGCTCATATCGCTCATCTCCCATCAGCGAAACATTGTGTTCTGTAACGGACACTATGTGCGTTAGATGATAGAATAAGTAGGGAGCCACACCTCGTCAACAACCAAACGCATCGAAAAGTGCGCTACCGTACACGCAAGCGAAACTGTTCGGTAGGGAGGGTTGTCTTAGTGAAGCTGGACAAGCAAGATCGGCGTTCCCAGCGCACCCGCCAACTGGTAAGTTCCGCCATGTTGGAACTCTTGTCGGAGAAGCGCTATGAGGCGATCACCGTACAAGACATATTGGATCGGGCCGGGATCGGACGTTCCACGTTCTACAGCCACTATTTCGACAAAGATGATGTCCACGCTTCTATGATCGAGCAAATGCTTGAAAGGATGAACCAGCAGCTCTCCGAGAGGCATGCCGGTCAAGGGATCGTGCCGAGCCTGGAGCTGTTCCAACACATCCAGCAGGACCACATGCATTTCCAGGCACTGGCGTCGGGCCAAACCGGAGAGAGATTGTGGGAAACAATGCAGACTGCGTTGGGCAGAATCATCGAAGAGGCTCTAGAATCTGCTGGCGAAAACACAAGTCCCCGATCCATTCCTCTGACGGCAGTGTCCTCCTATCTGGCCGGAGCCTTTCTCAACCTGCTCAAATGGTGGCTGAAGTCCGGCATGCCGTATTCACCGGAAGAGATGGATCGGATCTTCCAGCAGCTGGCCTTGCCTGGGGTGTGGGCAACATTGGAAAGAAAGGGCGATGAAACTGGGCGCGGGCATCTTCCTTCCTAGGTCAACGCCGGAACCAGCCATCGCACCATCCCCAAACTGCGGCAATCACCCTGGGGATTCTTGTTCCTGCCCTTGGATTTAGCATTGATCGCGCGTGGATATTTGGAGCGGCTCCTGGAACATGGGGCGATCCATGAACTCGGTGCGCCTATGCTGCCCAAGGCAGTCCTGCGACCTGGTAGAGGTCCCACCGTCCCGGCCTCGCGTATGTCCAGCTGGCTTACTGGAGGCGGGACACCTGGCCCTGCCTGCCGTACGGTGCCCCGCTAGACGGGCTGTCCCACATACCGTACCCTGGTATACTACCCGCGAGGGACAAACCCATGGCGCATACGATTCGCGACAAACAGAAGCTGCTCCACCGCGTCCGCAGGATCCGGGGCCAGTTGGAGGCGGTGGAGAGGGCGCTCGATCAAGAGGAAGAGCCCTTCACGGTTCTCCAGATCCTGGCCGCCGCTCGCGGCGCGATGAATGGCCTGATGGCGGAGGTGATCGAGGGCCATGTGCGATTCCATATCGTCAATCCCGACGAACGACCCACCTCCGAGCAAGCCAGGTCCGCCCAACAGTTGATAGATGTCGTGCGTTCCTACCTGAAGTGATCGGAGAGGATTGCGATTGTGAGCCGCCAGAACCAAGAAACCGTAGGACGCTACAAGATCCAAGTAGCCCGGATACTCCTTGTCGCATTGGCGATCGCCGCAAGTTGGCTTGAGTTGTGGAAGTCATTTGCCCCATTCGATATCATCGCCGCAGCCGCCACGATCGTCGGGGGATATCCGGTCTTTCGGGAAGCCGTTCGCAACGGGCTCAAGCGTCGCATGACGATGGAGCTTTCGATGACCATCGCACTCGCCGCGGCCATGGTCCTTGGGGAGTTCTTCACGGCGCTGGTCATCGTCCTGTTCGTCCTCATCGCCGAATTGCTGGAGGAGCTGACGGTCGGTCGCGGCCGCCAGGCCATCAAGGACCTGCTTGAGTTCCTGCCACAATACGCGGAGGTCCGTACGCCGGATGGAGCGCATCACATACGGGTTGACGACCTCCAAGTGGGCGATGTCGTGTTCATCAAGCCCGGCACGCGCATCGCCGTGGACGGCGTCGTCCTCAAGGGAAGGTCTTCCGTTGATCAGTCGGCCATTACGGGGGAATCGATGCCCGCCGAGAAAAGGCCCGGCTCGCTGGTGTACGCCGGGACCATCAATCAGTCGGGCGCCTTTGAAGTCCGCGCCACATCCATCGGCCGCGAGACTGCCTTCGGCAGGATAGTCGAGGCCGTGGAACACGCCGAGCAGTCCCGCGCCCCGATCCAGAAGACCGCCGACCGGCTGGCTGGCTACCTGGTCTATTTCGCCGTCGGCTGCGCAGCACTCACATTCGCCATTACCCGCGATCCTCGCGCCACCATCTCGGTCATTATTGTCGCCGGGGCGTGCGGCATCGCCGTCGGTACTCCACTGGCCATCCTGGGCGGCATCGGGCAGGCGGCGCGACAGGGAGCGGTCGTGAAAGGCGGGCTCTACCTTGAAGTCCTCAGCAAGGTAGACACCATCGTCTTGGACAAGACCGGGACCTTGACGCTGGGCAACCCAGTGGTGAGTTCCGTAGTTCCGCTTCCCGGGGCGACAGAGCGAAGTGTGGTCGAAGCCGCCGCCATCGTTGAGAGGCACTCCGAGCACCCATTGGCAGGTGCGATCATCCGCAAGGCGGCGGAGCTCTCCCTCCCGGTCGCCGAACTGGAGCACTTTGAGTACCGGCCAGGAAAGGGCGTCCAGGGCACGGCCGACGGAGAGGAGATCCTTGTCGGCACCCACGACTTTCTCATGGAATCCGGTGTCAATCCTGACGGCTTCGTCAATCCGGCGGCACTCTCGTCCTCCGTACTGGTCGCCCGCGGGGGAAGGCTTCTGGGCTCGCTCCACATCGAAGACGTCTTGCGCCCAGAATCGGCATCGGCCGTCGCTGAATTCCGCAAGATGGGCTTGAGGACTATCCTGTTGACGGGCGACGACGCCTCTGTGGCAGGCCCGATGGCCAGGCACTTGGCGATTGACGAGATGGAGGCTGGGCTCTTACCCGATGAGAAGCTGGCGCGCATCCAGGAGTTGCTGCGAATCGGCCGGACCGTGGCGATGGTCGGCGACGGTGTGAATGACGCCCCGGCACTCATGCAGGCGAGCGTGGGCATTGCCATGGGTTCCGGCACGGATGTGACGCGTGAGAGTTCCGATATCCTGCTGCTGGGGAACGACCTCCTCAGGCTTGCTGAGACGCTGAAGATCGCCCGGCGGTGCAGGCGGATCATCCGACAGAACTTCATCGGGACATTGCTGGTCGACGGCGCTGGAGTGGGCCTGGCTGCCTTCGGCTTTCTCAACCCGCTGCTCGCCGCGCTGATCCATGTCGGCTCCGAACTGGCGTTTACCCTGAATTCAACGAGAATGCTCCCGACCGGTCCTATGCTGCGCGAATCGCGCCTGCCAGACTGAGTTCTTGCGATCCGACATCGGCCGGGAGCAGTGAGACTGACAATCAGATTTCGTGGCCGGGCCCCCTGCCACCGTGGCCGTCCCAAGTCACCGACGCACAACTCAACATACAAGGGTCTGGGCCCGCCAGTAACCTTGCTAGCTGAGACCCTTACACGGAATCCCGCCAAAGGCGAGCGAGGTTCCTTTTCACCGCTGGCGGGCCCTGCAAAACCCTCATTCGTGGATTCCCTGGCCCGCCTATCTCGCCCGAAGCCCACGCCCTTGGGCAACGTCCCATCTCGATCATTCGTTGCCCAAGGCCAGGGCGGGCAAATCCCGCCGTCGCCTCTGATCAACAGCAAGCAACAATAAGCAACGCCTGCCCAAGACCATGTTGCCCTATGCGGGAACTGCGCAGGTCATGCTCGGCCGCGCCAGGCCTGCCCCCCCGGCCTCTTCGCCGTTGGGCTCGGCCCTCTCCACGTGTCCGTGTTCAAGCGCAATCACCCGATCGGCCAGCCGGCCGACACGGGGATCGTGTGTTACAACGATCAGTGTGTGCGCCTGCGCGCGCAATTTGCGGAAGATATCCAGAACCGTTTCCTCGTTGGCTCCGTCGAGATTGCCGGTCGGCTCGTCGGCCAAGATTAGCCTGGGCTGGTTGATCAACGCACGAGCTATGCACACACGCTGCTGCTCGCCGCCGGAAAGTTGCGCAGGCAGGTGATGCAGCCGCTCGGCCAGCCCTACTTCTTCTAGCGCAGCACGTGCCTCGGCCTCATCGGCCATGCTGTGAAAATACTGCGCCAGCATCACATTCTCCAGCGCCGTCAGATACGGGACAAGGTGAAATTGCTGAAACACCAGCCCGACTGTTTCGCGCCGGAACCGCGCCAGTTCTTTCGGCGGCAGCCCCGTCACATCCGTCCCGTCCACAAACAACTGGCCGGAGTTGGGCCGGTCGAGGCCGCCCAGGATATTCAGCAGCGTCGTCTTGCCTGAGCCGGATGGCCCCATCACACTCACCCACTCGCCGCGCTCCACTTCCAGGTCCACGCCATCCAGCGCCTTCACCTCCCCGTAGAAGCGCGAAAGTTTGATCGCCCGCACAATCGTCTCAGTCATCATTCGCCTCGCAGTGTCCTCGCAGGATCAATATCCATCGCACGCCGTACCGGGAGCAGCCCTGCTCCCAGCGTCACGGACAATCCAACGAGCAGCGTTCCTGGCAAGCCCCACGCGGCCGGCGTAATGGTCGTCTCGAAGACCTGGCGGCCAATAGCACCGGCCAACGCCAGCCCGGCCAGATATCCGACCAACCCACCCGTCGCACCCACGCTCAACGCCTCGGCCAGGAACAGCCCGGCCACGCGCAGGTCAGCCGCGCCCAGCGCCCTCATCAGCCCGATCTCCGCTCGCCGTTCCATCACAATCGTATTGAGCGTCCCGGCCACCGTCAGCGAGCCGGCGATCAGCACCAGCGCCGCCACCAGTCCGATGAGCAGGCGAACCTTGTTCAGCACGGTCGCCTCAGCCTGGGCAAACTGGGCGAGCGTCCTCACCTCCGCGTCGGGCATGAGGTCCTGAAGTTCCCGCGCCACCGCTTCAAGCGGCCGGCCGGAGGTCAGGGCGCTGACCATGACCAGCCCGAGCTGCCCGGGTTGCCCGGTGAGCGACTGCACGGTGGGGAGATCGCCGAAGAGCTGATCGTCCTCCGTCCCACCCGTTTCCAACAGGCCCACAACACGCAACTTTCGGGCCTCACTTCCATATCCGACCTTGACTATGTCGCCCGGCTCGAGACTCAGTGCAGCGGCAGCGCGCACGCCAACGAGAATCTCATCTTCTGCTTCGGGCCAACGCCCCTGCACCTGCCACCAGGCGTTGAGCGCGCGGGCCGCCAGCGGGTCAACGCCCGCGAGGACGGCCCGGCGCTCCTCAACTTCCACTATCGTATACAGGTACGGAACGAATCCAACCACATCTCTGACACGTTTGATGGATTCTAGATCGGACTCCCGAAACGTGGCTGCTGAAGAAACCGCTCCAAAGTCCAACTCACCCCCGCCGGCCGGCAATGACGGCTCGCGCGGGCGGATGATTACATTCGCCCCATAGGCGCGCAATTCATGCCCAACCTGTCCGCCGATATCGCCAGACAGGTTGAGCAATCCCGAGACGAGCGCGCTGCCGAGAGCCATTGCCAGCGCCGCGATGCTCAAGCGCGCGCGTTGATGGCGGAGCGAGCCAAAGAGAACTCGCCATGCAAAGCGCATATTACTTTCCTCGCAACAACAACACCGGGTTGAGACGCACAGCCTGCCGCACCGGAATCGCGCTGCCCACTAAAGCCACGGCCAGAGCCAGGAACAATGTGATGGGCAGGACGACAGGCGGAACATCACCACTGGCGGAGAACACCGTCCGTGCCAGCCCCTGCGCCAGGCCCAGGCCAAGCACGTAGCCCGCAGCGCCGCCTACTAACCCGATCAGCGCCGCTTCGCTGAGGAAGATCAGGGCGATGTGGCCGTCGTCGGCGCCGATAGCTTTCATCAGCCCGATCTCAGTCCGGCGCTCCATCACCGAGGCGGTCATCGCCGTCATCACCGCAAGCGCGGAACCGCCCAGCGCGGCGACTGTGAGCAGCGTCATCAGGAGCCCGATCTTGTCCAGGAAATCCACCTCGGCCTGGCTGATCTGGCGGATAGGGCGCACGTCGACGTCTGGCAGAACTTCTTTGATCTGCGTGATCACCGCGCCCATGATCGGCGAACAGTACCACGTCGCGTACTGTTCGGGTGTCATCTCGGAAGGGTCGAGACCGCGCAGGTCCGCCCGGAGATTCGAGTCCGGCTCGACCAGCGCGCTGATTTGCACCCGTTCAGCCCCGCGCGAGAGGCCCAGGAGCGCGTGCACAGCCGGGAGGCTGACGAAGACTTGATCTTCTTCATAACCTCCGGTGCTGACTATGCCGACGATCCGAAAGCGGGCCGTTCGCTCCTCGACCGCCGCCGCGATTTCGTCCCCGACCTGCCAACCCATCCGTCGGGCCAGACCCGCTCCGACTGTGGCCGTTCCTGTGTCCTCATCCTGCACCCAGGCCCCCTGCACCTTCCACCACGGCGCGATGGTTTTGACGCCCGTGCGGAAGGTGGTCTCATCAGAAACGGTTTGCGTCTTGGCAAAGCCATTGCGGACTGCCGCGCCCTTGGGCAGGGTCAGCGGTTTGTCGAACCACGTTCCGGTGATGGCAATGGTTCGCTCGTTCACCTGTGCGAGGGCAGTGAGGTACGGCGCAAAACCTGCAATGTTGTGGCGCCAGAAAATGGTCTTCAACTTCACCAATTCGGTCTCGTCCAGCAGCGCCCGCTGGCCCGACACACGAACCGGCACGCCACCAATCTCCAGTCGTAAATCCTCTCCTGCCGGCGAAGCCAGGATATTCGCGCCATACGCGCGCAGTTCGCGACCCATCTGGCCGGTGATGTCAAGCGAGATGCCGAGCAGCGCGGCGGCGAGCGAGGCGCCGGTGGTCACGGCGAGCACGGTCACCAGCAGGCGGCGGGTTCGCCGGCGCAATGTATCCTGGAGAAGGCGCAACAGCATGGGGGGTCACCTCGCCGCGAAGACGGATTGTGCTCCCTCGAGATCAGCAGCCGCGATCTGCACCTCGCCCCCAACCAGAGAAGCCGCCAACGGGATCGGGTTGCATCCACCGGACATGCCTACGGTGTCCATGCTAATGGGCGCGTTGCAGTTATCGCAGATCAGCACCTCGCCCTCTTGATGGTAGCCGCGCGGCGGGCAGATGCCACAGGCGTTGAGCGCCACGGCGATTTCGTTCTCGTCGCGCTTAATAACCATGAAGGTCACTTTCGCCTCAGCGCCTTGATAAAGATACAGGTTGAGCTGGCCAGGGCTGAGCGCTTCCACAGGAATGTGCACCATCCCGTCGGCATGTCCGGTCACGGCCTGGGGATCAGGCCGGTAGCCCGCCCGGCCTATCGCATAGGCCGCCGTGCCCAGCGGTAGAACCGTGGCGAGCGTTACGCTCACGAGCGCTGCCTGCCAGTTGCGCGAGCGATAGAGTGATGCCAGACGCCTACGCCGCTCCGGATCGGTTTCGCCGGGGAGCGCGGCCAACATCTCAGGGCGCAGGCGCATCTCTGGCAGCATGGTGACTACCGGCAGAGCGACCAATGCGATGAGGATGAGCGTGGAGGTGCTGTCTTTGACGATGAAGCCGATCACGGCCAGCAGCGACGGTGTGCTTGGCAGCATCCCCACCTCGAAGAACTCATGCAAGCTCCCGGCGGCCAGGCGCACGACCAGCACCATCAACACAAACCCGGTGACTGCGAAAAAGCGGCGCAAATTGATGCGCAGACTGCCCTTCACGAAGAGTGTGCCAAACAACACGGCCAGCCCCAATCCGGCCAGCCCGCCGACCAGGCCCACCAGGTCAGGTGTCTCCGCCAGCGAGAGCGCGGCCAGAAAGAGAATCATCTCCACTCCCTCGCGGAAGACCATGAAGAACACAAACGCCAGCAGGCCCCATCCTTGCCGCCGCGCCTGAACGCCGGACGCGGTCAATACCTCTAAGCGACTCTCAACCAGTCGCCTGAGTCCTCGCGAAGCCCTCCACATCCACACGACCAAGCTGAACACGAGCACGGCGGCGATCGCTAACAGCGTGCCCTCCAGGACTTCGTTTTCCGGGTCGAACCCGGCGAGGTTGAAGCCAACCGCGCCCAAAATGCTGGCAGCTGCCGCAAGTCCCAATCCGGCATACACCCAGCGGCGCAGTGGCACGCGTCCCGTTCGATTGAGGTAGGCGAGGACAAGTCCGACGACGAGGGCGGCCTCCATCCCTTCGCGTAGGGTGATGACAAAGGCTCCCATTCGGATTTCCTACTCCTTAGCCGCTCTGCGTTTCGCCGCGCAGGTCTGGCAGTATCCTTCGAGGCAGATGCAGGCATGCGAAATTTCAAGATCCAGCTCACGACGAAGTTCGTCCTGCATCTGGTTCACGCGTGAGCTTTGAAATTCGATCACCTGACGGCAACCCAGGCAGGTGAAGTGATAGTGCTCGGCCGCGCCGACCGGCTCGTAGTGCTCGCGGGCATGATCGCGGGCAAGGTAGCGCTGTTCGATCAGCCCTGTGTGCTTGAGCACGTTCAGAGTTCGGTATACCGTGGCGAGGCTAATCTTGGGATCCTTCTCTCGGGCGCGATGATAGATGCCCTCAGCGTCGAGGTGCTCGCTGCTGCTCTCCACGACCTCTAGGACAAGCTGACGTTGACTTGTCACGCGGTGCCCAGTGGCGCGCAGCGTCGCCAGCGCGCCCATCTCAGCGGTCATACGGCACCTCGCCTCGAGTTGTTGTTATTGCAACTCATTCTCAACACCGACTCTAGCCCAGGCACTCTCTCCAGCCACCTGAAGGATGTCACCCAGGCGAACGCGGAATGTCCTCGACCGCCCTATGGTCTTGACGCCGGCCAGAGTCGAGACGGGGTCAAGGGCTGGCCGGACCCGAACATCGGGCCCCCAGACTCAGCCCGACGGCGAGGTAGCTCATACCTAGGCATGGGGCGCAGACATGCGGGATGATTCCCCGCTTGGCGATATGTTCCGCCCTGGCCAGGTCCAGCACTCCGCCCTTCTCCAGGCCGGGGATGGCGGAAGATCATCGAAGTGAGCCAAGGCCCTTGAGCACGGGGAAGCGTGCCGCCTTAATCGGCCATCTAATGCGGCTCTCCTCCCACTGGGCCACCTCCGCCTCGGCCAGGGCGGGGAGGAAGGCAACGTGATCGAGGCAGTTGCACGCCGCGCCGGTGGCGAAGGAGGCGTGGTTCCGCAAGAAGGTCGGCGGTCGAAGCCTGTCGCAGGTGGGTTTTCAGGAAGTGCTGTTCAGTCGCCAGAAGTCCTAATGTAAGATACGACCGACCTCGAGACTGTCCTTGTTACCGTTGCCTAGCACTGAAACACGGTCAAGGGTCTTGGCCCGCCAGGCGGCTTAGAAACCGAGACCCTGCACGGAATCCGGCGAAAGGCGGTAAGGGTCGTAATTGCCAGTGCCGGGTCCTGCAAAACCCTCACACTTGGGTTCGAATCCCACCGTCGCCTCGTTCTTGTCAAGAGTCATCGCGGATAGGCGTTCGAGGTCTCGAGTTCCGCTACTTCCAGGGCCACTACCGGGTCCGGGCCGAGGCCATCAACGACGGCACGGGCTAGATCAGCTCCAGCTGGTTCAGGCTCTGGGACCGAGTGCCCTACATCGAGATCGACTGGAAGGCATCCACCGCCGCACGGGCCAACAACGGCATCCTCGCCCACTGGATCGACGGCGTCCGGAAGGCGAACTTCACCACGATCGACAACGACACGCGCCGGACACGGCTCAGCTCGCCGCGGTGTCTGGGCTGGACACTGGCACCCGCGCCACCTGCTCCATAGGCGTCTTTGAACCGAGGCAGCTGACCTTCATCGCGCTAGAGGAGCACGCCCCTCAGCCGCCGACGGCCCCCACCACTTTCTTCACCCCCCTGCCCCGCCAGAGGCCGCTGCCTCCCTCGCTTCCGCCAGATTCCGCTGCATCGAGGCCATGTCGGTCTCGAAGGCCCGCATCCACGGAGGCGGCACCAGCACGCGCAGCGGCAGGTGTTGTTGGTCGGGCAGCACGAGAACCGCCTCCCCGACTTTGAGCCGCGAGAGCGAGCCCACCTCCTCCCGGCTGAGCTCGAGACGCTCCCCGATCTCATGCGCCGAGGCTGGCGCCTGGAAGAGCAGCCAGTGCGTGCCCAGGACGCCGAGGAGCGTGTTCACCGACTGAGCGCCGTTTCCGCCCCACTGCCCGAAGCGATCAGCTTTCACCAGTGCGTTAGCATCCTGGAACTCAAGATGCAGCGTTACGCCAAAGGTCGGCAGTGTCGAGAGCACCTTCACCACGGTGCTCACCAGGTACTCGTCCACCAGGACCTGGGAGGCCTTCTCCAGGATGACGTGTCTCGGACGCGGCGTCGAATAGGCCGGGAACGCCGAATGGCCTGCGTCGCCGCGATGCGCAGCGCGAAGTGATGCGCCAGCGCGCGCTCGAAGCCCGCGACGAGGATCCTCGATCGGCCGATATGGAAAACTCCGAGATCCTCCCGCCATCCCGATCCGTCGGCGGGCACTCCAATGCTCGTCATTCGGATCGATGGCGCTAGGCGTGCGCCCCAAGTGCCATCCAAGAGAAGGGAAGCGCAGCAGTTCACCGGGAGGCACGGCTCCGCATCGCGCTGTTCCCCCAACTCGCCAGGGATGCGCCGTCGGGCTGAGGCGGTGTGTGCACGCACGGTGGGAACGGCTTGCGTGCCAACCGAAGGCCGACTTCCCTTGCCAAACCCCATTAACGCAGGTATACTCTTTCCAGCATGAATACCCGGCTCGCGCACGTCCATCACGCTCATCATCCCAAGCCCCCAACAGGCCGGAAGGTCGCTGCGCGGACACCCTGATAGCCCAGCAAAACGGTATCGTCGTTCGATCAGCCCCCGGCCCATGGCCGGGGGCTTTTTCGTACGGCGTTCTATCACCTCAAGACAAGGACTGATCCATGCCATCGCCACAAGCCATTCGGCTTTCCCTCCCCTCCAAGGGCCGCCTCGAGATCGGAGTTCTGGAGTTTCTCACCGACGCCGGGCTGCGGGTTTTCAAGCCCAACCCGCGCCAGTATCGAGCCGACATCCCTGCCCTGCCGGGGTTGGGAGTGCTCTTCCAACGACCTCGCGATATCGTTGTCAGCGTGCGCCAAGGCAGTGTGGATTTCGGCATTACCGGGTTGGACGTGATCGAGGAGAAGCGAGGCGAAGCCGGTGACGTCCTCGTCCTGCATGATGCGCTCGGCTTCGGGCATAGCACGTTGACATTGGCGGTCCCGGAATCTTGGAAGCGGGTGGATGATCTCGCCTCGCTCAGAGACTTCACGTCGTCCCTCGGTCGTCCATTGCGTGTGGCGACCAAATTCCCTTACCTCACCGGGCGCTTTCTGATCCAACATCACATCCCCCACAACTTGATCGCCGCTGAAGGCACGCTCGAGACGGCGCCGACCATCGGCTACGCCGACGTCATCTCCGACCTTGTCTCATCGGGTCAGACCTTGCAGGATAACCGTCTGCGTCCCTTGTCGGACGGGGCCATCCAGCCGTCGCAGGCGTCCTTGATCGCCAATCGAAAAACCCTCCAGGACCGGCCCGATGTACTCGAGATGGCGCGCCGCCTGCTCGAATACATCGAGGCTCACCTTCGCGCCGAAGACAACCTGCTGGTCATTGCCAACATACATGGTGAGAGCCCCGAAGCCATAGCACGCAGAGTGCTCACACAGAGCACGATCGGGGGCCTGCAAGGGCCCACGATCAGCCCCGTCATCACACGCGAAGCCAGTCAATGTTGGCATTCCGTTACTGTGGTTGTGCGTCGAGATTGCCTCACCCAGGCCATCTCCGAGCTGCGAGCCGTCGGCGGCAGCGGCATCGTCGTCTCGCCCGTCAGCTACATCTTCGAAGAAGAGCCGCCGCGCTACACGGCCATGCTCGCCGCCCTGAAATAGGGAGCACTCATGCTGAAGCAATACGACGCTGAGACTGCAAGACAGAGGCTGCTCAAACGCGCTCGCCCTGACGAGATGCCCATTGGCCAGAGCATGCTGGACAGCCTCGCCGATATCTTCGGCGAGCCGCTGACAGCGGAGCAGGCGGTCAGCCGCATCTTGAGTGACGTGCGAAGCAACGGCGACTCTGCCCTCCGGGAATGGACTCGACGCCTCGACGATCTAGACCTTCGGCCTGCCCCCGTTTCAGCCTCGCGGATCCAGTCCGCCCTGGAATCCATCCCCCCGGCTCAGCGCCGGGCGCTCGAAGTGGCCGCGGCACGCGTGGACAAGTTCCATCGCCGCCAACCAATGACCTCCTGGGTCACAAACGAGCTCGGCGGCACACTCGGTCAGATCGTGCGCCCAATCCGGCGCGTTGGGCTGTACATCCCCGGCGGCACAGCCCCCCTCCCTTCAAGCGTGTTGATGAGCGCCATCCCGGCGCGCATAGCGGGTGTGGGAGAAATCGCCGTGGTCACGCCTCCCAGTCGCTCACTTGCTGGTTCGCTGTCGCCTGCGGACCCGGTCATGCTGGCCGCCTGCGCCATATCCGGCGTAGACGAAGTCTATTTGCTCGGCGGCGCGCAAGCCATTGGCGCACTGGCCTTCGGCACCGAAACCATCCCCCGGGTGGACAAGATCTTCGGCCCCGGCAACCTGTTCGTGACGTTGGCGAAACGACAGGTTTATGGTGTGGTCGGCATCGACGGCCTGGCCGGGCCGACCGAGACCGTCGTGATCGCCGACGACTCGGCCAATCCCGCCTGGGTTGCGGCGGATCTGTTGGCGCAAGCCGAACACGACGTTCTGGCGTCGGCCATCTTGCTGACGCCGTCGCAGGCTTTGATCGGAAGAGTCCAGGTGGAGGTGGCCCGGCAACTCGAACACCGCCGAAGGGCAGAAATCATCGCCGCCTCACTGGGGGAACGCGGGGGCGCCGTGCTCACGCGTGATTTGGAGGAAGCCGTCCAACTGGCGAACGAGTATGCCCCCGAGCACCTCGCCCTCTCGGTGCGCGATCCGTATCGCTGGGTGGAGAAGGTCGACAATGCAGGTGGGATCTTCGTCGGTGAGCATTCCTTTGAGGTCCTGGGGGATTATGTGGCTGGACCGAGTCACGTGATGCCGACGGGGGGTACCGCTCGCTTTGCCTCGCCGCTCAGCGTGTTGGATTTCGTCAAGATCGTCAGTCTGGTCGCGCTGGACGAAGGTACCGCGCGGGCCCTCGCCCCGACCGCCGCGGCGATTGCCGAAGCGGAGGGCCTGGAGGCACATGCGAATGCGGCCCGGCTGAGAGCGAGGCAGGCCGCGTGAACGTTCGAGCTCATCTTGAATCCCTCCCGCCCTACTCACCGGTCGAGCCGTTCGACGTGCTGGCCACGCGGCTCGGACGAGAACCGTCCCAAATCATCAAGCTCGATGCGAACGAGAATCCCTATGGTCCGCTGCCGGCTGTCCGAGAGGCCCTCGGCCGATTGGAGTCACCTCACATTTACCCCGATCCGGAAAGCCGCGCCCTGCGGAAGGCGCTGGCGCGATTCACGGGTCTGCCGGAAGACCATCTGTTGGCCGGCGCGGGCGCCGACGAACTGATCGACCTTCTCATGCGCGTGCTGCTGGAGCCAGGCGACTGCATCCTCTCCTGTCCGCCGACCTTCGGCATGTATTCCTTCGACGCCGGGTTGAATTCGGCGCGCTGTATTGAGGTCCCACGCCGTTCCGACTTCTCACTCGACCTCACGTCCATTCGCAGCGCCGTGCAGACCGAGAACCCAAGGCTGCTCGTCGTCGCCTCCCCCAACAATCCGGACGGTTCCGTGCTTGATGACGACACCGTTGATGAGTTGTTGTCCCTGCCCACGCTGATCGTGCTGGACGAGGCCTACATCGAATTCGCAGCCGAGAATCTGGGCGCCAGCGTGAGCCGCATCGGCGAAGTCGCCTCGCGGGAGAACCTGGTTGTGCTTCGCACCTTCAGCAAATGGGCCGGGCTGGCCGGTCTGCGGGTCGGATATGGCGCGTTCCCCTTGTGGTTGATATCCGGTCTTTGGAAAGCCAAACAGCCGTACAACGTCAACGTGGCGGCAAGCCTCGCGGCGCAGATCTCGTTGGAGCGCGCGAGCGAACTGGCGGTGGCGGTTCGACGCTTGCGGCGCGAGCGGGCGCGCCTGTTCGCGGCGATGCAGGCAATCCCGTACTTGAAGCCCTATCCGACGCAATCCAATTTCATCCTGTGCCGGGTCGTCGGCCGCGATGCCGCAGAACTGAAGTCGAGGCTTGCGCAGGAACACGGCGTCTTCGTACGCTTTTTCGACAGGCCCGGCCTGCGCGACCACATCCGCATCAGCGTGGGGAGGCCAGAGGATACGGATGTGCTGGTGGAGGCGTTAGAAGCTTGTTGAGCCCAGGCTGACGGTCGCGGGTTCGCACCGAGGCGGTCTTTGCCGTCGGTCAGCGCGACTCGACCAGTAGGGCCTGACGCAATCGAGGAGCACACATGCGAACCGCAGAGATTTCACGTCATACGAGCGAGACACAGATTGAAATCAGCCTCGATCTGGACGGAACCGGCAGACACGAGGTCTCCACGGGAATCGGTTTCCTCGACCACATGCTGACTCATCTGGCGGTTCACGGCCTGTTCGACCTGGCCTTGCACGCCCGGGGCGATCTCGAGGTGGACGCCCATCACACGATGGAGGACGTCGCGCTGTGCCTGGGGCAGGCGTTCGACAAAGCCCTTGCCGATCGCAAGGGGATCATCCGGGTGGGAGACTGCTTTGCGCCGATGGATGAGACCCTCGCTCATGTCGCCGTTGATCTATCCGGACGCCCGTACGTGGTGATTCAGGCGGAGTGGCATGCGCCCTGCCTTGGGACGATCCCGAGCACGTTGTTCCAGCATTTCTTTGAGTCCTTCGCAGTTACGGCGCGCTGCAATCTGCACGGGCGCGTCTTGTATGGGCGGGATGACCATCATCAGGCCGAGGCCTTGACCAAAGCCTGGGCACGGGCCTTGGACATTGCCACGCAGCTCGACCCGCGCCGCGTGGGAATCGTCCCTTCCACCAAAGGGACATTATCATGAGACGGGCTTAATCGCAGGCCTGCCCGGGGGTGCCCTGAATGAAGAAGGTCATCTTGATCGACGCCGGAACGGGGAATCTCCGTTCCGTGCAGAAGGCTCTGGAGACCATAGGCGCGGATGTCGAGCGCACGGACGACCCGCGCAGGGTCATCTCCGGCGGGCGCGTGGTGTTGCCTGGAGTGGGCGCGTTCGGCGAGTTCATGTCCGAGTTACGCAGGCGTGGGCTGGATGACGGCATCAGGGAGGTGGAGAAGCGCGGCATTCCTCTGCTGGGAATTTGCGTCGGGATGCAGGCCTTGTTCGACGTCGGAGCCGAGATGGGCCCGCACGCCGGGCTCGGGCTGCTCGCCGGGAGAGTAGTGCAGTTTCAGCCGGCGCCGTCGATCAAGATACCCCACACGGGGTGGAATCAGGTCGAAGTCCGGCATCAGGCGCCGCTCTTTCGATCGATCAAGCCCGGCACGTACGTGTACTTCAATCATTCCTACTATTGCCAGCCGTCGAACTCGTCGGAGGTGCTGGCAACGACCGATTATGGACTCGAGTTCGCCTGCGCCGTCGGCCACGATAACGCCTTCGGCGTGCAGTTCCACCCGGAGAAGAGCCAGTCGGTGGGCTTGAGAATCCTGGAGAACTTCTTGGGAGCGGAATGAGTTTCGTGATCTTTCCCGCGATCGATTTGCGCGGCGGCAAGGTGGTTCGGTTGAAGCAGGGCGACCCCGACCGCATGACGGTGTACAGTCATGATCCTTCGGCGACAGCCGGCCGCTGGCTGCGCACGGGGGCATGTTGGTTGCATGTTGTAGATCTCGATGGCGCATTGGGCGGAGGCGACGCCGCCAATCGTTCCGCGCTCAAAGCGATCCTGCACGCTGCGGATGAATCCGGCGCGCAAGTGCAACTCGGCGGCGGGCTGCGTTCGCTGGATGCAATCGCGGCCGCGCTCGATCTTGGCGTGAGCCGGGCCGTCCTCGGCACGATTGCGATTACGCAGCCGGAAGTGGTTGCGCAAGCCCTGGGTCGGCATGGCGCCGACCGCCTCTCGGTGGCACTCGACGCGCGCAACGGAATGGTCCACGCGGATGGATGGCAATTCGAGAGCCGGATTCCCGCCGGCGAGTTGGCGATTCGAATGCAGGCCGTGGGCGTGCAGTCGCTCGTCTTCACCGATATCGACAGAGACGGGCTGGGCAGTGGGCTGAACACATCGTCTGCTCGCGAGCTGGCGGACACCTGCGGGCTGGAGGTGATTGCTGCGGGAGGTGTGCAGACGATGGACGATGTGACGGCGGCGCGTGA
>Ga0209641_10000592_pt1 | contig 33649 bp, 31 predicted proteins | sample RifCSP16_1_FD_184022 | JGI IMG/M metagenome (GOLD analysis project Ga0209641, IMG submission 184022) | Soil microbial communities from Rifle, Colorado - Rifle CSP2_sed 16_1 (SPAdes) (version 2) | ecosystem: Environmental > Terrestrial > Deep subsurface > Rock core/Sediment | place: Rifle... | reverse complement strand
TGATTTTGATCGCCGGCGACCTGTTCACGAGCGGTTCGGAACTCGGACTCCAGGTGACCGTGGCGCACGAAGTGGCGCACCAGTGGTGGTACAGCGTCGTCGGCAACGACGTGCTGGCCTGGCCCTGGCAAGACGAGGGTCTGACTTCTTTCACCTCGGCGCTGTACTTCGAGGACGATTCTCCCACGTTCTACAGGGGGCTGATCGACTTCTACGAGCAGCGCTACGACGACTACAAGGAGCGCGAGGGCGACGAGCCGATCGCGCAGCCGCTGTCCGCCTTTCGCGGGCGGGGCGACGCCTACGGCGCCATCGTGTACGCAAAAGGAGCGCTGTTTTTTGCCGAACTGCGGGAGCAGATCGGCGACGACGCTTTCTTCGAGGCGCTGCAGCGCTATTACGCCGAAAACCAATATGCGATCGCCAGCCCGGAGGCACTGCTCACAGCGTTCGAGGCGAGTTGTGGCTGCGAACTCGACACGTTGTATGCGGAGTGGGGTGTCGTCGCGCCATAGTAGACGTGCGACGCACTTTCGGAAGTGCGTCGCACGTTCTCAAACCTTCTCCCACCTCCCGCTCCCGGCGGAGCGGGCGACCGCGTCGACGACCTTCTGAGCCGCCAGTCCGTCCGCAAAGCTGGGCGAGGGAGCCGGTCGTGACTCCTGCAGCGACGCGAAGAACGGATCGGTGAGGATGCGGTACAGCCTGGGGAACGTGTCCTGTCCGAAGAGTCCTTCGCTCAGCGACTCAGGGATAGATATCGGCTTCGGATTGCCCTCGCCTGCGCGCGCACCAAAAACCCGGCCCACGTGCGCCAGGGGTTGATCGTACTCGTACGCGAGCATCCCATCCGAGCCATACAGCTCAAAGCGTTGGAAGTTTTGCCGCTGGGCCGCGACTCGCGAGACCTGAACCGCCACCTGGCCACCGCCAGCGAACTCGGCGACGAAGGATGCTGCATCGTCCGTCTCGACGCGGGCGCGGCCGCCGTCGGCGCCAGGACGCTCGCCGATGAACGTGGCCAGGCTGCCCGCCACACGCGCCATCGGCCCAAACCACCACTGCAGCATGTCGATGACGTGCACGCCTAGATCACCCAGGACGCCGGTACCCGTCTCGGCCTGGGTTGTCTTCCAGCTCGCCAGGCGATCAGGATTCAGCCACGAGCCTTGCACGTAACACACCTGAGCATGAAGCAGCCGGCCAACATAGCCCGAACTCACAAGCTGCCTGACGTAGCACGGTCCGGCCATGCCGCGATAGGTGAAGAAGGTCATGTGCCGCCGCCCCCGCGCCTCGGCGCGATCGAGCATGGCCGCCGCCTCCGCCGCGTCGAGCGCGAGCGGTTTCTCGCAGATGACGTGTGCGCCGGCTTCGAGTGCGGCCAGCGTCATCGGCAAGTGTTGATGATTGGGCGTGCTGACGACGACGACATCGGGCCTCGTTTCGTCGAGCATCTGCCGGTAGTCGGTGAACGTGCGAGGGACACCAAACCTGGCCGCCATGGCCGCCAATCGATCCGGATTGCGGCCACACAGCGCCACGAGCGCGACATCCTCGCGGGCGCGCAAGCCGGGCAGGTGCGCGCCGTCGGCCCACCAACTGGTTCCGATGACGGCGGTACGAAATGGTCCGGTCATGACAGCTCCTTCACCGACTGGCTACTGACTACACGCACGTCAGATTTGCCGCATCGAATGCCTTCAATACCTGTTCCGGCGACGCCGTGCCGGTGGTTCCGATCTGCCGGATGGTGACCGACGCGACCAGGTTGCCGACGATAGCCGCCTCGCGCGCCGACGCGCCGGCGCACAGCGACGACACCAACCCGGCCATAACGCTGTCGCCCGCGCCGACTGTGTCGATTGGGCCAGAGGCAGGTCGCGTGGACACACGATCGATGTGGTCATGGTCGCACACCAGGATGCCATCCTCGCCAACCGTCACGAAGACGGGCCTGTGCGCCCGCGCTGCGAGCGCCATGCCACAGGCTTCGACCACGGTTCGTTCTGCGGCGTGCGCCCGAGGCTGCACGGCACGCACGGCCTCGCGCGCGTTGGGTTTGAGGATGACGTCGGCAAACAACCCGATGCGCTCGCGTGAATCGGCCACGAAGGCTTTGCCAGGATGGTTGCGCGCCTGCGCGCACAGTTCCCCGCGCACCCGCTCGGTGATCACGCCGCAATTCGCCTCGGGCACCTGATCGGCGATGACGATGCCGTGCACGTGAGGCAGAGCCTCGCGCAGCCGGACGATGATCCTGTCCTCGATCTCGGCCGGCAGTGGCGCGCGGTTCTTGATGTCTATCCGGTTGATCTCGTGCACCCATCCATCCGGTTCGTGCATCATCGGCTTCGTGTAGGTAGGCGTGAGCCAGTCGGGGCACTCGATCAGAAGTGAAGAGCCTACGCCGATCGCGCGCACGGCGCGCTTGAGTTCGTAGCCTTCGCCGTCGTCTCCGATGACGCCAAGCGTGACCACACTCACACCTAGCGCGCGCAAGTTGTTCATCGCCGTGCCGGCCGCGCCCGGGCTGCACCGCACCTGGATGACCTGGTGCGCTTCTAATCCGGTTTCGAGTGAGACCTCGGACAGCCGCCGGTCAAGCTCCAGATACTTGTCAAGGAAGACGTCGCCGATGACCAGGACGGTTAGATCACCGAAACGCTCGAGCAATGAGGCCAGACGAACGCGGTCCATGGCGCAATCTCCAGCCGTGCATGAGGCTGCCGCGCAATTCCATCCGCATCGACGCGAACGAGCGTGTGAGGATTCAGATCAATCCGCAGGCACGCGTTCGGCCTCGATCGACCGAACCAACTGATAGTAGAACGCGGCAAAGGTGTCGCGATACAGCCCGCGAATGTAGTAACTCTCACCGCCGTCGGCCACACTCCGAACGAGGATCGTCTTGAGTGGACGGTAATAGTATCGGCCATCGGATGTCGGAGGCTCGTGGTGAATGTCCGGCCCGAGATCGTGCAGATCGAACACGACCGTCGTGAACCGGTCGATATGGCGTCCTTCCTGATGGGCGACATTTCTCGCCATCGCCAGCGCCTTGAGATACACCTCCGGCCCCATGACCTGCGTGCTGACGTTGAGGAGCGCTCCGCCCTGCAGGCGCGTGAGGCTTTCCGCGATGATGAGGAAATCCGTGTATGACGTCTGGCCGAGCGCCGCGCCGTCACAGTTAGGATGCTCGTGAATGATGTCGTAACCGATACCGACGTGGACGGTCACCGGCACGCGCAGTCGATAACCCGCCGCCAGGATGCTTACCTCGCGATGCGGCAATTTCGCTTCCTCGATGAAGCGACCCAGCGCCTCGCCGAGACCCAGCCCCTCGCGTGCGCCTGCGGCAATCGCGTCGTTCAGGCGGCCCGTCTCCCGCCACAAGCCGAATTGTCCTTCCCGGATGTAGCGCGCGACGCTCTCTGTCGTCGCGCCGATGAGCGAAAGCTCGTATTCGTGTATCGGGCCGGAGCCGTTCATCGCGACATGCCGGATCACGCCGCGTTCCATCAGGCCGATGACCAGCCGTGACAGCCCCATCTTGACGACATGCCCGCCCATCATCAGAATCGTCGGCGCGCCCCTGCGATGAGTCTGCGCCACCCGCTCGACGGCGATCGGCAGCGACGGATCGTCGCACAGGGGGGAAGGATCGCCTGGATTGATCACTTCGGCAAGCGTCATATCGTGAACGCGTTCCGCCAGCGGCTTCAGCCTCAATCGACTACGATCGAACCTCGGGTAGGGCATGCCATTCTCCTGAACCGATCGGGCAAGCTTGGGAAACGTGAAAGATCTTCGTCACAAGCCGAACAGGAAAGCGATCAGTTCTTTGTGTTCATCAAAATCTGGAACGATGATGTCCGCTCCGGCCTGAATCAAGTGCTCGCGCTTACGGTCATTCACACCACGCCGCTTAACCTCGTTTGACGCCACGCCGACCGCGAGGCCGCCAACGCGTTTTGTGCTCTCCACTTCGACGCGACCATCGCCGAACGCGACGAACCGCTTCGCGTCGCCGCGCAGGCTATGCTCCCGCATAATCTGCTCGATCACAGCATTTTTCGATGCGCGTGGATCGCCGTCCCGCGCGCCGTGGATTTCGGCGAAGTAACCGGCGATGCCCAGCGCCGTCGCCTCGCCGCGCACAGCCACCTCGTCGGTGCCCGATGCCAGATAGCATGTGATGCCCCATGAACGGAGGGACTCAAGCAGCGCGCGCGAGCCAGCGACGAGCGCTTCATCGGGAACAACCTGACCGGACTTGAGGGCGGCGATACGGGGTTCGATTCGCTCCCGCAGTCGATCGAGATACTGCCGTTTGTATTCCTGTGGGTTTGCCGGCCGCCCACCACGCCGGGCCACTTCCTGTGCCAGCCCGGCCATCTGGTTGACTGTTTGCTCGCCGGTGAGCCGATCGATCAACTCTGTGGCAGCAGCTCGCAGTTCGTCGACACTTTCATGCCGTGGTGTTTGCAGGAGGATCGCGACCATCAGGGACTGCATCACCTCCTGCCAGCCTTGGCGGATGAGCGAAAGGGTCCCGTCGAAATCGAACAGCGCCACGCGAACATGTCCGCGTGGAATGTCACGATGAACGATTTCGATCGCAGTCCCCTCGAGATAGGCCATCAGAGTGCCCTTTCGGCCAGTGCGATAGCTCCCCACAGCGGCGCGTCATCGTCCAGGGCTGCCGGCACAATGTCCATGGTCATGCCGGACAGCACCGCTGCGCGTACCGTATCGCGCACGGTTCGCCAGTAGCGCTCTCCGGACTTAGTCACTCCACCGCCGAGCACGACGCGCTGTGGATTCATCAGCGTGATGCCCGTGCCCAGTCCAAGCCCCAGCGCACGAGCCGCTCCGTCGAGAACCTCGCATGCAACCGGATCGCCGGCCTGGGCAGCGCGGGCGACGTGCACAGCCGTCACTGCACTCAGATCACCGCCGACAAGTTCACGCAGAATGTGACCTGCCTGATGGGGTTGGGTCTCCTGACCGGCCCCTTGGGCCAGACGCTCGCGTGCGCGCCGCGCCAGGTTCGGGCCAGCGGCGATAGCTTCGACGCATCCTCGCTTTCCGCACACGCAAGCCGGGCCGTCGGGCTGAACGACGATGTGACCGATCTCACCGGCCATGCTGTCAGTGCCGTGAAAGACGCGCCCGTCCAGCACCCAGCCGCCGCCGACGCCGGTGCTGACGGTCACGTAGAGAAGGCTGGCGCACCCCTGGCCTGCGCCGAATCGCCACTCCCCCAGCGCGGCGACATTCGCGTCATTGTCCACACTCACGGGCACATTGAATTCGGATCGTAATTGGTCTTGCAGGGGAACATTCTCCCAGCCGGGGACGTGATGCGACAGCAGCACCGTCCCCGTGGCAGCATTGACCGGCCCGCCGAAACTCACACCGATCGCCGCAAGTGTGCGGCCGGCCAGGAGATCGCGCGCCAGGTCCAGCATCAGCGACATGTCGGTGTGCGCATTCGGCTCAGGCGGCGACTGGACTCGTTGCAGAGCCTGCCATTCTCGCGATCCGATTGTGGCGATCGCGGCCGAGTGTTTCGTGCCGCCGAAATCCAGCGCCAACAATACGCGCGATTCCATCCCGCCACGTCCTCACGTCTCAGTAGATCACGATTTCGTAGTGACGACTTCAGTCGTCCTAGCAAATCAGCGACTAAAGTCCTACTACGAATCCAACCGCGATCTACTCAGTCTCGATGATCAGTAGATCACGATTTCGTAGTGACGACTTCAGTCGTCCTAGCAAATCAGCGACTAAAGTCCTACTACGAATCAAACCCGCGATCTACTCAGTCTCGATGATCGCCCGGCAGATCGCGTGCTGCAGCACGTGGTGCGCGTCCTCAATCTGCGATGCGTGCTTCCCGGGCGCAATCAGGCAGACATCCACTTTGTCCTTCAACACACCGCCGTCATATCCGGCGAAGCCCACCCTGAACAGGCCAAGCTCCTGCGCGACGTCCATGCCGCGCAGCACGTTGGCCGATCGGCCACTGGCGCTGATCCCGATCGCCACGTCGCCCGGCTCGGCCAGCGACTTGAGGGGCGCGGCGAATACGGTGTCGTAGCCGTGGTCATTCGCGTAGGCAGAGAACACCGGCATGTTGTCCGTGAGCGCGATCACCCTGAAATCCGGCAGCCCCTGCTGGCGGGTGAGTTTGATCAAGTCGCAAGCGAAGTGGGAGGACGTCGCCGCGCTGCCGCCATTGCCGAAGATGAACACGCGCCGCCGTTCGGATCGCACCTGCCGCAGGAGCGCGACGACCTCCACGATTCGGTCGCGCGCTATGGCGCGCAGCGAGGCGTACACCTCGTCGAAGTAACCCGCAAAGAAATCATTCTCCATGACACGCTCCACGAATGCACCACACCGCTCCCGGTGTGGCGCGACAAACGCTATGGCAACTCGGCGATGAAACGGCAGCCTCAACCCTTCAGCGACCCGGCCAACAGCCCGCGCATGAAGAAACGGCCCAACAGAATGTAGACCAACAGCGTGGGCAGCGCGGTGAGGAACGCGCCCGCCATCTGCACGTTCCATTCGACGATGTACGATCCGGCCAGGTTGTTGAGCGCGACCGTCACCGGCTGCACCGCCGGCCGGCTGGTGACGATTACGCCGAATAGGAAATCGTTCCAGATCGACGTGAACTGCCAGATCAGCACGACGACGAAGCCGGGCATCGAGATCGGGAACAACACCCAGCGATAAATGCCCAACAGCGAAGCGCCATCGAGCTTGGCGGCTTCGACCAGCTCGGTTGGAACGGCGGTGTAGTAGTTGCGGAAGATCAGCGTCGTGATGGGGATGCCATAGATGACATGCACGAGGATCAGTCCGCCGATGGTGCCGTAGGCCGGCACGAATCCGGCCAGCCACGGTGGGAGCCCGCTCAGCGCAGCCGGGACGGGCATCGAGGCGATCGCTTCGACAATCGGCCCGGTGACTATCGTTAGATATTGCAGAACCCGCACCAGCGGGATGAGAATGCTCTGATACGGGATGAACATTCCGAAGAGCATCAACGAGAATAACGTATCAGCGCCTCGGAATTTCCACTTCGACAGGATATAGCCGTTGATCGAGCCGAGGATGGCCGACAGCAGCGTCGCGGGCACGGCCAGGTACACGCTGTTGAGAAAGTTGCCGGCCAGCCCGCGAAAGCCTTCGGCCTCGCTGCCGGACCACGCCTTCTGGAAAGAGGCGAGGCTGAACGCGGAAGGCGGATTCCACATCGTGGCCAGGCTGACTTCCTGGAACGACTTGAAGCCCGTGATCACCAGCACGTACACCGGCAGTAGGAAAAAGGCCGCCGCGACGATCAAGAACAGGTAGATCAGCAGCCGGCTCCGGCGGACCGATTTGCGAATCGGTTGCGCAGTCATCGTTCGGCCTCGCGGCGAGAGGAATAGCTGAGATAGGGCACGACCAGCACGGCCACCATCAGCAACAACACGATGGCAATGGATGCGCCCTGCGCGAACTGGTTGCCGCGGAAGGTCGTGTCGAACATGAACAGGGCTGGCACGTCGGTCGAGAAGCCTGTGCCCGGCCCCGTCATCGCTACAATCAAGTCGAATATCTTCAGCGAGATGTGTCCCAGAATGATGACCGCGCTGAGTGTAATGGGCCACAGCAGCGGGATCACGACGTACCGGTAGATCTGAAATTCGCTCGCGCCATCGACGCGCGCCGCTTCGCGCAGCTCATCGGGTATGCTGCGCAGCCCCGCCAGGTACAGAGCCATCGTGTACCCAGACATCTGCCACGTTGCCGCGATGACCACCGCCTTGATGCCGATGCTGGGATCGGTGTACCAACCGCTCTTCAGAAAGCCCAGACCGAGTCTCTCCAGGAGCAAGTTAACCCCCGCCGCCCCGGTTGCTTCCGTGCCGGGCGCCAGCATCCAACGCCAGACGACGCCGGTGACGATGAACGAGATCGCGATCGGGAACAGGTAAATATTGCGGAACAGCCCCTCCGCCCGGATGCGCTGGTCGAGGAGCACCGCCAGCAGGAAACCAATGACGATCGTAGCGATCAGGAACAGGACCGTGAACCAGGCGGTGTTACTCAGATCTTTGAGGAAGCGCTGCCCGGCGACATCGTTAATATCGAACAGGCGCTGATAATTGCTCAGGCCGACGACCGTGTAGTCGGGGATGAGCTGCCCGCTCCACTTGGTGAATGAAACAAAGACCGTGTAGCCGATGAAGCCGTAGACGAAGAGCGCGATGCAGAGGACGGAGGGAAGAATGAGGATGATCGAGATGATCCGATCTCGAGTCAGGCGCCGCATAGAAAGACTCCCTAATGAGTAGGCGAGGCGGCCTGCCTCCACACGGGCCGCCTCGCCGCCGCCGGCAGATTACTTGCAGATTCCGGCGTTGACACACGCCTGCTGCAGGGACTTCTGCGTGCCGGCGACATCACCGCTTTGGACGAACAGGGCGATGATGTCCTTGTACTCGGTCGCCCAGCTCTCGAAGGATGCCGCGCCGTGCACCACGCTCGGCACGATCTGGTCCCTCTGCCAGTCCTGGGCCGCCGAGGTCAGATACTCGTACGTCTCCGGGACGGTCTTGAAGGCATCGTTGGCACAATCGGTGCGTGCGCAGATCGAGCCTTTCTTCGGGTTGAAGGCTTCCTGGCCGTCCTGCGAGCCGGACACCTTCAGCCAGCCGAGGGCACTGTCACGGTTCTTGGCGCCCTTGGGCAGCGCGAACGAGTCGGACAGCGCGACGAAGATGCCTTGAGTACCGGGCGGCGGCGCCCAGCCATAATCGGCATACTTCTTGCTGGCGAACCAGCCGGCCGTCCAGTCGCCCATGATCATCATTGCGCCCTGGCCGTCAATCAGGTATTGCCCAGCGCCATCCCAAGTCAACGCAGAATTATCCTCGTTGACGTAGCTTAACATCCTCTTGTAGTTCTCGAGTGCCTGGGTCACCTTGGCATCCGTCCACGGCGTGGCACCCGTCCACAGACCGCGATAGGCGTCGGCGCCCAGCGTGCCGGCGAGAACATCCTCGAAGACGTGACCGGCTTCCCAGCCGTCTTTCGTGCCCATGACGAGCGGGATGATGCCCTTCGCCTTGAGCGTGTCTGCCGCGGCGAAGAACTCATCGAACGTCTTGGCTGGCTCGAGGCCATTGTCCTCGAGAACTTTCTTGTTGTACCACAGCACATTCGAGCGGTGGATGTTCACGGGCACCGACCAGTAGTGGTCCTGGTACTTGAGCAGCGTGAGCAGGTCGCTGGGGAAGACCTTGTCCCAGCCTTCGGAAGCGTATAGGTCGTCCAGCGGCTCCAGATACTGCTCAGGCGCGTACGTCTGAACCTCGAGGCCGGCGTGCACCTGGAAGGAGTCGGGGGGATCACCGCCGGTCAGGCGCGTGGCGAGCACCGCCTTGGCGTTGGTGCCCGCGCCGCCGGCAACGGTAGCATTGACGATCTCAATGCCTGGATTCTCGGCCTTGTACACCTCGTACATGCCATTGAGACCCTCAGCTTCGCCGCCGGCGGTCCACCACGAGAAGAACTCCAGTTTCTGGCTCACGGCAGGCGCTGCCGGCTGACAGGCGCTCAGCACGACCGAGCCAATGATAAGCAGGCTCCCTGCGACGGAAAGCCAACGTTTCGAGCGGGACATTTCTTTTCCTCCTGATCAGGAATGGGACAGACGGAAACGAACAGAAACAAGCGGGTTGGACGGCGCTGTCTCAGCGGAATCATAGGCCCGAACCTCACCTCCTTTCGCGATAACCTATCCACCGCGCGGGACAGTCGGCGGAACCCCCAAGTCGGGAATTTAAACGTGCACAAGGCTATCTATAGCATAGCACTGGCGCATAGCTGAGTCAAGATACGGCGGTATGCGCACGGGCTAATTCCCAACCGGGATAGGACGCAATGCCGCTTAGTGAATGGCTCTCCAACCGCGAGGACGGGGGCTTTAAGCCTATCTAGTTTTTGGTGCGAAAGAGGCCTCCGCAGCCGTGAGCGGGTATACTTATCCGCGAGAAAAAAGACAAACAGCGCGGAGGCTTGCCAGAATGTTACGCGACAAGTACGAAGCTGACAAGGTGTTCTTGGACATCAGCGAACTCCTGGCTCTAGACATGGATCCGGTCTTGGCCCAGATCGATACGCTGTTGGACGACGACGAGCTGTTTCAGCTCATCCGTGCCGACCTGGCCAAGCGTTACCCGCGCACGACGCGTACCGGTCGGAACTCGACGCCAGTGGAAGTCATCTTGCGCCTACTGGCCGTCAAGCGCCTGTACCACTTCAGCTACGAAGACACCGAACGCCAGGTGAGTGACAGCTTAGTCTTGCGGCGTTTCTGCCGGGTGTATCTCGAGCCCGTGCCGGACGACACGAGCCTGATCCGTTGGGCCGGTCTGATCCAGCCCGCCACCCTGGAACGATTCAACCCGCGCGTGACGGCGCTCGCCACCGCGCTGAAGGTCACCCGTGGGCGCAAGCTGCGCACGGATGGCACGGTGGTCGAGAGCAACATCCATGCGCCCAGTGACAGCTCCTTGCTGGTGGATGGCGTGCGCGTGCTCGGGCGGACCCTCACCCGGGCGAAAGCCGTACTCGGCGAGGCGGCCGCAGAGCTAGGCGAGGCTTTCCGGAATCGCATCCGCAGCGCCCGGCGCACCGCGCGGCAGATTGGCGAACACGTGAGCCGACGCCGCGCGGCGGCGCAAGCCACTGCGAAAAAGGCCTATCCACGGCTGGTCCAGACCGCTCAAGCGACGATCACCCAGGTCGCGCAAGTGCTGCCCGCGCTACAGGCACACGCCACGCTCGAGGCGCAAGCTTTGGCGGCCACGCTGGAAACGTTCGGGCCGCGCGTGGAGCAAGTCATTGAGCAAACCGTGCGCCGCGTCTTCCCGGAAGAGCAGGTGCCGGCGCCGGAGAAGATCGTCAGTCTCTTTGAGCCTCACACGGACATCCTCTGCCGGGGCAAAGCGCAGCGCCCGGTCGAGTATGGCCATAAGGTCTGGCTGGACGAAGTGGACGGCGGCCTCATCAGTGCCTACCGCGTGTTGGCGGGCAATCCTCCGGACGCGACGCAGTGGGCGCCCAGCCTGGCGGGGCACATCGCTCAGTTTGGTCAGGCGCCGCAGCAGGCCAGTGCGGATCGCGGACTGTATTCTCCGGCCAACGAAGACCTGGCCGAGCAGTTAGGCGTGGTGCGCGTGATCTTGCCCAAGCCGGGGTACAAAACCCCCGAGCGCCAACAGCACGAAAAGCAACCGTGGTTCCGTCGCGGACGGAAGTGGCACGCGGGCGTTGAAGGGCGCATCAGCGTGGGCAAGCGGGCGCATGGCCTGCGCCGCTGCCTGGACCATGGTCCGCGAGGCTTCGACAAGTGGGTGGGTTGGGGCGTGATCGCCGGCAATCTGGCCGTCATCGGCCGCACGGTGGCCGCCAGAAGCTAAGCGAGTTGTTAAGGTTCAGCCGAATGGAAAGTGCAGGGACAGGGATTCTGTCACTCGGCGCGTTTTGCACCAGAAACTAGAGTAGGGAATGCGCTCACCCAGTGTGGGAGTGGTGCTGCCAGTTGCAGAAATGCCACGTTTTGGTCACGGTACAAGTCAATGACCTTGGCCGGCCGATAATGTGTCGTGAGCCGATCCGTGTAAAACACTAAATGAACTGTCTCCCACAGTCCAGCATCACACGCCGACACCACATGAGCGCACGTCACCACAAGGGGGGAATGATCACAAATCCCATACCACCTGTAAAATGGCCATCTATACTTTGCACCGAAGTGACGCAAGTCCTGAGGATATCTTTTTCCATGGCTACCTCTGCTGACCTCAACAGCTTGTCGACGTACAACGAATAAAGATTGATGCGGCGCGGATCGACCTGATCGCACGGACGGAATCGGTGAAAGCCGCCGCATAATCCTGAGTTGAACTAAGCCGCGCTAGATCGCTGCCCTATTTGGAATTTGAGGCGATCCGTCTCATGCGACAGCCCACGTCTCAGTGGCTGGCTAGAGGTAATTTTAGCCCCATGCTGGGCGCCAAGTCAAATACTCATTCGTTCCTCGTGCGTGGCTGCACACAATCGGCGCGCCTTTTTATTCTCAACTTGCAGGAGATGGCTCAAGCGGAGAGGCCAAATGCCATTGAAGACACATATGACGTTTCCCCACGCAGTCATCATTCGTGCGCCCGGTTTGCTCCCCATGTTGTATACGCCGACTGAACTCGAAGAAGACCTCCGCGTGCCGGCGCGGACGGTGCGCGAGTGGATCAAGAAGGGAATGCCACACCAGCGCGATGTTCGGGGACACATTCTGATCGATGGGAAGCAATTCGCGGAGTGGGTCAGATCACACCGCAGGATACGGGCAAGCCGGCGACTGGCAGACAACGAAGCCTACTAGACTCTATTCAAAATAAGGTATCATAGGATGGATGATTCGTTACGCGACACTCAGAATGAAACCGAAAGACCTCCTGGCCCTGACAGGTCTAGCGCGCCGCGAGTTCGACGAACTCTTGCCAGTATTCGAGCAAGCCTTGCCGAAGCCGCACAAACGTCGCCAGCGCCGGCAGCGAGCACCCGGCGGAGGACGCAAACCCATACTTCCAACGGCGGCGGACAAGCTGCTCTTCATCCTGGTTTACACGAAGGCGTATCCCCTCCAGACCGTGCAGGCGCATCTGTTTGGGATGAGCCAGCCAAGTGCGAACCGCTACCTTCAGCAGCTCTTGCCCGTCTTGGCGCACGCGTTGGACAGGCTGGGCGTGATGCCCGAGCGCGATAGCCAGGCAGTAGCGCGGCATGAGCGCCGTCACGGTGAAGCCAACGATCTAATTGTGGACGGCGTCGAGCGCCGCCGACAAAGGCCAAAACATCGAGAAATACAGGCGATTCACTACAGCGGCAAGAAGAAGGCCCACTCGGACAAGAACGTGGTCGTCGTGAATACGCAGACCAAGCGGGTGAGCTTTCTAGGCTCAACCCGACCGGGTTCCGTTCACGACAAGACGGTCGCCGATCAGGCTCAGATTCACTATCCGAAAGACGCCACGTTCCGCAGTGATCTGAGGTTTCAAGGCTATGCGCCCGAAGTGCGGGAGCATCTGCAGCCGAAAAAAAACCCAAGAACCAGGAGTTGAGGCCGGGTGAGAAGCGTCGGAACCGCAAGCTGGCCCGAGTGCGTGTCCGCGCTGAACATGCCATTGCGGGGATCAAAATCTGCCGCATCACGAAAGACGTGTTCCGAAATCTGGTGGATGGTTCGTCCGACTTGGCGATGAGTATCGCGACCGGCCTGCACAACTTCCGCCGCGCGAGGCGACGCTATCGGCACAAAAGCACAAACGCTTATTTTGGATAGAGTCTACTGTCTGCAATGCCGCAAGTTCGCCGTGCTGCAGAATCCCACCCAAGTCGGCGAAGGAAGACGTGGGCTGCTGAAGGGAACCTGCCCCGACTGCGGCCGTGCTATGCATCGAGGATATCGGGTTGGTCAACCGCAGTAATTACCGGCTGTTCAAATCGTATCTGGCGTACCTGCGCAGCCAGGCTCAATTGAACGACTTGTCGATCGAGCGATATTGGTCATACGGCAAGCACCTGCTGTTGTGGGCTGATAAGACGCCATTCAGCAAGGCGCGCGAGGTCGAGCCGGCCTTCGCCTGTTATCTGGAGTCGGCGCGGCTGGTCGGCGAGGGTGGTTCTTTCGCGCCCGATACGCTGAAGAAAATCGTCCAGACTGCGCGGCGCTTTCTGACCTGGGCGAAGGCGAACCATCCGCATGAGTTCCGCGCCTTGCCGAATGCCTGGATCGACGAATTACGACCGCCTCGCAGCGTCGAAGCGCCAGACGAGCATGTGTTCGTCACACTGGAGGAGGTACTGAGCCTGACCGCAGTGCCTGTTGCCGACGACGACCTGGCGGCGCGGCGCGATCAGGCAGCCGCAGTCATGCTGTTCTTGTCGGGTATGCGGGTCGCCGCCTTTGGCTCCCTGCCGATCGGCGCGGTCGACCTCCCCAGCCGCACGATTAAGCAGTGGCCCGCGCTCGGCGTGAAGACGAAGAACGGCAAGTCGGCGACGACATATTTGCTGAACATTCCAGAACTCATGGCCGTCATCGAAGCCTGGGACGCTTTCGTGCGTAGTCGCTTGCCTGACAGTGCGATGTGGTATACCCCATCGATAACCCACTGGGGTGATCAGGCGCTCTCGGCGGAGCCGGCCGGCAAGAATCGCAAGGGCGCGATCGCCAAACGCCTGCGTAAGCTGTTCGCCACGGCGGAGCTGCCTCACGAATCACCACACAAGTTCCGTCACGGGCACGCCGTCTACGCGTTGCAGCGCGCCCGGACGATGGCCGACTATAAGGCCGTCAGCATGAACTTGATGCACGAGGACATCCGCATCACCGACGGCATCTACGCGCCGCTCGCCAGCGACGAGGTCAAGCAGCGCATTGCCGGGTTGACCGGCGGGCCAAAGACCTCGCTACCGGTTGACGCTGATCTCGACCAGTTTCTGCGCTCGCTGTCGAACGCGCAACTACAGCAAGCGCTGATCATCGCTGCTGAGCGGTTGGTACAATGAGCGAACAGGCATGAACTTCCACCACTCACAGTCGCCAATTGTCCGCTGGGCTGGCGCGGCGATGCACCTTCTCCACGTCTATCTGTGCTATGCGTGCGTAATGCTGCACCATTTCCAACGTGCTGTGACCCAGCAGCGCCTGAAGCGTGAACAAATCACCGCCGCTGCGCAAATACGTAATCGCGAAAGTATGGCGAAAACGATGCGGATGGCAGTGCTTCACCTGCGCTCGTTCGCCGAGGCTGGCAATCACCTGCCGCAGCGAATTCCGGTTCAGCGGCCGGGAGAACTTGCCGATGAACACGGGCGCTTCTGGATCCTCGCCATCCTCGCGCGAGGTCAGGTACAGCCACAGCGCGCGTCGAGTAGCCTTGCCCAGGTAAACCACCCGCCCCTTCCCACCCTTCGCGCCGCCGGTCACACCATGCTTGACCTCGACATGTCCGGTCTTCTGGTCGACATCCTCGATGGTCAGTGCACACAGTTCCGAAGCGCGCAGACCGGTGTCGAGCAGGGTCAGGATCAGCGCGCGATCGCGCTTCCCGGTCGAGCGGCGCATCGTGAAGCGACGGCGGTCGGTGGTCTTCGCCTCATGGCAGAACTCGCAGGCTTTGAGCAGCGCTTCAATCTCCTCCTTGGTGAACGGCTCGACCGGCGCCTCCTCGAAGCGGGGAGCCGGAATCGCCTTCATGGGATTGGGGATACCGATTTCGGTGCTGGCCCAGGTGAAGAAGGCGGCCAGCGTCACCCAGCGGTTGCGGAGCGTCTTGGCAGCCAGCGGGTGGTCGCTGCCCGACACGCGGCGCGGCTTGTAGTCGGTGCGCAGCCAGGCCAGGTAGCTGCGCAGGTCTTGCGTCGTAATGCTGCCGATGTCCACGTCGCCGACCTGGGAGAGCCACGTGTTGAGGTCGTGCTCGTAGCCTTCGAGCGTGCGGGGGCTGAGGGCTTCCGCTGCCTTGTGCTGCAGGAAGCCGTGGATGGCCTTGACAAGCTTCAGGCCCGGTGGTCTTCGGTTCATCGAAAAACCCTCCTGTTTTGGGGTCTTCCGAACCGACCATCACCGGGCCATGAAAAACACCGTAGCCTGGTGGTCTACGGTGTCTTCGAGTAGCGGGGGTTGGATTCGAACCAACGACCTCCGGGTTATGAGTTCCTAATCTGCTTCGTATACTTTTGACCTTCGGGCTACTCGGTTTAGGGTGACCCAAAGGTCTCAGGTTGAAGGGAGTCTGAAGTATGTATTTGCGACCGGCATTGTAATCGATAAGGCTTCACAATGCAAGCACACAATCGACCCATCGTTTGCAACAGGCCACATACTGCGTCGAGATACTTACCGACCAGCCAGCTACTCCCACGACTTGCTTATCGAATAAAGCGCAGCGACCCTCTCGGTTCAGTCTCGTTTTGGCGAGTAACGATCGTCTCCATCGGACACATTGACAAGTCAAAGCTACAGACATAGAGGCAAACCGGATATGGCGTTCCATCAAGTCAGTAGATTCGAGTGGCCACCCTACGAATGGTCAAGACACCAGAGCTGTCCAGGGCAGCGAGCGAAGTGACACCGGTCGTGCTGCCTACCGGGCGGCCTAAGAACTGGAACAGACTCTCGCCTCCACGGGCATCCACTCGGAACAAGCCGCCTTGCGCAGCGGAATCATACATACCGCCAAAGCGATTGGATGAACTATCGTTGATACCCAGTTCGACGAGTTGCCCGTTCACTTCGGAAGACAGACCGCCGTAGTACATCCGCGTTCCGCCATCGAAGAGGCCAATCACGCCGTTCACATCGAGTGTCCGTGTGGGCGCATTGGTGTTGATGCCTACCCTTGGCGCGAATGAGAAACTGGTTATTGGCGGTTAAAACAAAATCGGCGCCGGTCCAGTCGCCCCAGACGAAGGTGCCGTTGTGCAGCGCCTGACGATGCTGCTGACTAACCAGGCGACGATCCGCGAAGTGATCCTGTTTCCGCATTTGCGGAGTTCGGAGAAGTAACGAGTAAATGGATTGTTCTGACCGCCTGGGGTCAGGAGGTCGAACACTGAGCCGCGGGGGTTTAACATCCTCCGCTACAAGCCGGTGACCTCGTAGTTATACCAAAACTCCAGAATCCACTTGTCCGCAGCGCGACTGAACAACCGGATGTTACGGTAGCGGTGGACGGAACCATCATCCGCGCGTGTGCCGACGAGTATCAGCGTCACCAGCGCGCGATCGTCCAGCAGACTCACTGCGATCTCCTCCGCAACGCGCGACTTGAACGGATTGTTCTTAAGCCCTTCCAGAAATCCTTCCGGCCCCGACTTGCCAACAACCTTACCGTTGGCGCGGCGAAAGATCAGCTGATCAGACAGATGTGTTTCAAAGAACCCGCGTGCCGCCTCGCCCTGCTGTTCCTTTCCCGACTCGGCACGTTGCTTGGAATCAGAAACTTGCCGCCGACCAGGCTGTTTCAGTGGCTACAAAATAATTGAAGCGCGTTCACAGCCTGGTGAAGTGGTTGGTGAGACAACTGATTTTTGCTTGTAATCTTCGAGCAAAAAGTCTTCTGGGGTGACAGCCATGGCTTATTTCCTCGGACAATCATGGCTCGCCGATTTCGATCACCTGCCAGTTGGTGCAGCACCATTTCTCGTCACGGCGAACGAACAGCCGGGTATTCCAGAAGTGGTCAATGGCGTCCTTACCGTCTTTATCGCGGGTTGTGGTCACACGGCAGGTGAACACTGCACTGTAATCGAACAGGCGCACCTCAACCCGGTCCGCTCGGCGACCGCGGTTCTTGTTCTCCGGGACTTTGTTCAAAAAAGTCTGCCGATCCTGCTTTTCGCCGCTGGCGCGCACAATGCTGAAGTCTTGCGAGAGCAGTTTGGCCATAGCGCCTCGATCGCCCTCTTCCTCCGCTCGCAGGATCTTCTGGTTCAAGCGGGCCAGGGCAGGCACTTCGTCAAGCGACTTCAGCCATTGGTTGTAACCTATTGAAAAACCAAAGCCAGCCAGGAAGACAGCTAGGGCGATCAGCCAGGCGTATTCAGGCAATACGAAGCGCGATCCCACGAACGCCCACGCGGCCAGCACGGCCGGATAGATGATGCCAGAGGCGAAAGGTTCATTAACAACGCCGAAGACTTCGTGAGGGCGGTGGGTAAATTGCCCATCGATGCCCAGTTGGCCCTCCATCTGTATTCCAGCACTGATGAGAGCACCACACTTCCTGATTCCGTAGACTTCATAAGCGAACAACCCGAGCGTAATGGCAAATCCGAACAATCCAATAGGGCCCAGAAATTCCTTCGCTTCAGCCGTGAGATTGCTATAGAGAAGAAATATCCCGCTTCCGGTAGCCAGGGGTAGCAATCCCAGAAGTCGGGCACGGAAGGTATCAATTCCCTGATAGCTGGCACACAGTTTGTCGTAGACATCCTTTAGATTATCATCGGACATGAATTTACCTCCAACAATGACCGGATGGTTACCATACACCCGGCGCTGCGCAGGGCAAAGCAACTCCATCTGCCACCCGACGCGTGTGAGAATCCCACCACAGCATACAGTTCAGCAAGCGCCCCTGCAGATACTCGTTCTTCTGCTTGTCTTTGAGGTCGAGCCCGTCGATGAGCGTTTTCAATAATGCTTTGTTGACCAGGGTTGATTTGTTGCTCCTATCGTACCCTTCTCTCGCACGCTGCGCCGGGCCAAGCGTTGCCTTTGTCAATACGATTATCTGCTGCCAACTAACGACTCGGCGCGTTGCTTGGGATCGAAACTTGCCGCCGACCAGCGCCGCCTCAATAGCTACGAATGAATTGAAGTGCGTCGACATCCGGGTGAAGTGGTTCGTGAGATAACTGATGTTCTGCGTGTGGCCTTCGAGCAAATATCCCTCGTGGGATAGCTTTCCGTCGCCCCAAATAAGCTTTCCGCCGACGAGCGCGGTTTCAATGCCGACGAAATAGTTGAACCGCGTCCACATGCGACTGAAGTGCTGGGTCAGATATCCGACCTTGAGCTCATAGTCTTTGACAAGGAAATCCTTCGGCGGCAGGGCCTCAGCTGTGTCGTTCGATGCTGTTGTCATCGATCCTGTCCGGCTTGCACATCAGGGCGCCCTCGAGGTGGTTGTTGTGTGGACCACAAGTTACACTCGCGCAAGTGAGCGGCGGCCCTGCCCGAACTGGCCCGACTCACACCGACGCCAATCGAGCGGCGCGCGATCGTGCCAATGTCGCAGCCTACGGTACCGCCGCCACCGGCGTCATCGCCACATCCGGTCAGCACGATCAGCAGCACCGAACCCGTGGCCATCCCGGTCGCGCTCATATACGACGTGTCCAATGCCCGCACCGAAGGATTGAGCCGGATCATCAGACCAAGCGGGTCGGCTGCGGCTACCACAACATGATCAACTACTAAAGCTGTATCCCGTGCCACATCACGGCCACCCGACCGCAAAGGCCAGCAGCATGATCAGGACGAACTCCACTCAAGATTCGTAGAGCCCGTAATGCTGCGCGCAACCCTGCCCGCTCCACCGCCGGTCGCCATACATCGCACAAGAATTTCAATATCTCTGGTTCCCAAACTAATGAACTTCCGCGAAGAAAATCTCGACGAACGCAGCGTCCGTGCCTTCGATCGTTCCTAATCGCATCCCTTCGCGAGGTGCGCCATACACCGTACGCCCCCCAGAGGCGTACGGTGTATGGTGCAGCGTACTCCCAGAGGGCTCCCAACTCGACTCACGCAAAGGCCACATGGCGCCGTGTCGGCGCCAGCGCTCGGGTCGAACCTTCGTATAGAAAGACAAGGTCCGGCCACCGCTAGCTCCCGCCGTAATTGCAGCGTCAATCACGTAGTGTTCGCGCAGAAAAGCCAGCGCCGCAGGATTCTCAGAAAAAAAAGCCGCCCCGACGCCTTCTCCGCGCCCACCGAGCCACCCTTGCTCGAGGGTTTCCGTGATGCCGCGGTCACTTCGGAAGAACGGGCCATAGTAGGGCTCGCCCTTCAATGTAAAGGCGGGAGTGTCAACGGCGTTGTGGGCCGGATTCAGGCGCATGGAGTCGGCGAGAATTCTGGCTTCTTGAATCGTCGCCGCGTTGCCGGCCGCGCTGGCGGGGACTGGCGTGGGTGCGGAGGGCACCGACGGTGTCCTGGTCACGCCTGTCGACGCGGTGATCCGGCTCGCCTCCAACTCGGCGAGACCCTGCGCCTGCCGTGCCAGTGCCATGGCCTCTTCCACTCGACCGGCCCGAGCGAGCCTGCTGGCATCTCCCAGCAATCGGTTCGCTTCAACTGACCAGGATCCTGCATTGCGCGCTAATTGTGCCCATTGTCGTGCCATTCCGACACCCTTAGGAGCAGTACTGAGGAGCGGGGCCGGATCCAGGGTGAGCCAGAGCAAAGGATCGAAGATTGTGGACCAGAACAATTCCAGTGCCTTGGCTCTCTCGACTTGATCATCTGGGTATCGGAAGAACAACGCATCTTGGACTATTCGATCTGCGACAACTGGATCAGTTGCGAGCAGCATCAGGAACGCACGGATAAGCCCGCCCAACTGCGCCTGTTCCTCAATCGATGGTTCGCGTTCACCGGGCTTGAGGATTTCCCGATAGAGCGGCTTGCGTTTGCTTCGTTCCAGCTCTTTCAGCCTGGACATGTCGTTGGGCTGGACTGGCGTACCGTCGGGCCAGGTGGCCTCACCGCGCAGGATGGCTTGTTGTACGGGTTTAGGCACCAGATCGAATGCCGTCAGCTTGTTCGCCGCGGCGAGAGTTTCCGCCAGGTTCGATACTAGTTGTTCGCGGTCCGTTGGCTCAACGGGTGCTTTGTCGCGCCGCCAAACTGCCAAACCCTTCGACTCCTCCTTCAGCCGTCTGAAATCGTCGGGCTGAACGGGCGTGCCATCCGGCCACGTTGCCTCACCGCGCAAGATGGCGTCTCGCACTGGCTTGGGCAGCGTGTCGAACGCGGTCAGCTTGTCGGCTGCTCGCGGGGCTGATGCTGGCGGGCGTCGCCGCGACGGTGCTAGGCCACGGGTCGTGGAATCGAGCGCCACATCAATTCGCGTGTCGGCATCATGGATAGTTGACGTACTCGGCGGATCGATAGACCGGCCTCCCACGTCGCGCGCTGTTGCTCTGGCCAAGCCGAGTTCCGGCCGACTCGCCAGCTGCGGCTCCAAGACCGGAACAAAGTATTCCTGCCCAGGCTTGATCCGGTCCGGGTTGGAGAGCGGCTCGCCCGTCGGGGAACGCACGATGCCCTCATAGGCCCCGTAACCCGTTTCCTTTGCGTAGACCGCGGCATACCCGCGTTCTTCCAGAGCCGCGGACACCCAAGTGCCTCGCTCGGCTCTGTAGTGATAGTAGGCTCGGCCACCAAAATGCTCGACGCCCAGGAAGGTTCCGGCGGATCCGCGAGTCCGCGCTTGGTTTCCCCGCTTGCTCACCGCGACAGCCCCTGTCGGGCTCTCCCTCTTGCTCGCCCCATCAGTCATGGAATGCCTCCCAGGGTCGCCCTGCACTAGGCCACGGCCCGCTGTCTGAACGGGAAAGCATGAAGCAGTGTCACGCACGACGCTGCGGCTTGTCGTCCTCGCTCAGACCCTATTCGTAGTCAGTGCGAGAAGCCATGCCCGTGTTGGTGTCAGTCGGTATCGACAACGATGTCTTGACCCTTCTCGATCACGATCTTCTTCTCGATATCCGGGTCTTCACGCTCGCCCTCGAGCGCCCGCGCCGCCAGCCGGACGTTCTCCAACTCTGCATGCCGCACCTCCGCCTGCACCTTCTTCACGTCCAGCGCGCGGTGGGCGAGCTTGAAGTCCTCGAGCAGCGGATGCGCTCCGACGAGGCATTCGATGTAGAGCGAATTTGTGGGCACCACGACACGATCATCCTCCGCGCGGCCGGAAATGAGCCGATCAATGATCATCTGCTTGATTTCCTCACGATGATTTGTGAAGGCCGTCCTCGTCCTGTCGCCCTTGTAGAGACATTCAGCCAGAGCCTGTAATTCGTCCACCGTGTAATTCGCAAAGTCGTCGGGATCTCGAAGGTTGATTTCGTCGGAGATTTCCAGGTAGTTCTGCATCATGTGCAGCGTCAAATAGTTGTTCTGCTTAAGCCGATAGATGGCATAATTGCCCTTGTAGCCGAGTACTTCGTCAATATCCGCAACTTCGACCAGTGGCTTCCAGGCGAGCTTCGTCGCGATTCGCGAAAGCCCGACCATCACCGTCTCCCTGTTGTTGAGCACATCATTGAGCTGGTTCTGGTTAGGTGTCGCGGCTACGTTCGATAATACTGTCGCCGGTTCGAGGACCGGCACCTCCACATCGAACACTCGGAAGTATCGCTGATCCGGCGGCTCGTGGTTCCAAATGGCCTGCATGTAATAGAGGATGTTCTCCTTCACATGGATACGCAGACGATCGATCTCTGTCACGCGGTCGTAATGCTCTTTGATGGCTGCGGACAGCTTGTCAACGGCAACCTGAAGCGCCGTCGTCGCGACGCCCAGTTGATCGAGCAACCGTGATTTCTCGCGCTCGACGCGATCGACCCCCTCCTGCGCAAAATCGACGAGGGCTTGCGCTCCTGACGCGGTGCCCAAGACCTGGCTCCCGGTTAGTCCAAAGGGATCAAAGACTTTTTTGACAGTGCCCAAGATGCCTTCCGTAAATTGGAGCCCGGCTTGCGCATCCTGTTTCGCCCCCAAATTCCGGAGCGCCGCGTCGAGAGTGGACATCTGCGTCTTCAACTGAGCCTTTATCTCATCAACAAGCTGCCTCTGCGCTTTGGCGTTGTTCTCCAGAATCTGAATGTTGATTTCCGCGCCGACAAAACTCTTGGTCAGGTAATCGAGCGCAGGCCGGAAGGAGTCATCGAGAATGACGCGCCGCAAGATCCAGTCGAATCGCATGAGCCAGGCATCGTCAATCTCATTGGGCTTAGGGACTTCGTTGGCAACAAGCACCACCGGCGTTACCCGATGGATTTTCTCCGAGATGCGGTAGGTGCGCTGCAGCTCGTAGAACAAATAGGTGACGGTCAATTCATCATTTGGGTTTTGGATTTCGTGAAAGGTGGTGTCCTCGGTTTCCTCGCTTAAGGTGGTGTCGATTTCCATTCGATTCTGCTGGCGGTACTCCTGGGCGCTCTTCAGCACTGCCTCGCGGAAATTTTTCTTCGTATCTGCCGAAAGTTGAGCCTGGTCGCCGCCGGCCTGCTGGGTTGCACTGAGATTGAAGCCGTCGCTGCCATAGGATTCATGCGCTGTCATGTTGAAATTGGTTTTGTCCTCGGCCTTGGCCACAATCTCGCGCTCTGCTCTTGAGGTGCTGTCCGCTTCAGTCTTCGTGGTCCGCAGATTGTCTTGGAGCTCTTTGACCGCTCGCGTTTTCTTGCTGACGCGTTTCGTCGTATAACGCCGCACCTCGCGCGGGGCGAGAGGAATGGTCGAAACCAGGTCGCCGACTTGATAGCTCTCCGGTTTCCAGGTTTGACGGTAGGTCACCATGATGCCGAAATTCACGGCCCTGTGTGCAAAGACCTTAAATGCGTATTCCCCGCTCAATAGCTTGTCGATTTGAACTAACAAGTTTGACAAGCGAGTCGCACCATCGATAACATTCTGCTCGCCCATTGAGGTTGTGGTGTTATTCGTCAATTTCACTCTGTACTGATCCACAATGTTATGCCCAGCTCGAGCATACGCCTCGATAAGGTCAACTATATCAGACAGGACTTTATAATTTCTGATACCGTCGATAATTTTAAACTGGTTGTCCATCGCATTGAAAAATGATTGGAGAAGTTCATCGTTTGGCGGAGGTGACGGCTTTGCCGTAGTGCCTAAGAACGTCCGAATGTCCGCGAGCAGTTTCTTGAGATCCTTGACACTCGTGACCGGAGGACGGTTGGGGTCACTCTTTCCGTGATAGTCAAGTAGTTGGTTGTAGTGGAAGTACAGTTGTCGTCCGGCTTCGCCCAGCCGGTCGTCCAAAATTTCTTCCCACACGTCATCGAAGGCGATTTGCAGGCTGTTGAAATCGTGATACGACGTGACATCGGACGCGCCATCGCGTAGTTGAAACTTAAACGCGCCTAATGCCGCGTCCTCTTGCGTCGCGCGGCGCTCGACGTTGACTTGCAGCCGCTCCTCGGGCGAGCTTGCGGTGTGCATGACCGCGTGCACATGTTTGCTAACAAAATTCTTCGATTCGCCGGGTTCCACGTCCGTCACCGTTGTTGGTGTCGGCGCCGGAGGAGGTGTTGGTTGCGGCAGCGTTCCTTCGATCGCCTGGATCGCTTTTTCCGCAGCGTCGGTCGCTTTGCAGACCGTGACCGCCGGGTCGTTTCGGAGTGTAGGCGGGGTAGCGAGTTTTGTAATCAATAAATCCAAGAGCGCCGGCACAACGACCATTCCTAGTCCATTGCCACCTGCAGTTGTGTTGTATAGGAGCGCTTTCGTGTCTTTTACGTTCAGGGTAAGTGCGCGATAGTCATTACCCGTTCGCAACGACTCGCCACTTTTCGTGGCAACCGTCTCCAACGCTCCCTTGAGATCTTTACCGCTGTGCAAAAAATTGCCAGACGTTCGTTGCGCAGCGGTTAATCTGCTTGGCTCAAAGTTCGCAAACTTTGCTTCGACATGGGCTGTGATGGGCGTCGCCTCTTCGGCACGCTGGGCGAGGCGCTGCTTGAGCACCGCATTCACCCGATCGTCTTCCTTGAACTGCCTCTCGAGTATCGTGCTGATATCGGAGGTGGCGGGCATTGGCGCGACTTTGCGCGTTGCACGCGCGGTGGTCTTTCTCGATGTAGCCATGCTCCTGCCTTCCTTTGTACCATCCGGCTCGGCTCTGGGCGCCTGCGCTCGGGACTGGCTTGGCTTCTTGTGGCTTGTCAACGCTCTGTTGCTGGCCATAGTCAACCTCCGTTGTGTGATGATCCATTGCCGGCTCATAGTAGTGTTTGAACGCAGCTTGCAATATGTCCGCGCGTTTGCCCACAGAAACGTGTTGGAGACTCTCTTTGTCTAGCTGTGCTTCAGCCTCGGACACGATCCCCTTCAAATTGCTTTTTTGAGGTAGTGTTCCTATAGTAAGAGACTGCTAAACCGTGCCTGACTTGTAATTGGTTGAACATGTATCAGTATTGTGCAGATCGCCTCGCACCACTTCAATGCCCAACCTCTTCAAGGCAGTTGGCTTATCCAGCGTATGTGTCATGTCGCGGACGGATTGGCCCACGTCTACAACCACTGTGTGACGCGACTGCCTAATTGGCCAGTAGCTCCAACGATAAGAATCATAGTTGTTCTCCCTTGTCGTTAACATTGACTTGATCGGCGCTATTGGTCAGCTCTTCCAGAAACCTCAACAGTCCCTGCAAGTCGGCAAATCCCCTACGCTCGCCCGTCCCGGCATCTTCAAGCGATGCACGCCAACCGACCTGCCCTGCATTGGTGACCTGCCAGATGCGGAGGAGATAGGCAAAATACTGCCGCCGATCACGGGGCGTATCGAGTGACAGGTGTTCCTCCCTGGCTAGGGGATAGCCCAGAATAGCACATCAGTCTAAGGAAACTCTAAGGAGACTTGCGCGCACGGGAAAAAAGGTGTATAATCTCAGCGCAATACATCGTAGGCCTCAACACAGCACGGATCTGCCGCATTTGCGGGGGTGTCATGTCGTGGCACGGCTGATCCTGTCCTGTTTGGGATCCTTTCGGATTACACTGGACGGCCGTTCGGCGAGCGGCTTCGAATCCAGCAAGGTGCGCGCCTTGTTGGCTTATTTGGCTGTCGAGTCCGACCGTCCGCGCAGCCGCGATGCGCTGGCCGGGCTGCTGTGGCCTGACCAACCCGAAAAGAGCGCCCACGCCGCTCTGAGCCAGGCATTGGCCAATCTCCGCCGGACGATCGACGACACGAGAGCTCAACCTCCGTTCCTGATCATCAGCCGCGATTCGATCCAATTCAATGCCGAAAGCGATCATGCACTCGATGCAGTGGAGTTCATCGCGCTGCTGAAGGAGTGCCGGCAGCACGTTCATCGTCACCCTGAAACATGCCGTTCATGCGTGGAGCGGTTGCAGGCGGCGGTCGACCTTTATCGCGGTGACCTGCTGGAGGATTTTTCTCCGCGTGGAAGTACGGGCTTCGATGAGTGGGCGCTAATGAAGCGCGAGCGATTGCGCCGACTTGCACTCGAGGCGTTATTCGCCCTGGCTGAGTATCACGACAGGCATCAGTCGTACGAGCAAGCCTATCAATTGGCTGTCCGACAAATCGAGTTCGATCCGTGGCGGGAAGAAGCTTATCGCCAGGCCATGCGCGCACTGGTGCTCAAAGGCGAACGTAGCGCGGCTCTGGAGCAATACCACACGGCTCGTCTTGTCCTGAAGCGCGACCTGGGCATTGCGCCTACGGTCGAGACCACCGCGTTGTATGAGCAAATTAGAGATGAATCCTTGGCAGCGAACCGCGCGCAACCGAGTGGCGACCATACCGGACTGCCGATGTTCACATCGCGCTTCGTCGGACGCGACGTTGAACTCGCCGACCTCACTGACCGTCTTGAGAATCCGGATTGTCGCTTGCTGACACTGACTGGTCCCGGCGGCATTGGCAAGACGCGCCTAGCGGTCGAGGCCGTGACCCGCTGCGCCGATTCGTTTGCTCACGGTGTTCGCTTCGCGCCTGTCACTGGGCTCAGTTCCGTGGAGCGCCTGGTCTCCGCGATAGCCGATGCAGTTAACCTTGCTTTCAATAGCTCGACAAAGCCGACCATCCAGCTCCTCAACCACCTGCGCGAGAAAGATATGTTGTTGGTGCTGGATGGCTTCGAACACCTCGTGCCCGTGGCGGGGCTGCTCGCCGACATCATTCGACAAGCGCCGAAGGTTGTCCTCTTCGTCACGTCGCGCGAGCGGCTAGGCTTGCAGGAAGAGTGGGTGTTCGATGTTCAAGGACTACCGTATCCGCGTGACAAATCACTTGACGCGCTCGAATCCTACAGCGCCGTAAGTCTGTTTGTGCAGCGCGCGCGCAGGGTTCGAGTGGGCTTCTCGTTGTCGCCGGGCAACGCACTCTATGTGATCCGTATCTGCCAGCTGGTTGAAGGGATGCCGCTGGCAATCGAGTTGGCAGCGGAGCAGCTCCCTACATTCTCGTGCAGGGACATCGCTCACGAGATTGAGCGGAACCTCAGTTTTCTCGCCGTAGAACAGCATGATATGACCCTACGGCATCGCAGTATGCGAGTGGTATTTGACCGCTCATGGGATTTACTGTCGACTGAAGAGAAGAGCGTTTTACAACAGCTGTCTGCCTTCCGAGGCGGGTTTTCGAAAAAAGCCGCAGAGCGGAGAGCGGGCGCTTCTGCGTCCCTGCTGGCTGCTTTAGTAGACAAATCCCTCGTACGAAGGTCGTCGGCGGGTCGCTACGGGATGTACGAGCTCATCCGGAGGTATGCGGGTGAAAGGCTACAAGAAGGCACAGATCCAGAGCGGCTTTTGAGCGTCAAGCTCGATTATACAGCAGGGCTTCTTGCGGCGGAATCGGCAGGGCCGTTTTGAAGGGCCGCGTAACCTCTCGCAGGTATCAAACCATCATCGATGCTACAGAAACTCTACCCGCCCACGCATATCCTCGGCGGCGAGAACATCGTAGATGAGCAGGAGGCCGCGCACGATGGCGCCGATGGACGTCTGCTGAGGAGCGTAGGCGATTCCGGCGTGTGAAACGCCTTGCTGGTGCAACGCAAGAAAGTCCTCGTCCTGGCTGAACAGGACGCGTCCTTGGCCAGCGGCGAGATGTAACTGCGCCTCGTCGCTGGCTCCAAGCATCCCCGCCTCTTTTGTGGTCAGCACATCGATGCCGCGCAGCCGCAAGCCGTGCGTGACGGCAGGTGGAACATGCTCGTCCATGTAGAACTTGACTTCACCCGCCATGGAGTTTGGCTTTGACCTGCGAAGGGGCTGCCTGCCGCACGGCTTCGGCCAGCGCTTGGCCGTCGTGGATGGACTGATCGATTTCGGCGCGGTGCTCGAAGTAATAGGCGAGGGCCGCATAGACCTCAGCCAGCGTCAGGTCGTAGTCCAGCGCAATCTGGTCGGCGCTGAGACCCATACGCTCATGCCAGATGGCGATGTTCTGAACGGTGATACGCCGACCCGCGATACGTGGCTTGCCACCACTCACGCCGGATGTGATTTCGATGAGTTTGTCTAAAGCGATATCTGTGGCCATAAAGTCGCCTCCCTCACATGCTGAGGTGATTATATTGCTCACCGGGCAAGACCGCAAGACGAAGCTTCCGTCCTTTGGAGGCTCCAGCTCGTGCAGGAATTGAGTTTCGCCCCGCCCAGCGCGCCCCCGCTACCTGCGGCAAATGGTCAGAGTCGGTGTGATCGGCTGTTTGGCGAAATCGTGTCCAACATACAGGGCGCCGCAAGTCCTGGGATTGGCGGCAAAGGCTGTTTCTTCGTCGCTCAGTGTGAGAATTGACAAGCCAACCCAGGCATCCTTGGGCAACAGCCCACCGGCCACACCAGCTTCGTATTCCGCGAACGCTGCCGGTGTGGTATAAACCGCTTCACCCCACAATTGCAAGACGAGATCCACTCGTCTCACAGATGCAAAGTTGCTCAGCAGCGTGTTGTCCAGCACAACCGGTCGGCTCATCGCTATCGTGCCGACTTCCAGGTTCTGGCAACTTCGACATCTACCTTCGCTTCGGATTCGTCAGCCGGTGCGGTGCGCACCGGCACATCCAGCCGCAGGAAGCGGCTACGCAGATCAAGCCAAGTCAGGCCCAACAATTCAGCCGCACGCGACAGACTGATCGAACCGACCAGGTAGTGTGCCAGGACCAGGTTGTAGCGGTCTTGTGGTTCAGAGAGGGTTTCTACTTCTCGTTCGGGCAAGCCGGCATCAGCCTCAATCTCCGGCGGTTGAGCGTAATAGCGCATGACCGCACGCACGATGTGGTAGTCGACAATGTCGATGATAGCCACTTCTGGCTGGCCGTGGCTCTCAATCAAAGCAGTCCGGCCGCGCTGCACGGCGTTAATCACCTGCCGCGTATTCCGAGCCAGGTATCCTTCACCCAGGTAGCGCCCGGTGGCGACAATCACACGCGCTTGGTCAGAAGGAATGCTAGCGATTTGCTCTGCCAGTTGTTTGCGTTGCTTTTTGCCCATGCCGCCTGCCATCACGATCACATTCGGGATATGCGGGGAGAGCAGGCTGGCGAGCAAGTCCAAATGCTCACGTCGTTCGGTCAGCCTTCATGTGGCAATGCTTGTACTTTTTCCCGCTGCCACACCAACAAGGCTCGTTGCGTCCTAACAATCGATCATGCCCTTCATCAAAGGGCCGCTCTATTTGCCGTGCGACTTGGGGCCGGCCGCTCCACTTCATTTCGGGCGAAGGTTGAATCGCGTCGGTGATCTCGCGCATCGGATAGCCGATGATCGTCCTGCTTTGACCCGACCGGTCGGCGACGATGAATCGGTCGCCGCTGATCTGATAGGTCATCTCCCAGTCGATCGCGAAGGTTCCCTCTGACTCTGAGATGTTGACCGGTCGTGGGTCGCCGTCACGCGCCAGACAGAGCGCCAGATGATCGCTCGGATCGAGCAGCCAGGCATCGCCGGTTTGTGTCGAAAAGAAGACGAGTGGGCCGAGCGTCACGACGCGCGCATCGCGTTCGGCGGCGCGGCGCACGATGTAGTCCACCTCGCGCTTGATGTTGATCTGTTCACGCGATAACTGTTGCTTGCGCGTTGTCACTTTGCCCCTATTCAATGTCGAGTGTATACGACACAAGTCTGCGCTGCTCGTTGTCACGGACAAAGACGACCATCTTGCCGCTGGTGATTGCCTGCTGATACTGCTCTTCCAACAAAGCCTGGGAACGCTCGGCCATGTCGGCCTTGAACTCCCGATACGGATACGCGTATATCTTTTGTTCTTGAATGTCGTACAGCATCACCGGCTGCTTGGCAGCAAACATCCGGTACCACTTGCGAATGTTGTTCAGTTGATCATAGGCCATCTCCAGGTAAGGATCGCCCGTCGTTTCCGGTGCAGGTTCAGCCTGAGAAGAGTATTCCGTCCAAAAACGGAGAATGTCTTCCAGCATCGGGACGGATTCGCGGATCAGCCCGGTACCATAGTGCGGGTTGTATCGCTCGGTATATTGTCGGGCAGCCTGATAAGCCCAATACCCTGAATCGGACGCAGTGAAGCACTGAAGCGCATCTTCATTAGTGTTCTTCAGTTTGCCCGCTGTCTACGCTCAGCGTCCTCTCTCAATCGCCTGCCGCAGCTCGTCCTTGAGCGCCGGGCGGCGCGAGTGGGTGGCGAGCAGGTCCCGGTAGTAACGATCGAAATCGGCCTCGCGCCCCTGCCAATGCCGGATGGCTCGAATCATCCTGCAATGTACGCCGGCTTGAGCATAATGGGCACGATCCTTGCCACCGATAGCTTGTTCGATCATGCACTCATACAGTTTCACAGCACTATCCAGCAATGAACGGGCAGACAATCCATGCGCCGCCGATTCCAGTAAGTCGCCGTGCTTCTGGATGATTTCAGGAGCGTTGCTCAGCGCCTGCGTCAACGCTTCGTCCATCTGTTTTCCAATCCGCCTCTTGCTGCGCGCAAGTCCCATTCGCAGCAAACCCGTCGCTACAGTCGTCAGCAAATCGCCATCATGCCAACCGGTCGGCACTCCCGCGCCCAAAGCCCACTCAACCGCCGTGCGCCAGTCTCCTTCCAGCAGATGAGCGAAACCGATCAATTCAGCCACCTTCACATCTTCATCCGAGTATTCCGCTTCCCAGTCCACCATGCCGACATGCTCGTGCATGTCCAACACGAGCTGAGGATAGAGCTTTTCCCACTGTCCAATGGCCTGCGCCGCCTCGCGCAGCAAGAGATAGACTGAGAGCGTCATCTGATCCTGAAAGAGTGAATGCAACTCTTCAAATGCTTCCTTGAGCCGATTCAACCTGAGCAACGCCTGTCCGCGCGCTTCGCGAAGCATCGGGCGATAACAACTCTTGGCCGGCAACTTGGTCAACCCATCGTCCGCCCAGATCAACACTTTTCCCCAATCCTGTTGCTCACCGTAACGCTTGACCAGGTCTCGATACGGCCAGCCCTGCCGACGGCCTACTTTCCGGCAAAGAGATTCGTAATCAGGCAAGGCACGATAGCGGCGGTAGTACTCGCGCAGCAACTCGGACGCGTGCGGTAAGAAATCCTCCAGGCTTTGGTTAATCGCGCGACGCGCCAAGGCAATGAGCGCCGACTCCAGAGCCGTCGTCAATTCTGCGCGGCCCTGCCAGGCGTCCAGCAAAGCGTAACGGTCACTGCCATAACGGCGCACCTTGTCAGAGGTCTCGATGGCTTTCGATGCCGGATCGGGATAGCCTCGTCCGATGGCGACGAACAGGTTTCGCTTCATCTCGTCAAGGTCAGTGTGTAACGCCGTCGCTGGATTGGGGCGAGTGAAATGGTAGCCATCCTGGTTGAGTTCAAAGATGTCAAAAAGCGCCAGGTAGGCCTTGATGGCGGCCTTCCATTGCCCGGCGCGGAAAAAGCGGGTGGCTGCTTCGAATAAGTCGTCCATCTCGTCAATCCAACTGTCATTGCCAAAACCGCGATAGTCGCCATAGTCGGGATCGTAGCCAGCGCCGTATTCGACATAGTGGTCGTGCGCAATCGCGTCGTGCAACTGGCGAATGTCTTCCAACAAATCCTTGGGGTTGCCCAACCCCATCGCCTCTGCCGCCAGAGGGCGCGGCCCTTGTTTGACCATGCCGAGAAAACGCGCTTGCTGCTCCTGGTCCAGTTCGGCCAAAAAGTCACACACCAGGGCAATCGTCTCTTCATGAGTAAAATGCTGCAGTTGCGCGGCGATGCGCTCTGTGTCCAAGTTGTTCATGCTTTTCTTCCGGCGGATTTGCTGGGCTTGCGCTTCTTTTGGGTTGTGACTGACTGGTTCACAAGGTCCATGCTTTTCTCGACATCCTTGCGCGCGAGCGCTGCCCACCGCGCTTCCAGCTCTCGCAGTCGCGCGTCGAACGCCTCCGGCGACGGCTTCTCTTGCGGCTCATCATAGTAGGTGATGGCAGCACGGATCATGTCTTCGCGGTCTTGCTTGATCATTCGCAGGATGCTGGTTGCCACATCGGCCCGCATATATTCGTGCTCCGCCATGAACTGGACATACCTTTTGAGCGTGGCGAGGTAACTCTTGATGCGGCGCTCCGAATCTACCCAACTCTTGCGCGGCAACCCATCGGTGATAAAGTCGTATACATCCCAGGCAGTGACTTGGTCAACTGAACGCAGTTCGCCGGCCGCGCGGCAGTCGTTCAAGTGCCATCCCGCAAAGTGTTGAATGTTGAGGGCGTGCCGGTAAAGCACGTCGTCCGACATGCGTCCTTTCCAGGCGTGAACAAAGTGCCCCAGGATAGTGTCATTGCGCTCCTGAATTTGCTTCAGGCGAGCGTCATAGTCATCGTTCGTATTTGATATACGCGAGGATGCCATCCATCCCCCCGCTATCGAAGATACATTCGATAGCTGACCCCGTCCTACGAGAGCTCTCTAACCAGATGTGCTTCCCAGGCGCTCAACTCGTCGGCGATGAACTGTTTGAGCGCGGTCACGTCCTTCCGACCCGGCTTGCCATCTTTCCAAGCCTCTATCACGCTCAACGCAAATTCGCCCGGCGCGTCAATCGCCCAGTTCTTGAACTCGGACTGAGATTCACGATCAAACTGGTACAGACCCAGCAATAATCCCATGCACAACTTGTTCGCCTCGGTGGACATGCCAAGCTTTTGGTGCTTTTTGAGCCGCTCCAGGTACGGCTCAATAACCTCTTCGATCATCTGATCGGCGGCTTCGCCTGTATCCACGTAGCCGTGGCGGGTCTTCCCAGAGCGATCCCAGACTTCCTCGACTTCCAGGGCATCCAACTCGTCGTACAGAGCGGCCGCCACTTCTTCCGCGTCCACTTTGCTCAGGTAGGCCATCCCCATCTTGGCAATGCGCCTGGCAAGTTGCTGATTACTGGCCGCCAACGTTTTCAGAATCGCCAGGGCTTCGCCGGGGGAAAGTTGGTCGATGATCGCGTGGGGGTCTGGCATAGCACTCCCTCAGGCTGTGCGCTTGGTCTTGATTTCTTGCCGGTCGATCTCTGCTTCCAGAAATGCCCTTTGCTCTTTCGTCGCAACACGAACTGCGGACTGGCATACTTCGCTCGCAAAGGACTGTCCACCATCCCGCCGAATGAGTGGCACGGTGACAGCCGCGAAGGCTTCAGGAGTTGCGGTTGCCGCCAGTGACCTCAGGTATGCGGACGTGAACCGCTTCTCATCCCCCGGGATCATCCAACTACCGTACTCGTCGGCAAACACAATTTCCTTGCCGGATTCCATTGCATCAATCAATTCAAACAACAGGCCGAAGCAGGCAGTAGCCAGTTGATGGTCTTTCTGCTTAGTCAGTTGGGCGCTGGATGCAAGCAGTTCGCCCAGGCGATCGAACCAGGCTTCAGTCTCTGGCGGGATGTACCTATAGTTCTTCGAGTTCATGTTGAACGGCGCGTAGTATGCACCCGCCAACGATTCGCGCTGGAATCTCCTGATCGTGCGCAGGAGCTTCTTGCCATCGACCGGCGCAACTGGTGATGTTGGGGCTTTGCTCATTCCAGTGTCTCCCGCTACAACCCAAGCACAGTGTACCGCTGTCAAGCGCAGCACAGCTGAAAGCTCTGCGGGTCGGCGCCAGAGCGGATCATGGACTCGGTGAGCTTAGGCAGAGCCATAGTCATATCCTCTCAATCGGATAGTGGATCGAGCATGCCCACTGCCGGGACTACCTGTTGCTCAAGCTTCTGGTTCACGGCAGCACGGCACACCTATTATAAAGCCGGATCGATTTATTGTTCTCGCCTGTTAGAG
>Ga0209641_10000588_pt1 | contig 33796 bp, 28 predicted proteins | sample RifCSP16_1_FD_184022 | JGI IMG/M metagenome (GOLD analysis project Ga0209641, IMG submission 184022) | Soil microbial communities from Rifle, Colorado - Rifle CSP2_sed 16_1 (SPAdes) (version 2) | ecosystem: Environmental > Terrestrial > Deep subsurface > Rock core/Sediment | place: Rifle... | reverse complement strand
TTTTACTTCCCAGAGGCTATCATAAAATATATGGCTAAAGTCGTAATCGTAATTCCTACCTATAACGAGCGGGAAAATACCGAAAAGATGATTGAGGCTTTAGCCCAAGAGCTTCCCCAAATCAAAAACCACGAAGTCCACGTTCTTTATGTTGACGATACCTCCCCTGACAAAACCTACGAAGTAGTCAGGCAAAAAGGCGAAAAATATCTATGGCTCCATCTTCTTTTAAATGCCGAGAAAAGGGGATTAGGGGTTGCCTATGCAAAGGGATTCACCTATGCGATGGATAAGCTTGGTGCGGACTATGTCATGGAGTTTGACGCTGATTTCCAGCACAGACCGGATGAAATTAAAAAGCTTGTGGCAAAAATAAATGAGGGCTACGAATACATAATCGGTTCCCGCTATATCCCCGGGGGCTCAATTCCCAAGGAGTGGGGATTTTCAAGGAAGTTCTTAAGCGTTATCGGCAATTTAATTGCCAGGGTCGGACTTCTTCTTCCCAAGGTTCACGACTTAACGACAGGATTTAAATTGACCAAATCGACTGTTATGAAAAAGATCGATTTGGAACGCCTTTATTCAAACTCTTTTGCCTATAAGGTTCAAATTGTGGGCCAGGCGATTCAAGGGGGAGCCAAGTGGGCAGAGGTGCCCATCACCTTTATGGCCAGAACCAAGGGGGAGAGTAAAATCATCAAAAATGAAATGGTGGAGACCCTAAGGGTCATATTCTTGGTGCAGTTCCATAATCCTAAGATGAAAAGGTTCTTCAAATTCGGAACGGTCGGATTTTTAGGTTTTATCGTTAACTTTATCGGCCTTAGATTTTTCAGGGGTTTGGGTTTGCCGGAGATATTGGCCTGGCTATTTTCTACCGAGCTGGCAATCATCAATAACTACACCCTAAACAACATTTGGACCTTCAAGGAGTCAAAGATTTCGGGATTAAAAAATACGATACTGAAATTCTTGCAGTTTAATTTGACCTCGGCAGGTGCCCTGGCAATTCAGTCGATATTTGGACCCTTGGGGGTGAAGCTTGTCGGAGTAAAGTACGACTGGTTGGTTTTGGCCGTTGTCGTCGTTCTTATGGTTCTTCCTTACAACTATTTGATGTATACCCTGGTAATCTGGAGAGGTAAGAAAGCCCCGGTCAAAGCATAATGCAAGAGCTTCCCCCCCAAGAGCGCGAGAGACTATTTAACAAATGGCTCATTTCGGAGTATTTAAAGTACGGCTCTGTCGATGAAGTTTATAAAGTCAACGATTACGATATTCCTATCTCATATATGGGCTTCCAAAGACTCCTTGATAAGTGGGGCATAGTCAAAGCGGCTGGTCCCAATACCCGCCTTACCGAAGCCTTGATTTTTTTGGAGGAGCTTTCATTGGAAAAAATTCCTTTGGAGCGGCTTTATAAGAGAATGCCGCCCAATTTCAAAGCTTCGATGGCAACCATGCACAGAATCTTAAGCCATGTCAGGGCCGAGACCATCAGAAGGGTGGGAACGGCTCTGGTGGTTACACCTTTTAATAATCCCAGCCTGGTATTGGTGGGAAATGATGTCTCTCCGATTGTCAGAACCGACGTGGGCAAGCCCTACGGCTCAATTACTCTGCCGATGGGTTATTCCAAAAGAACCGAAAGCCACATAACTTCGATACTAAGGGTTCTTCAGCAGGAGGTTTTTACCCTGCCTACAATCGAGGGAAAAGATACGGCGCCAAGAGTAATACCCACCCACACCAATGCTTTTATGTATCTTGATATTGCTGATGTAAGGGTAGCCGTTTACGCTTTGACACTACCTTTTGAATTAAGCGATGGCAAAGATTTCACCAGCTTCAAGATTGAAAACCACAGATTTATGCATTTGGGGGAAATGATAGACAAAAGACACAACTTCCGTACCGGAATAAAAGAGATTGCCTTGGGTTACCAGAGACATTTGGAAGATAAAGCAGTTTCACCCAGGCCAATATTTGAAAGGTCTATCTTAAACCAGGAGCTTGCCAAGGTAGCTATTGCTCTCTCTCCCGAGTGACGTGTCGCTCCAGACGGGGCCTGAATTTATATCCGTAAACCAACATTCCCCTTTCTCCGTCTGCCTTTAGTTTCCTGGTCACCATTTCGACCTTCATGCCTATTTTTACTGGTACGCTTGGATCCAAATCCGTGAGCTGGGCTGTAACCCTTGGTCCCTCTTCAAGATCAACCAAGGCAACTGTGTAGGGAACATTTGCCTCGAATCCTGCCGGAGCATCGTTGACCGGGGCAAAAGAATAAACTTCTCCCCGGCCGCTAAACTGAAACTGGTTTTTTGCCTCTTGCCCGCAATCTGGGCAAATGTCTCTGGGGGGGAAAATTTTGGTATCGCAGTGCCCGCAGACTTCTCCTATAAGCTGGTACCGTTGTTGTCTCAGCCTCCAATGGCGAGTAATTTCCATGGTGCTAATAATTAATTGTAGCGAAGCTGGACTTTCAAAGACTATCAACTTTACAAGAAGGGACCCCAGTTAGAAATCGGCATGACCGACTGGGAGATGAAGGCCAGAGAAAAAAGGTAGATGGGAATGATTATAAAGAAAAATGCGATTTTGAAAGTTTTTCTGGTTAAGGTATCGGCAAAGGCAGCAAAGAGGAAAGGAACGATGGGCAGGGCATACCTGATTAAGTCCCTGTGAGATACAAAAAGAATCGAGGCAAAAAATATTCCCACAAAATAGGCAAGCTCAGTTCTTCCTTGCCTGATGAGCTTAACCAGGCCCAGAGCCCCAATTAAGTAAACGAAAATTATCTCTTCCAGCCAGGCTGTTCCTACCCAGGGAGCGGAGTAATTAAAGATTGAAAAAGGAGGGAAGAAAAGATGAATATTGTCTCCCGAGTTAAAGTAAGCCCAGAAATTGTTAAATTTGAATGCATAAAAGGCAAAAACAGCCAGGAGGGAAAGGGGAATAAGTAAGACCGGGTAAATCCTGTCCAGCTTGAAATGTTTCAACCACCCTGAAATTGGAGTTGTAACAACTTTTTTGATGTTGGGAAAAACCGCCCAAGCAAGATATGACGCAAAAAGAAGAATTCCGGGAGATTTCGTTGCTGCCGCAACCGCTCCCCAGATACCCGCTAGCCAATATTTTTCCCTCTGGAAGTAGTAGACGCTTGCCAGGATGCTGGCAACAAAAAGGGGCTCGGCGGAGCCTACTGAGCGAACAATCAGCCACCTTGCAGGGAAGAGGGCAAAAAGGGCCGTCAGCCACAATGCATTCTTGGAATTTACATAGCGGCGTATAAATTTTCTAAAGAAATGTAAAGACAAGATAGAGGAGACCACCGTTACAAAAAGCATGGAGTAGGGGTATCCGAGTCCAAAAGAAAATGTTCTTATCAATAAGGGGAAGATGGGAAAGTGGGCGGCGTAGTATTCCAAAGGCAGCGGGAAAGAGAAATTTAGCCTTATTTGTTCGAGGTTATAAAAGGTCTTGGCAATAACCAAGAAGAGAGGTCCGTCATAATTTGCCACAATCGCTGCCATTCCGGACTGCGGCAGCGGTATTCCCCAGAACTTTTTTAATTTCAAGAGAAAAGGAAGCCAAATAAGAAGGGTAGGGATAAGCGATAAGGCCAAAACTGCGGCGAAATTTTTTACTTTGGCTCTCATTACCCCAATGATATAACTTATCTTGCCCCCAGACAAGATTTTTAAGGCCGAATTGTGCTAGACTTTCAAGGAATGGCACAAATTAGCGAGCTTTCGGTCTTTTTCCCGGCCTATAACGAAGAGGCCAATATTAAAAGTACGGTCCTCAAGGCCAAAAAGGTACTCCTTAAGATTGCCGAAAAATGGGAAATAATTATCGTCAACGACGGTTCTTCCGATAGAACAAGGCAGATTGCGGAAGGGTTAGCCAAGAAAGATGCAAGGATAAGGGTAGTCAGCCATTCCCCAAACCGCGGTTATGGTGCGGCCCTTAAAAGCGGTTACCGGGCCGCCCGCTACCCCTGGGTTGCATTTAACGACTCAGACGGCCAATTTGATTTTTCTGAGATAAGCAAATTCATTTCTAAAACAGATTCGGCAGATTTAATTCTCGGCTACCGTCTCAAAAGAGCAGATCCTTTTTTGCGCTCTGTCTTTACCTTTGTTTGGGGAATGATTCCGCGCATCCTCTTCGGTATGAATATTAGAGACTACTCTTGCGGTTTTAAGTTAATAAAAAAGGAAGTTTTTGATGGTGTCCAGCCCCTTGTCGGAGAAGAAAAAGTGACCCAGATTGAAATGCTGGTTAAGGCAAAAATGGAGGGCTATCGATTTGCCGAAGTGGGGGTGCATCATTATCCGCGGGAGCATGGAAAGCAAACCGGGGCAAATATAAAAGTGGTTGTTAAGAGTGTAGCGGACCTTTTGAAATTATGGAAAAAATTGCGTTAAAGGTTAAAGACTTATGGTTCGGGTTTAAGAATTGGGTAAAGGAAAATCCCAAAGAAGCTGCCATTCTGACCTTGATACTTTTGGTTGGGGCATTCTTAAGACTTTATAAGATTTCCCAGTATATGACTTTTTTGGGAGATGAGGGCCGGGATGTAATTATCGTCAGGCGTTTATTGGCTTACGGGGACTTCTTTCTGATAGGTCCGGGTACATCTATTGGAGAAATGTATTTGGGGCCTCTTTATTACTACATGATGGCCCCCGCGCTTTTCTTGGCAGGTTTTTCTCCGGTCGGCCCCGCAATTCAGATTGCGCTCCTGGGAGTTGTTACGATAGCTTTGGTTTACTTTATCGGAAAAGAATGGTTTGGTAAGTGGGGGGCAGCTTTGGGGGCGTTTTTGTATGCCATCTCTCCTACGCTAATTATTTATTCCCGTTCTTCGTGGAATCCCAACATCATGCCCTTTTTTGCACTTGCCTGTATCTATTCTCTGTGGAGGATTTGGCGGGCCCGGCAGTGGAAATGGGTGATTGTTTTGGGCATATCCTTTGCCTTTGTCCTCCAGTCGCATTATTTGGGGCTTTTGTTGGCCCCCACAATTGGTCTTTTTTGGCTTCTAACTTTTTTGAAGGAGAAGAGAAAAGGCTTCGGGACAAAGGAATTTATCAAAACCTCGGTAATTGCTGCGGTAGTTTTTGCCGCCCTGATGTCGCCCCTTGTAATTTTCGATGCCAGACACGGCTTCAGAAACTTCTCTGCCATGAAGAAGTTTTTTGCAGAAAGGCAGACCACAGTATCTGCCAGACCTTGGAACGCTCTTCCTAAAATTCCAGAGCTATCAACAAAGATTACTTCGGGGTTGGTTACCGGAAGAAACAATGCTTTGGCCAAAACCACAGCCGGTTTTTTCTTAGGAGCTATTGGCTGGCTTCTGATTTTTCGATGGAAGGGACTTTCCCAAAAGGAAAAAGCGGCCTACATTCTTTTGGGAAGTTGGCTCGGATTCGCCATTTTGGGCCTGGGTCTTTACAAGCAGGAGATATACGACCACTACTACGGGTTTTTCTTCGCGGCCCCGTTTTTGCTCCTGGCGGGCCTTTCCCAAGAGATTGTCAAAACCAAAAACAAGGGGGCGGTTATCCTTCTTGCGATAGGATTTCTCTTTCTATCCTGGGCGAATATCAAGAATAATCCCCTCTGGTATTCACCCAATAGACAGCTCCAAAGAGGCATGATTGTTGCAGAAAAAATTAGGGAGGAATCCAAAGGCGAAAGATTTAATTTGGCGGTTATTGCAGAGAGAAATTACGAAGACGGATACCAATACTTTCTGGAGAAAGAGGGAGCCCCGGTTGTTGATATTGATGCTCAGCGACCAGAGACGATAACCGACCAGCTTTTTGTCGTTTGCGAGATACCCCGCGAAAAGTGCGATCCGACCCACAATCCCAAAACGGAGGTTGCAAACTTTGGTTGGACCAAAATAGAAAAAGAATGGGAAATTTCAGGAGTTCTCCTTTACAAACTCGTTCACTCAAAATGAATTACCCCAAATCCCAGGAAATCTTAGAAGAAATAAAAAAAGCCAAAAAAATTTTGGTTAACTGCCACCGAAGTCCGGATGCGGACAGTGTCGGAAGCGCCCTGGCAACTTATTTGGTTTTGAAGAAAATGGGAAAGGATGTCAAGGTAGTTTGTCCGGACAAGATCAGCGAGGACGTAAAATTTTTGCCCAGTTCAGAGGTTGTAGAAAAGATTGACTTCGGAAAATTTGATTTTGGGCAGTGGGACCTTTTTTTACTTCTTGATTCAGGAAGTCCCGGAATGGTGACGGGGAAAAGGGAGGGAGTTCTTCCCGAGATTGCCACAATTGTTATCGACCACCACAAAACAAATTTAAACTTCGGAAAGATAAATTTGGTCGATGAGAGCATTTCCTCTACCGGCGAACTGCTTTTTTCCATTTTCGAGGATTGGGGAGTTGAGATTGATAAAGATATTGCCCAGAATCTTCTGGCCGGGATAATTGCGGATACGGGTGTTTTTGAATACCCATTGGTGACATCGCGAACGCTCGATATAGCCCGCTCATTAATAGATAAAGGCGGGGACAGACAAGAAATCATTTTGAATATTTTTAAGAATATAGACTTTAACAAGGTCAAATTTTGGGGAGAGATATTAACAAAAATGGAGAAGGATGAGGCAGGATTTGTCTGGTCTGCAATTTCCCATGAAGATTTCAAAAAATTCGGTAGTCCCGGAAGTGCCAAGGAAAGTGCGGCATCCCTTTTTGCACCTATAGTTGCCGGAACAGATTTCGGAATGATAATGGTGGAAGAAGATAAAGGGATTCTTTCTATAAGTTTTAGGTCCAGGGGAGATTTCGATGTTTCTAAAATTGCCGAAAGGCTGGGGGGAGGAGGCCATATATCCGCGGCGGGGGCAAAAGTATACGTTTCCGATTTCGACCAGGCAGTATTGAAAGTTTTGGAGGCAGCCAGAAAGGTTGTAAATGAAAATCAAAAGAAATAAGATCTTTACTCTTTTTAACTTTATTCTCTTTACACTTTTATTGTTGGCCTTCCTGGTTCGTATTTATAGAATAGATTCGCTTCTGGGTTTTTATTTTGACCAGGGTAGAGACGCGAATGTCATTTGGGACCTTTGGCATAAAGGGAAATTTTTTCTGATAGGCCCGACAACCGGAATTGAGGGAGTATTCAGGGGGCCGTGGTACTACTGGCTTATCGCTCCATTTTATCTTTTGGCCAGAGGAGACCCGGTTTGGCCGTCGGTTTTCCTCTCGGCAACTACCGTTGCTGCAATTTTTCTTTCATATAAGATTGCCGAGAAGGTTGCGGGAAAGTGGGCAGGAATTTTGGCGGTGGTTATTGGTAGTTTTTCTTTGTATTTGGTATACGCTTCCCGTTGGCTTTCAAATCCAACGCCCATGCTTCTTATCAGTATGATTTTTGTTTACTCTTTGTTCGAAGTCTTGGATGGCAAAAAATGGAGTTGGGTTTTGGCTGTGTTTATGGCAGGACTTGCCATGCAGTTTGGCAGCGCCGCCGAGATTTTCTATTTTTTGGGTTTGGCGGTTTTTGGGGTTTACTTATTTTTTACCGACAGAAAAAAGCTACCGGATTTAAAAACCGTTCTTCTATCAGTTGTTGCTTTGGGGATTACCTTTGCTCCGCAAGTATTGTTTGACCTAAGGCACCAGGGGATATTAAGGGGGACCGTCTCTAAATTTTTGTTTCAGGAAGGAAGCTTTAAGGTTTCTTTTTGGGAAATGGTCAAGATCCGATTTCCTTTTTATTACGATGTCTTCTTTTCAAAACTTTTCCCTTCTTTGACAAAAGCCAAGGGAATTTTTGCTCTAATTTTTGCCGGTCTTGGCCTTTACAACTACAAGAAAATATTGAAAGACAAGAGGATGATCTTACTTGTTATTCTTTTGCTCTCTCCGATTTTGGGAATGCTTTTTTTTCAGGGCAATTACGGAAACGTTTATGATTATTACTTCACGGGATATTATTTGATCTTCGTAATATTTTTTGCAGCCGTCTTGGGACTTTTTTCAAAAAGCATCTGGGGAAAGGCGATCATCGTTATTTTTTTGGTTTTCTTTTTGAAAGATAATCTTATGTCTATTAAAAACTACATTGTCTCTGGGGTTGACGGACCAACAACAATAGCACTGGGAAACCAAAAGCAGGCGATAGACTGGATTTTTGAAGATGCATCTATCATGGGTCAAAATTTTAATGTGGATGTTTATGTTCCTCCGGTTATACCGCATGCGTATGATTATTTGTTTTTATGGCAGGGGACTAACCGTTGTGGAGAATTCCGCTGCGGGCAGGAACTTAGCCAAAGAGTTCCTCTCCTTTATACTTTGTATGAGGTAGATCCGCCGCATCCGGAAAGGCTTGAGGCCTGGCTAAAAAGACAAAAGGGGATAGGTAAGGTTGAAAAAGAAGTTAAATTTGGCGGGATAACGGTTCAAAGGCGAGAAAGGATATAAAAAAATGACCCACTTATATAGATGGATAAAGAGAAGGTTTGATAAGTACGGTCTTATCCTCCTTGTCATTATTGCCGCCGGTTTATTTTTGCGGCTATATAAGGCAGAAATTTATCTTCCTTATGGCCACGATAACGACCTGGAGAGCTGGATTGTCAAAGACATTGTTCTCAATAAGCATTTCCGCTTGGTCGGACAAGAAACTTCGACCCAGGGGATATATATAGGAGCTCTTTATTATTATCTTCTAGTGCCTTTTTATCTTCTGGCCAAAATGCAGCCCTCAGGAACCATTTTCTTGTCTGCCATCTTGGGCGCATTTACCATCTGGAGCGCTTACTACGTTTTTGGCAGGCTTTTTAAGAAAAAAGAAATAGGCTTAATTGGGGCATTCATCTACGCGATTGCATTTTTTGTAGTAATGAGTGATAGGGGGGCCGTACCGACCACTCCGGTTTTTGTTTGGAGTATATGGTTTTTGTATGGGGTAGGTTTGATATTCTTGGGCCAGGCTAAAAAAGCCCTGATAGTTTTGGGAGTTTTGGTTAGCCTCATTTGGCATCTAATTGTGGCTCTTGTTCCCCTAACCATTGTAATACCTCTTGCCCTGATACTCTCCCGCTGGAAATTTAAGGTAAGGCAGGTCATTTCTGGGATAGCTATTCTTTTGGCAACCTCGATTCCTTTTTTTGTTTTCGAATTTAGGCACAATTTTCAGCAGATTAGGGCGGTTGCAAATTCATTTGCTTCTAATCAGGGATCGGAGCTTTCCCTCTTCGAACAATTTAGGCGCGTAGTGCATATCCTTTCCAATATCGTGACAAATATTGTCTGGTATCCCCAGCAGAAATACTATTTTCTTCTTCCTTTAATTTTGGCTCTGGCCTTGGCTATTTTGGTAATCAAAAAGAAAATGGCCAGAAATTTTGCTGCCGTTTTGGCTCTTTGGACCATCTTGCCAATTATGTTTTTTACTTTTTATTCCAAACAAGTGTCAGAATATTATTTAAACGCCACCCTGGTAGTTTGGATAGTGGTTCTGACTTTATTTATCTATCATCTTTTGGTTTCAAAAAAGTTCCGTTTTGTGGGGGTTGTCCTTCTTATTCTTTTTGCTTACTTAAATCTGTCTAAATTTTTCTCTTATCAGGATAGCCGGCAGGGATATATCTACCGCAAAGCACTAGTGGCGGAGATTAAGCGAGATGCCCAAGAACGCGGTTACCCCTGTGTTGCGGTCTCCTACATTACCAATCCTGGATATGACCTGGGATATCGATATTTCTTCTGGCTCGAGAATATGCATGTAAATAGACCTGACAGTCTAAGTCCTGTTTATACTATCGTTTTTCCTTTAAAGAAGATTTTTAAGGAAGACAAAACCTTTGGTGCCTTGGGCTTAATCTATCCTGATTATAAAAGGTATAGCAAAGAAGGCATTGCCAGAAGTTGTAGTGGTGCAAATTCAAACCTAACCGACCCGCTGTTTGGTTATACGGAGTAATAAATATGTTTTTATCGGTTGTCATTCCGGCCTATAACGAAGAAAGGAACCTAAAAAGAGGGGTTCTTGATCTGGTTTATGATTTTTTGTCCAGACAGGATTTTTCCTGGGAGGTTTTGATAGTCGATGATGGCTCGCTAGATAATACTGTCCGCGTGGTCGAGGAATACTGCCGAAGCCATAATGGTTTTAGAGTTTTGAAAGAGCCCCACAGAGGAAAAGGGGGAACGGTTATTGCCGGGATGCTCAAGGCCCAGGGAGAGTATGTTCTTTTTACCGACATGGACCAGGCAACTCCGATCTCCGAAATTGAGAAATTCTTTCCTAAATTTGAAAAGGGTAGCGATATCGTTATCGGTTCAAGAACGGGCAGGGAAGGGGCGCCCCTATTAAGAAAACTGATGGCCTTGGGGTTTAGTATTCTTAGAACAATTATTCTTAGACTTCCTTATTCCGATACCCAGTGCGGTTTTAAAGCCTTCAAAAAAGAAGCTGCAAGAAAAATCTTCGAGAGAATCAAAGTATTTAACGACAAAAAAATTGCGAAAGGAGCAGCTGTTACGGCAGGATTTGATTTGGAGATTTTGTATATTGCAAGAAAATTAAAACTTAAAGTTTCCGAAGTTAACGTGAACTGGTACCACAAAGAAACCGAAAGGATAAATCCGTTAAAAGATTCCTGGGAAGGACTAAGGGATTTGATCGAAGTTAGGATAAATGCCTTAAGAGGAAGGTATAAAATAAAAGAATGAGGAACTTTCTGAAAAAGTGGGGGAAAACAATTCTAATAGGCATGGGAATTTTGGCCCTTGCTCTTGGTCTTAGACTGGCGAGTTTGACTTATGTTCCGGTATTTGTTGATGAGGCTATCTATATTCGCTGGTCGCAGGTCATGAGAGCAGAGCCGACCTTAAGATTTATGCCTCTTTCCGACGGAAAACAGCCTTTATTTATGTGGCTAACGATTCCTTTTTTGAAGCTATTTGATAACCCTCTGGTGGCAGGAAGACTCACGTCCGTGTTTGCGGGCTTGGGAATTTTGCTGGGCGTGTTTTTGCTTAGCTATTCGTTGTTTAAATCCAAAAAGGTGGTCTTGATAGCGGGTCTTATTTATGCGATTTCTCCTTTCAGTGTCTTTTTTGACAAAATGGCTTTGGTCGACTCTCTCCTGAGTTTGTTTGGGGTATGGACGCTTCTTGGAGCAATATGGGTAGCCAGAACCTTAAGGCTAGATTTGGCGATGTTAACGGGGTTTGCGCTAGGGGGAGGACTTCTTACAAAATCTCCCGCTTTGTTTTTCGTTCTTTTTAGCCCCATAACCTGGGTTTTTTCAAAATGGCCTAAAGAAAGAACCAGAAGGCCAGTTCATCTGATTAAACTGGCTCTTTTATTTGGGGTGAGCCTGGCCATAGGTTACGGAATGTATAACATTTTAAGACTTGGGCCGAACTTTAACATGATTACGCTCAGAAACGGCGACTATGTACACCCGTTAAGCCATTTCCTGACAAGCCCCCTTAATCCTTTAAAGACGTTTCTGACTATGTCGTTTGAATGGATACTGGCTCTGGGGCCCGGAGCCTTATTCTTGTTAGCTGCATTGGCCATTATCGTAAACATCAAAAAGTACTGGAAAGAGACATTGACTCTTCTGCTTTGGTTTTTGGGGCCTATCCTTGTCCAGGCTGAATTTGCCAAAAACTTTACCGCCAGATATATACTATTTTCTATTCCTTTCCTTTTTATCCTCGGGGCATCGGCCTTTTTGGCCAGAAAGGGAGTTGTTAAAAAGCTGGTGACGATTCTTTTTATAGTCTTTGTTTTTCAAGCGGCCAAACAAGATTACTTTTTCATCTGGGATATCGAGAGGGCAAATTTACCAAGGAGTGAAAGGTCTGGATATTTGGAAGAATGGACTGCAGGTACGGGAATAAAAGAATCTGCCGATTTTTTGGTTGCCGAGAATCAAAACCATCCCGACAAAACTATGGTTATTGGTACCGAAGGATTTTTCGGAACCCTTCCGGACGGTCTTCAGATTTACCTTAATTCGTACCCCAACATCATCGTCAAAGGGGTCGGTCTTCCGATTGTCGAGGTAGACAAAAGTCTTTTGGAATCAAAAAAGGCAGGCAATAAAACGTATTTGGTGGTTAATTCCACGCGCTTCTGGGGGAAGGCGGAGGAGTTGGGACTGGAACTTGTGGCGGTTTATCCCAAAGCGGTAAGACCAGACGGAAGCCGAGAGGCCCTTCTTTTTTATGAGGTTACCCAGAAAGCCTTAAATTCTAAAACCTCCCTGTGATATTATCAAACTATGAATTTGGTTAGGAAATTAATTTCTTCCCCAAACTTTTGGCCTTTGATCATCATTCTGGCCTTCGCCTTACTCGCAGGAAGAACGCTTTTGACTCCCGGCTATTTTATTATGCACGACGACCTGCAGATGATGAGACAGCTTGAGATGGAGAAGTGCTTTTTGGACAGACAGATTCCCTGCCGCTGGATTCCCGACATGGGATATGGTTTCGGTTTTCCTCTTTTTAATTTCTATCCGCCACTCCCCTATCTGGTAGGGCAGGGGATTCGCCTATTAGGATTTTCTTTTGTTGCAACCGTTAAGGCTAACTTTCTATTGTCTTTTTTGGTTTCCGGCATAACCATGTATTTTTTGGCAAAAGAATTTTTTGGCAAGGCCGGGGCAGTTGTGTCTTCAGTATTTTATATTTGGGCTCCGTATCACGCAGTTGACATCTACGTCAGGGGGGCGATGAATGAGGCCTGGGCCCTGGCTTTCTTTCCGCTTATCTTATGGACGGCCTACCGGTTGATTAAAGAGAAGAAAAAAGTTTGGATTTGGATAATTAGCCTTGCCCTATCCTGGTTCGCACTCCTTACGTCGCACAATCTTATGGTTCTAATCTTTGCCCCGGTCTTTATTCTTTGGCTGCTTTTGCATCTGGTAAGGGAAAAAACCTACGCCAAAATCCCCCACCTGACAGTTTCCGGAATTTTGGCTTTGGGTCTGGCTTCCTTTTTTACCTTGCCGGCACTGGTGGAGAATGGCCTTACCCACCTCTCCTCCGCCCTCCAGGGCTATTTTGACTTCACCGGCCATTTTGTCACCATGAGCCAACTTTTATTCTCAAGGTTCTGGGGATACGGTGGCTCGGCCTGGGGAATAACTAACGATGGCATGTCTTTTCAAATAGGCAACATTTATTGGGTGTTGTCGTTGGTAGTTTTTGTTCTTCTTATCTTTCGCTACATCAAAACAAAGAAGGTTGATAATTTGTTGATTGTTTCTATTTTCTTCTTTGTTGTTGGTTGGCTTTCCGCTTTTATGGCCCATTCGCGCTCGACTCCCATCTGGCTTTTATTTGCTCCTCTTAAGTATGTTCAATTTCCCTGGAGGTTTTTGACAATTGTTATTTTTGCGTTCTCCTTCCTAATGGGGGCCTTACCGGGACTGATTCTAAAAGGGAAGAAAAAAATAGTTTTAAGCGGTGTAATGGTAATTGTTCTGGTTTTTCTTAATTGGAATTATTTTCTTCCCAAAGGAGGGGAAATGGGGCCATTGACGGACGAAGAAAAGTTTAGGGGTGTTGCCTGGGAACTTCAGCAAAATGGAGGCATTTATGATTATTTGCCTATTTATGCCAAGATAGCGCCTAATTCTCCGAGAGAGACACTAGCGGAGATAGTAAAAGGAGAAGGAGAGATAAAAAATATGGAATCAGGAACAAACTGGGCCAAATTTGCTACAGACATAGAAGGTGCGGATGCTACGATAAGAATAAATATTTTTGACTTCCCGGACTGGAAAATTTTTGTAGATGGGAAAGAGGTAACCAAATATATTCCTGAAGAGGAAAAGTCAGGGAGGATTTGGTTTGGTCTTTCCTCGGGAGAACATGAGGTCTATGCCCGTCTTTACAATACTCCGATAAGGAAAATTGCCAATGCAATCACCCTTGTTTCTTTCATCGGAACCATCGGATTTTTTGTAATGTCAAAAAAGAGAAGATTTAGTGACTAACAAGATAAAGATTGCTGTCGGTCTCCTGTTTCTTCTAGGTTTTGCTTTGAGAATATTATTAATTAATCTGGGCCACGGAATAAGTACCGACTTTCTGATTTTTGAAGAGTGGGGAAATAAATACTGGGAATTGGGACCAAAAGAATTTTACTTTTATAAATATTGGGATTTTGCCCGTCCCAACTATCCTCCCATGAGCTCTTTTATCTTCGCGGTCGCCTATTGGCTTTTCGACCACAAATACGTTTTGGCCCAACTGCATAATCTGATAAAAATCCCCCCGGCCGCCTTCATTGTCTTTTTTTATGACTATGGCTATAACCTTCTTCTTAAGATTCCCGCTTTCTTCTCCGACCTGGGGTTGGCCTATATTGTTTATAAGTTGATACTTAAATTTAGCGGGAATATTAAAAAAGCATACCTGGGATCTTTTTTGTTCTTCCTTAACCCCGTGACCATATTCTTAAGTTCGGTTTGGGGACAAATCGATAGCCTGGTGGCGCTGATCGGGATAATGGCCTTTATTTTACTTATTAAGAAGAAATTTGTAATTTCTGCTGTCCTATTTTTTGCCGGTCTTTATATAAAGCCCAATTGGGTCTATCTGTTGCCATTTTTTGGTTTTGTTTTTTTCTCAATGAAGCCCAAGATAAAGCATCTCTTATTAGCATCTTTTTTCGTTTTCCTTGTTTACGTGATGAGCACTTTACCTTTCGCTAAAAACGGTCTATTCGACTTTACCGCTTTTGTGTTCAAGGAAAGATTATTGCCCTCCGCCATCGGCGCCTCCATGGCTTCCTCTTCAGCTTTTAACTTTTACACCATATTTCTGGAGATAAATAAAAGTTCTCTGGCAAGCCCTATTGCCGGGATTCCTGCCAATGTCATTGCCTGGCTTGCCTACATCGTAATAAACATAACTGTTTTTGTAGCTTTTCTTAAAAGTAAAAATAAACTGTTTGCCTTAATTTCCGGGATTTTCATTATTAGCTTCGGCGTTTATCTTTTTATGACCAATATGCTTGAGCGATACTTCTTTGCCGGATTTGCGCCCTTTATTGTTTTGCTACTTACAAAGCCGAAGTTGTTAGTTATGGGGGCAGTTCTGAACTTGAATGTTTTTCTGAATATTTTCTGGTCTTTTTACAGAAGAAAGTATAACGAGATTAACCATCCTTTCATTAACAACGATTATCTTTTGCTGAGGTTAATCTCGGTTACCTCGATTTTTTCCTGGTTGGCAATATCAAGAAAGTCCCTGAAGGGAATTATATTTAAGGGTTAGTCTGCACAATTCTAAAGGCCGGGGAGCCATCCGGATAATAAACTTCCTTGACAAGGGTTAGACCGTGGACTTCTATTTGTTGGGTTGAAATGGCCAGAGAGTCCCCGACCAGATACTGCTTAATTTTAAGGTCCGGTTTCCAATCGATGGGGCGGGTGACAATATGCCCTATTTTTCTGACCCCAAGGCGGTTCATGTCGGTGTAATATTCACTCAATTTAACTTCCACGTTGTCTTTCTGATAAGTGGCGGGGTCGAATTTAAGGAAGAAAAGAAGAGAAATGTAGGGTTCATCCCGGGCAGTATCTACAACAACCGGGAGGGTTGGGTTAAGTCGGCTAATCGTTTGGGCGACTTCTCTCCATCCGTAGTCCCACTCGCTGGCTCGATAGTATTCGTTAAGAATGATAACCGAGCTATAAAGTTTTCCTAAGGAATAAAAGATAATTAGGAAAAATCCGGCAAGGGCTAGAATTTTATATACCCGTTTTTGCAGAAATTGCCAGAAAGCATGAATTCCCAGAGAGACAATAATAATTTGAGGAATGACTAAAGGTAGGGCGCGTATTGTCGAATATGGGTCTCGGGTTATCGCTGCCGGAATGGGAGAAATAATCAAAAGTGCAATTGTAAAAAATGAAAGCTCGTCAAACTTTCTTTTTACGAGGGCGTAGAGCCCAGCTATATAGAAAGGAAGCTGCCAGAGGAAAAAAGTGGAAAGTTCCGGGAAAGAACTTCTGGGTCCGTAATCTCCCAAGGCAAACATACTTCTTGGGGAAAGATAGGAAAAATACAATGATAAAAACTCTTTAGTGGAAAGAACAATGGGATTATTTACGATTAAGTCCACAATTTGGGAAAGGTTGGGGATATAGCCCCATGGGGCTTGTCTATGCCAGGAAAAAATATTCAGCCCGCTTGCTCGTGCAAGAAAACCTGGGGTAAGGGAGACAGAGATTGTGGGAAGAAGAATAATAAAACCCAAGATAAGTCCCGCTATAAGGTATTTTAAATGTGAGGAAAGGAGTAGTTTTTTTCTATGCCTGAGAAATAAGAGCAGGGAAAAAAGAGGAGTGATTATTCTTTGGGAATGATAAGAAGGAATGGCGATTGAAAAAAGAATCACGGAAAGAATAAGATTTTTGGGTTTATCAAGGCCTCTATAAAAGAAATAGACTCCTGCCAGAAAGAAAAAGAGGGCTACATTACATTCAAAGTTGGTTCGGCCGAAAAGAATATGCCAGGGAGATAAGGCCAAAAGAAAAGAGGCCAATAGAGAAATACCTACCGCAATCGGTTTTGGAGAGATTCTTTTTAAAAGAAAATATAAAAGGGGAATAGTAAGAATGCTGAAGAAAAACGAGGGAAATCTGACCGTAAATGCACTTAGGCCAAAAATCGGGATTAAAGGAACAAGAAGGTAGATATAGACAGGAGTTTTAAAATCCGTGAATGATCTAAAAACAATCGGGAAGGCCTCCCCGAATTCATCCTTACCTGTTTTAAGGATTGAATAAGCGCTATAGCCCTGGCCCGCTTCGTCGATATAAAGACCGGCCGGAGCTTCTCCAAGCTTGTAAACTCTGGTCAGTACGGCAATGCCAATTGACAAGAAAAGGATGGCGGCAATTATCAGATTTTTTTTCATTATAAAACCACTAAGATACGTATTAGCTCAATTGCGGAAAAGAAAATAAAGAAAAAAGAAAATAGCCTGAATAATCTGGGCCGGGCTTTATAAAAAACGTCCACGCCGTAAACGGTAACTAAACTTAAAGGAATCCAAAGGGTGAAATCGCTCCTATCGAAAATTTTTAAGACTGAAAGGGAAACCATAAGAGCAACAACTATCCAGACAATAAATTTTCTTGATTTAAGGGTTTTGATGGAGAAAAGTCCGAAGAGAAAATAGACTATTCCTAGAAATGGATATTTAACAAGGTTCTGGGAAGAGACAACACCCTCTCGGGGGTGATAGGAAAAGAAATAATTATTGGGGTCGGTCAGAGCAAAAAAGTTCTGACTAAATTTGTCAAACACAATTCTGACTTTATTTTGAAAGAGACGAGCCGAGAAAACATTGGGGTACAAAGTAATATTTCTTAAGACCTTTTGCTGGGCTTCATAATCGGAAAAGAAAACAGTCTGGTTCTTAAACTCCTTCCATTGAATGCCGACTGCAAGGATAGATAAAAAAAGAGCAGCGGTTGTCCAATTTAAAATCAATTTACGGGGTTCCCTTGCTTCCAAAAACCAGGCAACGGCCGATGCGAGAATTGGAAAAGCGGAAAGTTTAGGATCGATGAAGGGAATAGCTATCAAGGGAAGAAGATAAAAGGAGTATTTTTTATTAAAGAGAAAAAATGTCAGGAAAATTAAAGCGGAGATGGAAAAATACGTTAGAAAGTCAGTTGTGTTGTTTGCTAGAAAAAAGGTTAGGGGCCAGAAAACGAGGAGGATTAGCTTAATTAGATTTTTAAGCATATTACATTTTAACAGCAGGCTCTAAATGATACAATGAAACCTAGAGTGAGCCTATTAGAGGAAGATAGCCATTTAGATCCGAGTTCTGAAATAAGTTTGGAGACTGTCAAAAGCCGGGCAGTTAAGGGAGTAATCGTTCTAACCGGAAGAACCTTCTTGCTACAAATTTTTACCTTCGCGGCATGGTTTTTCTTATCCGTCTTTTTGGATGCTAAAGAGATTGGCATTTTCTTCATTGTTTCGGCTGTTGTTAACTTTTTGCGCTACTTCTCCGATATCGGGCTGGCCGCAGCCTTAATACAAAAAAAAGAAAAAGTTGAAGATACTGATCTAAGAACTACCTTTACAGTCCAGCAAATTTTGGTTTTGATTCTTCTGGCTGTTCTTTATCTTTCTACACCTTTCCTACAAAAGTATTACTCTCTCTCGTTTGATGGAATGCTTCTTCTTTATGCATTGGGATTATCTTTTTTCATTTCTTCCTTGAAAACAATTCCCTCGGTCCTTTTGGAGAGGGATCTTAATTTTGGTAAGTTAATTATCCCGGAGGTTTTAGAGAATTTGGTTTATAACTTCACTGCAGTATTTTTGGCTTGGCAAGGGATGGGAATAAGAAGCTTCGCCTACGCAGTTATCTTAAGGGGAGTTGTTGGACTGGTTGCGATTTATATCATCCGCCCCTGGAAACCCGGCATTGCCCTTTCTGGAACCTCTTTAAAAAGGCTTCTTTCATTCGGTGTTCCTTATCAAATAAATACTTTTCTGGCAACCCTAAAAGACGATGGAATGACAGTTATTTTGGGAGCAGTCTTGGGTCCGGTCGGAATCGGTTTTTTGGGTTGGGCGCAGAAATGGGCCCAGATTCCCTTAAGGTTTTTCCTTGACAACGTTACCAGAGTTACCTTCCCGGCCTTTTCCAGGATGCAAGAGAACAAAGAGGAGTTGGCCCGTACGGTTACCCGCTCGATCCTTTTCGTCTGCTTTTTGGTTTTCCCATCGGTTGTGGGGCTTTTGGTTTTGGCCCCCGTTTTCGTAAAAATAATTCCCCGCTACGAAAAATGGGAACCGGCCCTTATCCCCCTGGCCCTTGTCAGCGTGAATGTGGTTTTCGCCGCGGCCACAACCCAGCTCACCAACCTGCTTAATGCCATAGGCCGCATCAAAACAACTTTTAAGCTAATGATTATGTGGACAGCCCTGACTTGGATTTTTGTTCCGGTCCTGGCCTGGAAGTTTGGTGTAAATGGAGCTGCCTTGGGATATTCTTTTGTCGGACTAAGCTCGGTGGTAGCCATGTACATCGTCCATAAATATGTAAAGTATTCTATTCTCGATGGGATAGTCAAACCCGGACTCTCAGCCCTTGCCATGGCGGGCTCGATGCTTCTTTTAAGGGATATACTTCCTGTAAATATTTATTCGGTTGGCATTCTGGTGTTGGTGGGAATAGGAGTTTACGGGACGGTAAGCTTTATTATTCTCGGAGGTTCCTTGGTAACCGATGTTAAAAAAAGTCTTACAACTCTTTTTCAAAGATAATACCCTCTTATCTATGGCCTTAATACTGTTGGGGACCTTGGTTTGGTCGTTGGTCATGGTAAAAAGTGGCCTTCCCTATTCTTACGGGATGGGTTTTTGGGGTCCGAATGGTCACGACGGCGTTTGGCACATTGCTTTGGCTGAGGGTTTTGCCCGCGGGTCGTTTGAAATGCCCACATTCGCCGGGGAGGCCTTAAAAAATTATCATGCCGGTTTCGACTTAATCCTGGCGGCCTTGCATAAACTTACGAGCATTCCGATTTCTGATTTGTATTTTCAGATTATTCCTCCGATTCTGGCCTTTCTGATAGGGGTCCTGACTTACAAATTCGTTTTTATTTGGAGGAAATCGAAGAAAGCGGCATTCTGGGCGACATTTTTTGTTTATTTCGGGGGAAGTTTTGGTTGGCTGGTAAGTCTTCTAAGGCAGGGAACGTTTGAGGGAGAGAGTATGTTCTGGGCCCAGCAGTCTATCTCCACCCTGATTAACCCCCCCTTTGCCCTTTCTTTGGTACTTCTTTTGGTTGGCCTGATCCTTCTTGTCAAAAGAAAGAATATATTCTTGATAGTCCTTTGTTTTGGCATCCTGGTACAAATCAAAGCCTATGCGGGGGTTTTGGGGCTGGGAGCACTTTTGGTCTCGGGTGTTTACGACCGGATCAAAAACAACAATTATTTTTTGCTTAAAGCATTTTTCGGAAGTCTTGCTCTTTCACTTGTCTTATTCTTCCTGTTTAGTAAAGACTCCGTAAATCTTCTTGTCTTTCAGCCTTTTTGGTTTTTGGAGACGATGATGGGCCTTACCGACAGGCTTGGCTGGCTGAGATTTTATTCGGCCATGACAAATTATCGCCTGGGAAATATTTGGCTAAAAGCCATTCCGGCATATCTGGTAGCTTTTGTAATTTTTTGGGTGGGAAATATGGGTACCAGAATTATCAAGGAAATTTTGGTCATAAAATGGCTCAAGAACATAAAAAATTTAACATCCGTAGAAATTATTTTGATGACCATAATAATTGCCGGCGTGGTACTCCCGATGTTTTTCCTACAAAAAGGCACTCCCTGGAACACAATCCAATTTGTCTATTACTCTCTCTTCTTCTCGGGAATTCTTGCAGGGGTGGCCTTCGCAGAAATTTCTTTTAAGTCTAAAAGCCCCATACTATATAGTATTGAAGTTATCGCCCTTATTGCCTTGACTTTACCGACCACAATCGGGACACTGGGACACTATCTTCCGGCCAGACCCCCGGCAATGATTTCCAATGAGGAGCTTGAGGCCCTAAAGTTTTTATCAACTCAACCCATGGGGGTTGTTTTGACCTACCCTTTTGACAAGTTTAAAGCCAAAGAAGCGGAAGCAAATCCTCCCAGGCCCCTTTATCTTTACGAATCAACCGCTTATGTATCAGCCTTCGCCAAGAAGCCCGTTTTTCTGGAGGATGAGGTTAATCTGGATATAACAGGCTACGCTTGGAGAGAAAGAAGAGAAAAAGTTCTTAATTTTTATTCAACGCTTAAAAAGGAAGAAGTTCGGGAATTCTTAAAGAGTAACAACATAAGCTATGTCTATTGGGTAAAACCCCAAAGGGCAACGTTGGGAGAGGGACAGCTGGGATTAACACGGCTTTTTGAAAATAAGCTGGTAGATATCTACAAAGTCGTATATTAGCCTCACAAGTGGTAAAATTTAGGTGTGGGAAAGATTTCGGTTGTTATCAACACCCTTAACGAGGAAAAGAACCTGCCTCGACTACTGGCCTCCGTCAAAACCTTTGCGGATGAGGTTGTGGTCGTTGACATGGAATCCTCCGATGGAACGCTAGCCATTGCCGAGAAAGCTGGGGCTAAAGTATTTTTCCATAAACCCGTAGGTTACGTTGAGCCGGCAAGAAATTTTGCCGTTGGGAAAGCCACGGGTGACTGGATTCTTATACTGGATGCTGATGAAGAGTTGCCGAAAAGTTTGGCCGCCAAGCTTAAGAAAATTTCCCTAAAACCCAATGCAGATTATTTTAGAATTCCCAGAAAAAATATTGTTTTTGGGAAGTGGTTGAAACATTCCCGCTGGTGGCCGGATTTGAATATTCGTTTTTTCAAAAAAGGCCATGTTTCTTGGAACGAGGTTATCCACTCGGTTCCCATGACCCAGGGAAAGGGAGCAGACCTTCCCGAAAAGGAAGAATTCTCTATAATTCACCACAACTACGATTCGATTGAACAGTATTTAGAGCGGATGAACCGCTATACCGAGATCCAGTCCCAGCTTCTTATTAAGGCCAAACACAGATTTATTTGGAAGGATATAATTACCAAACCCCTGGGTGAATTTTTGGGCAGATATTTTGCCGGAGAGGGTTATAAAGACGGGTTACACGGTTTGGCCGTTTCTCTTCTACAGGCGGGAAGCGAACTTATCCTTTATCTTAAGGTTTGGCAGAACGAGAAATTCCTGGAACAGACGATAAGCCTTCCGGAAATAGATAAAGAAATGAAAAATTCCATAAAGGAGATAGACTGGTGGCTCACGGATGCAAAAATCAAAACAGGAGGGTTTATCTCTTCAATCCCGAGCAAGATAAAAAGAAGGCTTTTAAGGAAAAATGGCTAAATTGCCTAATGTTTATATCCTCATTTTAAGTTTCAACAGGCGGGACGATACTCTCGCTACACTGGAAAGTATAGAGAGACTTAACGTTGCAGGTTTCAAATTAACAACTCTGGTGGTTGATAATGCTTCAAAAGATGATTCGGTTAAGGCTCTTAGAAATTTCAAAATGAGCAACGGAAGGTTTTTACTTATCGCAAATAAGACAAACCTGGGATTTTCCGAAGGCAATAATGTGGGGCTAAGAAGGGCTCTTGGGCAAGGTGCGGATTTCGTAATGGTCCTTAACGACGATACAATCGTTGAGGCTAATTTAATTTGTGATTTATTGGCGGTATTCAAAAAATATCCCAAAGCCGGAATTTTGGCCCCCAAGATTTATTTTGCAAAGGGTTACGAATACCGCAGCCGCTACAAAAAAGAGGATTTGGGGAAAGCTATTTGGTATGCGGGGGGCGATATCGATTGGAAAAATGTCTATGGGACAAATCACGGGGTTGATGCGGTAGACAAAGGACAATTTGATAAAGTTTCCGAGACCGACTTTGCTACAGGCTGTTGCCTTTTTGTGAGAAGGGAAGTCTTAAAAGAAGTCGGCCTTTTTGATAAACGATACTTTGCCTACCTCGAGGATGCGGATTTTTCCCAGAGAGCCAAGAAATCCGGCTGGAAGGTTTTATACGCGCCTCCTGCTCATCTTTGGCACAAGGTTTCCCAAAGCTCGGGGATAGGAAGCGAGCTGAACGATTACTACATAACCAGAAACAGAATGATTTTTGGTCTAGTCTACGCTCCATTAAGGACCAAAATTGCCCTGATTAGAGAGAGCATCCGCCTTTTGTTTAAGGGCAGAAAATGGCAGAAGATTGGAATAAGGGATTTCTACTTGGGAAGTTTTGAGAAAGGGAGCTGGAAATGAAAATCTCGGGAATTGTTTTGGTAAAAAATGAAGAGGGACTTATTAGCGATTGTTTAGAATCTCTTTCTTGGGTTGACGAAATTATTGTCGTTGATAATGGCTGTACAGACAAGACCGTTGAAATAGCCAAAGATAAAGGCGCAAAGATAGTAAAGTCTTTAAAAGGGAGTTTTTCCGACAGAAGAAATTTTGGAGCAAAAGAAGCCCAGGGGGAATGGCTTTTCTACCTTGACGTTGACGAAAGGGTAACCCCGCTTTTAAGAAAAGAGATAGAAGAGACTTTAAAGAACGGAGCTTACGCAGCATATGCCATTTCCCGCAAAAATATTTTACTAGGGCATGAGATGAGATGGGGCGGCTGGTGGCCGGACTATGTTTTAAGACTTATGAAAAAAGACGCCCTAATTGGCTGGGAAGGGGAACTCCATGAACAGCCAAAAATAAAAGGAACGGTTGGAAAACTTAACAATCCCCTGACTCACTTTTCCCACCGAAGCCTTTCGGAAATGGTTGCCAAGACCAACGAGTGGTCGGAGATTGAAGCAAGGTTATTATTCGAATCAGGCCACCCCAAAATGGTTTGGTGGAGGTTTATCTCGGTTGCCTTTCGTGAATTTTGGTTTCGGGGGATTAAGAAAATGGGATTTCTGGATGGAACCGCGGGGGTTATCGAAATTGTCTATCAAATGTTTTCCCGCATGATAACATACGCAAAGCTTTGGGAAATGCAAAACGAAAAGAAATGAGAGCCGCAATTTACAATCCTTATCTTGATACCCTCGGTGGAGGAGAACGTTATAGTCTGGCTTTTGCTTTGGCGCTTTCGGAAGCCGGATATAAAGTTGACGTTGCTTGGAAGAGTGCATCGATAAAGAAAAGACTTGAGGATAGATTCGGACTCGATTTGTCGGGAGTAAACTTCATAAGAGACATCAAAAAAGGCGACGGCTATGATGTTTGTTTTTGGGTTTCCGATGGCAGCATTCCCCTGCTTCGGGCCAGAATAAACTTTCTCCATTTTCAGGTCCCCTTTCAAAATGTGAACGGTAAAACTCTCCTCAATAAGATGAAGCTTTTCAGAATCGAAAAAATAATTTGTAATTCCCATTTCACCAAGAAATTTATCGATAGCGAATACGGTGTTGATAGTCTTGTCATTTACCCTCCGGTTTCGGTAGCAAAAATGAAACCGAAAAGAAAAAAGAACTGGATACTTTTTGTCGGACGCTTCTCCCAACTTACCCAGGCAAAAAACCAGCACATCTTGGTCAGGAATTTCAAAAAGCTTTATAGGACATTTCCTGACTGGGAACTTGTCTTGGCAGGCGGGACCGAGGTCGGTGCAAAAGATTATCTTCATAAGTTGGAAAGGGAGATTGAAGGCTTTCCAATTAAAATCATCAAAAGCCCAACGTTCAAAGAAATAGTCGATCTTTACGGGCAGTCTAAGATTTTTTGGTCGGCAGTAGGATTTGGGGCAAAGGAAGAAAAAGAGCCCCAGAAGGTTGAACACTTTGGCATAACCCTGGTTGAGGCGATGGCGGCCAAGGTAGCCCCGGTTGTTTTTTCCGCTGGCGGCTATAAAGAGATAGTGACGGATGGTAAAGACGGCTTTTTATGGAAGAGCGAGGGGGAGCTTCTCAAAAAGACCAAAATCCTTATCGAAGATAAAGTTAAGTATAATGCCTTAGTCGAAAACGCTTCCGTTTCGTCCCAAAAATATGATTATGAAAGATTTAAGTCTGATGTTGGAAAAATACTCTAAGTTTTTACTAATTATAATTTTTGTTGTTGCCCTGGTTTTTAGGTGGTGGCACTTACCGGCCAGAGCCATAACCTTTGGGTTTGACCAGGGTCGTGATGCTTATGTTGCCCAAGAGATAACATCTGGAGATTTAAAAATATTGGGGCCTTCGGTAAGCGGCGTTCCCAACTTCTACCACGGAGTACTTTACTATTATGTAATTGCTCCGGCTTACTTTTTTGGTCACGGAAATCCTATTGTCGTTGCCTACTGGTTGAGTTTCTTAAACGCTCTTGTTGTTTTTGCTATTTACTTCCTGACCAAGAAAATGACAGGCAAGGCGCTCCCGGCCCTTTTGGCCTCTTTAATTTTTGCCGTTTCGTTTGAGGCCACACAGTACGCAACCTGGTTATCAAATCCGGCCATGGGGGTTTGGTTCGTACCCTTAATTTACGTATCTTTATATCTTTGGCTCAAAGAAAAGAAGAATCTTTATTTGGCTACCTTGGGTCTTGCTTACGGACTATCGATTCAATCTGATATCTCTCTTGCATATCATCTAGTTCCCATAGGATTCTGGCTGTGGTACGGAAGGAAGGAAATAGGAAGAAGACAAATATTGGTAGCTGTATTAGCCTTTTTAACTGCGGTTTCAACTTTGCTTCTGGTGGAGGTTCGGTTTGGATTCAAAGCTCTTGAAGGTATTAAACACCTTTTAACCAGTCAACAAATTAATGACCCTAAGATTCTCTTGGGAGACTACGCTATTGCCTATGCCAATCGCATGGGAAACATTTTTGCCCACAATCTTTTTCCTTTTATATCTGCCTTTGGGGGCCTTTTGGGCTTTGGAATTTTGGCAAGGTACATTTTCAATTTAAAGAAAGTTTATAAAGATTCCTTGGAGATTAAAGTTCTTCTTACCTGGATTCTTTCTTATCTGGTTGCCGCCTCGGTTGCGGGGAGTAACATTCCCCACATCGGAGTGGGAATTGGGGTCGGTTTTATTATTCTCACCTCTGTTTTTATTTGGGAGACATATAAAAAGAACAGGGCTATAGCCTTGGGAATTCTATCCCTAATCTTGATTGTCAATGGAGCCAAAGTGGTTTCCGAAAACATTAAAGGCCAAACAATTTTTGCCATCCAGACCGATATGACTTTGAGCAATGAATTGAAAGTGATTGATTACACCTACCAACATGCAAAGGGTAAGCCCTTTAGCATAAATTCCCTGACCAGCCCGCTTTTTATCAATACCACCTGGTCGTATCTTTACAATTGGTACGGAGTCAAAACCTACGGGTACTTGCCGTCTTGGAGTGGGAAAAGCCAGGTCGGTTCTCTGGGAGATAACTTGACCAAAGCCGATGGGCAAGAGACTACCCACTTTTACATTGTCGAGGATATGGAAGGAATTCCCTCAATATACTTAACTTACGGGCTGGGGGAGGAAGACGCCCATTCCACCCTAATAGGTGAAACTACGTTCGGAAAGTTAAAAGTTCAGGAAAGAAGGCCAAAAAATGCCGAGTAAAAGCTTTCTTTTGGCCGAAGAGCTCCATAAAGGCGTACCGCCAAATTGGTACCACCAGTCTTTGCGGGTCGACCCTTTCCAAAAAATTTGGCACCGCCGGCGTTTTGCCGAGGTTGGCAAGCTTATCGAGAGAGCCGATAAAATTCTGGATATCGGCTGTGCTGACGGAATGTTTTCCAAAGTAATTTTGGATAAGTCCGATGGAAAAGAGCTTATCGGGCTGGATGTATTAAAGACCTCTGTTGCTTGGGCAAACCACCACTGGAAGCATACTGGTAAGATGAAGTTTTTGGTTGGAGATGCCCACGACCTTAAGAAATTCAAATCCGCATCTTTCGACGCAGTTTTTGCCCTGGAAGTTCTCGAACACGTCGAGAACCCGTTAAAGGTTTTAACCGAGACCAAAAGGGTTCTTAAAAAGGGTGGCTACGCAATTTTCTTGGTACCTTCCGACAGTTTTCTTTTTAGGGCAATTTGGTTTTTCTGGCTGCATTTTTATCCCCGGGGTTGGGTTTGGCGAGATACCCACATCCAGACTTATCGTAACAATTATTTGCCCAGGGTTTGTAAAAAAGCGGGTTTTGTCATTGAGCGGGATAGAAAGTTTAACCTGGGGATGTTGCATGTTGTCAAAGTCAGAAAAGCTTAAGAGATGTCCAATCAAATCAACGCCGGGATTACCCGCTATATCAACCGCAAATATCCCAATTGGGACATTACGATTGCCCTGCGCTATCTGCCCATAATTTCTGACTTAAAGAAAAACTTTTCAGGCAGGATAACCGTTTTGGATGTCGGGTCCGGAGAATTCGGACTGGCAACCTACTCCCGCGGCCTTTTTGCCGTTACGGGAACAGACGTAGATTTTGGTAACAAAAAGGGTAATTTTAAAATCGTCAAAGCTTCGGCTGAGAGCCTTCCTTTTGCCGACAATTCCTTTACTGCCGTTGTTTCGGTAGACATGTTGGAACACTTACCATCCCAGATTCGCGAGAAGGCGGTTAGCGAGATGGTTAGGGTGGCCAAGGACGGCGTTTATCTTTCATTTCCCAGAGGCAGGCTTTCGGGGATAATAGATAAGTTTCTATCGGGGTATTATAAATTTACCCACAAGGAGAATTTTCCCTTTCTTGAGGAGCACCAAAGAAACGGGTTGCCCCAAGAAGAAAGAATTGAAAGCTTTATAAAAAACTTCTGTAGAAAAAACAGCAAAAAACCGCAGATTGTTAAAAAGGGAAATACCAATTCATTCCTCTGGCTGGGTTTGTTACTATTAGGGTTTAGTGAGGTTAAAATACTGACCAGTATTTATCACAAGCTGTTATTAGTTTTGCCCTTTTTGAATATTATGCATTTTTGGCCAACCTACCGGGTTTCGTATTTCGTTAAGTTTCAAGAGAAATGATTGAAAATAAAACCAAAAAAGTCAGCATTGTAATCCCGGCGTATAGTACCCGGGACCTTCTTTTGAAAAATTTGCCCAATGTTCTTGCGGCCGCCCAGAATCCTGCAAACTCTATTCAGGAGGTGATTGTAGTTGATGATGGTTCGGTCGATGACAGCGTCGACGTTCTTAGAAAAAACTTTCCTGAAGTGAGAACCATCAAACACAAGATCAACCGGGGCTTTTCGGCTGCCGTAAATACCGGGGTCAGAATGGCCAAGGGAAAATTTGTGGTTCTATTAAATAGCGATATTTATCCCCAGGGGGATTTTCTGGAAAAGGTACTGCCTTTTATCGAAGAAGACCCCGATATCTTTGGGGTGTCTTTCCACGAAAGGGGTTGGGGTTGGTCCAGGGCGGGCCTGGTTGAAGGCTACGTGACCCACCTTCCCGGCAAAGAGGATACTTCGCCCCACCCAACTTTTTATGTTAATGCAGGAGGAGCAATCTACAGAAGAGATATCTGGATGAAAATTGGGGGAATGGATGAGTCTATCTTCCCTCCATTTTATTGGGAAGATGTTGATATTTCTTATCGGGCCCTCAAACGAGGCTACAAGCTTTTCTGGCATCCGGACGCCTATGTCAGCCCCAATATCTCGGCCACGGTCGGAAAGATTTCCAAAAAGAGAGTTTCCAGAATTCAGGAAAGAAATCACCTCTTGTTTGTTTGGAAAGATGTTACCTCCCCGCGCCTTTTAAGAAGACATGTTTTGGGGGTCGCTAAAAGGGCTATCCAGCACCCGGGCTATTTCTTGATTATTTTCTTGGCGCTTAAAAAAATACCGGCTGTTATCAAGGCCAGGAAGAAAGAAAAGCGGGAGAGTAAAATTTCCGATGAGGCGATTTTAGCCAGATTCAAATGAAACCGACACTCTCAATAATTATTGTCAGCTTTAATACCAAAAGCCTGACCCTGGACGCAATTTCCTCGGTCTACCAAGAAGGCTCAAATCTCTCCATACAAATAATTGTTATCGATAACAATTCCCAGGACGGATCCGTTGAGGCCCTAAGAAATCTTGCAAGCAAATATGAGAATTTTTTACTTATCGAGAATAGCGGGAACTTAGGTTTTGCTAAAGCGAACAATCAAGGGATTAGAAAAGCCAAAGGCGAGTATTTGCTACTTCTGAATTCGGATACGGTTGTTAAAAAGGGAGCTTTAGGAAAGCTAGTTAATTTTGCCAAAGAAACACCCGACGCTGGAGTTGTCGGCCCAAGACTTTTGAATAAAGACGGAAGCGTTCAGAAAGGTTGCTACCATTTTCCTACCATCGGCCGGGCAATTTCCGAGTACTGGCTGGGACGAAAGGGCTACTTTGACAGTTTTGCCCCCCAAGGAGGCTTCCCCGTAACCGTGGATGTATTGGTGGGGGCAGCTTTTCTGATAACCCCCAAGGCACTTAAGAAAGTCGGACTTTTGGATGAGCGTTACTTTTTCTACTTCGACGATATCGATTATTGCAGAAGGGTTTGGAGAGAAGGACTTAAAGTTTACTACTATCCCAAAGCGGAGATTGTCCATCTGGTTGGAGCAAGCGGAAAGAAAATTGCGGACCCGGCCAATCAATGGAGAAGGCTTATCCCCTCAAGTAAGATTTACCATGGAACTTTAAAACACTATCTTTTAACGTTTATTCTTTGGCTGGGACAAAAATGGGAAAAAATCTTCAAAAAAAACTAATTGGTTCCTGGCCATTTTTATTACTCCTTTTAGTAGCAACCCTTCTTTATTTATTCCGACTGGATAGGGTTCCGGTGCACCTCAACCAGGACGAACTGGAGTTTTCGTTAAATGCCTATTCCATCTCCAAAGCTCTCAAAGACCAAAGCGGCAACTTTCTACCATTTTACTTCTGGCACCTTGGAGCTTTTTGGGCAACCCCGGTAATGACATATTTGACCGCAATTTTTCTTAAATTCTTACCGCTTAAAGAATCGGTGATAAGGCTTCCATCGGTCCTGGTGGGAATTTCCACAATTGGACTACTCATGGCACTTGCCAGAAAGATATTCAAAGAGAAACGATTTGTCCTGTTGGCCGGAATTTTGGCCGCTACCACCCCGGTTCTTTTTATGCACTCCCGCCTTCTTTTGGATAATCTTTATCCCGTTCCCTTCGTTGTCCTCTGGCTTTTATTTCTCAAAAAGTTTCTTGACAGGAGAAAACTTCTTTTTCTTTTTGCCTCGGGTCTTTCTTTGGGAATAGGTTTCCATTCCTACCATGCGGCAAAAATTATGATGCCCATCTATTTTCTGGCATCGTCACTATTTTTGTTTTTTGAGACAAAGGGCAAAAGCAAAGCCATCGCAACTTTCGTGGTTGGCTTTGCCATACCGATTCTTTTGGCTATTCCTTGGTTTATTAAGTACCCGGATTCATTCATTGGAAATCAGATAGGCTACATAAGCGGGATAGACAGAAGCGTTAACCCCCAAAGCGGTTTTTGGGGGGTTATCAACGCAGATAGGCTGGGGCAGTTTGCATCCTCCTACCTTAACTACCTGGGACCAAAGATACTATTTATTTCCGGGGACCGCTCTTTAATCCATTCAACCCAATATTCGGGAGCCTTTACATTCCCTATGGTTTTTCTTTTGGTCTTTGGGATTTTGTATGTTCTTTTTAAAACCAAAGACAAATTTGCAAGACTTGTTCTTTTTGGATTTATAAGCTATCCGGCCGCAGCCTCCCTGGTCAATGACCCTTCAAGAATTTCCAGGGGGCTGGTGGTCATTCCGTTTGTAATTCTTCTTTCTCTTTGGGGAATTAAATACCTCTTTTCTTTTAAGGAGAGGGCGGTAAAGATTTTTGTTTATTGCCTTTTGCTGGTTTCGGTAATCCAGTTCGTCATGTTTTTGACCGGCTATTTCGGGATATACCCAAAAGAAAGCTACGGGTGGTTTAACGGTGACATCGGGGGAGCGATAGAGAGCGCGATTAAGACCATAGAAACAAGAAAGGTAAATAATGTTTACATCGACAGGAATATTTACTTTATAGAGCGGTACGTAAAGTTTTATTCTATTAAAAATTCATCCGACCTTACGAGTAGAACCTTGTATTTTGACCCTGCAACCGAGGATATTTCCTCCTTTCCCAGGTATTCATTGGTTACAATCTCGGTAAATGACCTTCCGTATGTATCGGACGAGCTTGAAAAATTTGAGAAGATTGAAGGAATCTTCGAGCCCGATGGCAGCCAGAGCTTTTTTCTCTACTACCGAGATAGGTGATATAATTTCTTAGGTTCAAATGAAACAATCACTTTCGGTCATTGTGGCTTTTTACAACGAAGAGGAAAATCTACCGAAGCTTCATGGGGAGCTGACCTCGGTATTAAAAAAGGTTCAGTCCGAGACTGAAATAGTCTACGTAAACGACGGAAGCACCGACAATTCCGTTGCAGTTCTTAAATCGGCAATTGCCAAAGAAAATAGCCAAACCAAGGTCAAACTTATTGAATTTAGAAAGAATTTTGGCCAAACAGCGGCAATCTCTGCCGGAATAGACAACTCCTCGGGAGAGCTCGTTTCTTTCTTGGATGCGGATTTGCAAAATGACCCCCACGACATTCCCCTTTTTTTGGACAAATTGGAAGAAGGCTACGACGCAGTTTTCGGATGGAGAAAAGACAAGAAATTTTCAAGGTCAAGAAGGTTCTATTCAAGCGCTGCCAACAAAATTATCAACTGGGTTTTTTCATACCCCTATCATGACGTTGGCTGTTCGGCTAGGGTTGTAAAAAAGTCCTTTTTGAAAGGCGTACAGCTTTACGGAGAACTCCACAGAGTCTTGCCGGTCTTAATTTATCTTAAAGGAGCAAAAATCGGGGAAATTGTGGTAAAACATAGACCTAGGCTGAGTGGCCAGTCAAAATACGGACTCAACCGAATAGTAAAAACGTTAATTGATATTATTACCGTTAAATTTGTCAGCTCCTATGGAACCAAGCCGGCCTATGTCTTTGGATCATTCGGTTTGGGCAGTATGGTACTTGGGGTATTGGCCTTGGCGCTAACCGCTTACCAGAAGCTTTTTCTTGGAGTCTTTGTTCATAGGAATCCGGTTTTCCTGATAGCAATTTTCTTGGGTTTTTTGGGGGTGCAGTTTATACTCATGGGGCTTCTGGCCGAGCTTCAGGTCAGAACTTATTTCGAATCCCAGGATAAGCCAATTTATGATATTAAAAACATCGAAAGGTTTTAATGTGTGGAATTACCGGCTATACGGATTTTTCTTCTGACACCAACCCCTCGGTTTTGTCCAAGATGACCGACGAAATTATCTACCGGGGACCTGATTCTTCCGGGCATTTTGTCAGCAAAAACAAAAAGGCGGGGCTTGGGGTCCGACGACTAAGCATTATCGACTTGGTTACCGGCGACCAACCCATAAATAATGAGGACGGGAACCTAACGGTTGTCTATAACGGTGAAATATATAATTACCGGGAGCTTGTAAAAGACCTCAAAAAAGACGGGCATAAATTCAAGACCGAAAGCGATACGGAAGTTTTGGTCCATCTTTACGAGAAGTACGGTTATGGGATGGCCAAATACTTAAACGGAATGTTCGCTTTTGCCATTTGGGACGATAACAAACAGGAGCTTTTTTTAGCCAGGGACAGATCCGGGATAAAACCGCTTTACTTTTGGCACCAGGGGCAAAAATTGGTGTTTGGTTCGGAAGTCAAAACAATTCTTAAATATCCCGGATTTGCCAAGAAAATAGATAAAGAAGCACTAAGCCTCTACTGCTATTTCGGTTATATCCCGTCAGAAAAATCAATGTTTGCAGGCGTGCAGAAGCTTCTTCCCGGACACACGCTTACCTTTTCCAAAAGGGGAGTGGTAACTAGAAAATTTTTTGAAATCAGCACTAAGACCAACGAAGAGACGTCTTTGGAAGACCTGTTAAGAAGCTCCGTTGTCAGCCAGCTACATGCCGATGTTCCCGTCGGGGTTTTCTTAAGTGGAGGGGTGGATTCGAGTCTGCTTTCGTATTTTATTTCTGAGGTCAAATCGCTGAAATCATTTTCGATAGGCTTTGCCGAGGAGAGTTTTGATGAATCCCGCTTCGCAAAGATTGTGGCCAAAAGGCTCGGAACCAAACATTACAGCGAAACTTTTGATGTTGGCGAGGTTCCCTCTTTATATAACGAGACCACCAGGCTTTTGGATGAGCCTTTGGCCGATGCTTCCTTTCTCCCGACCTATAAAGTCTCAAGGCTGGCCAGAAAGCACGTAAAAGTGGCCCTCTCTGGTGACGGTGGAGATGAGCTTTTTGGCGGCTATCCTACCTACCAGGCCCAGCTTATAGCAGAGAAAATTAAGCATCTGCCCAAATTTGTTTTGGATTCTTCGGTCTTTCTTTTAAACTTGTTGCCCGAGTCTGGGAAAAATTATCCCAAAAAGGAATTGGCCAGGATTTTTCTAAAAGCCGTTCCCAAAAATCCAGTTGATAGACACCTTTACATGATGCGAACTTTTTTTAGGGGAGAGGGGCTTTTATATAAAAAGCCCGACTTCGCTTGGCTTGATAAAACCTTGCCCGACATGAACGGGATTGCCAGTCCGGATCGTAAGGCCCAGATAGTCGATTTTTATACTTACTTAAGAGATGACTTTTTGGTCAAGACGGACAGGGCTTCGATGTATAATTCTCTGGAGGTTAGAGTGCCTTATCTGGATAACGGGGTGATTGACTTTGCTTACGGCTTTCCCGGTTCGCACGTAAACCTTTTGGGAACGAAGATACTTCTGAGGAAACTCCTGAAGAAGTTCTTGCCGGAAGTTTCCAAAAGACCCAAAAAAGGCTTCGGAATTCCTTTGGCCAAATGGATAAGGGAGGAGCTTAAAGACTTTTCCTATGGGGTTTTGGCAAACCCCAAGCTTTACGATTTTGTCGGGAAGGAAAAGATTGATAAAATTTGGGATGAGCACCAAGAAAAGCGTCAGAACAACGCCGGGTCAATCTGGATGCTTGTGATGCTTTCGGGTTGGCTTAATAACTGGGCATGAAAAAATTATTGCTTTTAATTGTCATTGTCGCCTTCGCCATAGGCGCCTTCCTTCGTGTTTGGCAGCTAAGAGGGGTTCCGATATCTCTTTTTGGAGATGAGCTGGACGTTGGTCTTCAGGCAAACTCGATTCTAACAACGGGCAAAGATTATTTTGGCAATAAGTTCCCTGTAATGTTTCATAGCTTTGCCGAGTA
>Ga0209641_10000586_pt1 | contig 33865 bp, 35 predicted proteins | sample RifCSP16_1_FD_184022 | JGI IMG/M metagenome (GOLD analysis project Ga0209641, IMG submission 184022) | Soil microbial communities from Rifle, Colorado - Rifle CSP2_sed 16_1 (SPAdes) (version 2) | ecosystem: Environmental > Terrestrial > Deep subsurface > Rock core/Sediment | place: Rifle... | reverse complement strand
AAAGTGCGTCGCACGTCAAGCAGGCTTCGTTATTTTGAAACGGGGTTGAGAATGTCAAACCCCTGCAATTCACATAAGCGGCCGATGCGCATGGGCGGCGCACCGAGGATGTGACTCAGGACTGATGTCACGTTGACCGCAGGGGCGAGCGGGTTTACAGTGAGAGCACGGACGGAAAGGGTCAGCCTGAACTGCGCGTCAGGTCGGTCCTCTCCGTTCTGCTTTTACCGCAGCATCACACGCCTCGGTGGTCCCCCCAGTGTAGGTCAGCAAATTGGCCCTATTCTACATCGCTGAGAGCGCGGAGGAAACCTGGTTTCTCTAAGAAACCAGGTTTCTTGTTGTGTAACACATTGCCCGCAAGCCGAGACTAAACAATATCCACGCGCAAATCCAGTCCGCGAGGACATGGCATATCGGTTTGACGATCGAGGAGGCATTCGTGTTTCGCAACAAAGCCAAGTGGATCATCGCAGGTATCGTCATCGCGATCCCGGTTGTGGCCGTGGGGTGGTGGCTGGCTTCACCGCTGTTCCTCAACGCGACCGTCGACGAATCATTCCCGCTTTCGAGCGGCGCGACTGTGCCCGAAGGGATGACGCGGGCCGAAGTAGAACAAGCCATGAGCGCCATGGCGAAAGTCAAGCAGGAAACGGACGAAGACATGCCCGCCGGCGCAGACGCGTCCGCGCAGGTCAAGTCGGGCAGCTTCCGCGACGCCGACTCATTCCACAAGGGCAGCGGCCGGGCGACGATCTACCGCCTGCCCGACGGCTCGCACGTCCTGCGGCTCGAAGACTTCCAGGTGACTAACGGGCCGGACCTGCACGTGTACCTGTCGGCCCATCCGAACCCGGCCAGCTCGGAGGAGATCAAGCAGGGCAGCTACGTCGATCTCGGCTCGCTCAAGGGCAACATCGGCAATCAGAACTACGTCATCCCGGCGGACGTCGACGTGTCCGCCATGCAGAGCGTGATCATCTACTGCCAGCCGTTCCACGTGATATTCAGCGTCGCCTCACTCCAGTGAGTTGACGCGATGGCCGGAGACCTGGCAGGTCTTCTCCGCCGGTGTTAGCTCCTTGGGGGAGATGTGCACTCTCCCTCTTGACATCGTCACCGCTCAGCATTACCATACATGACCAGTAGCGACCCTTGCGAAGGCTCCCAAGCCTTCGCAAGGGTTACAACATGAGCGGACCGGAGGAAGCATTCTGACGATGATGAGCGCCTACCCTGCATACGTCCAACGTCTGCTTGCGCAAGCCCGCGAAGAAGGCCAGTGGCATGCCGGTCAGGCCGACGCCGCTGCGCTATGCTACGAGGTTCTCGCCCTCTTTCCCGACCATCGCGAAGCGGCCGATCTGGTGTACGAGCTTTTCTGCGACGAATGGACGATCTACGATACGCGGAACGCGCTCCAGCAGCACATCGACGAGTGGGATGATCGCCCCTGGCAGCAGCGGCGCCGGCTGGCGCTGTCGTTTCGTTTCATGAGCCGGTGGGAGGGCTGGCATCGCGAGTACGAGAAAGGCTACGAGCGCGAGCGCACAGGCCCGCCGGACGTGGCGGATCTCCTGGAGAAGGGCAAAGGCCAACTGCTGCACGCCTACTGCCTGGGCGACGAGGAATGCGCGAATTTTGCCTGGCCGCTCTTCGCTGAGGCATTCCGCCGCACGAATGACCCGCGCCATGCGCTTTTGTGGGCCGGCAAGCAGTACGCCGATCTGGGTTTCTTCGCCGACGCGGTCGAGGTGCTGGCCGAGTTGTGCTCGCGCTTCGATGATGCAGGCGCGCGCCGCCTGCTGGCCGAAGTGCGCTGGTGGCGCGACAACGCGCACCGCCTGCCGTGGCTGCCTCCGCCCGGCGACGGCTCGCGCTACAGGCGCATGATGGCCTTCATCGATCCGGACGCGCCCACCGATGAGGAGGTTATCCGATCGTTACGAGCAGAGGCAAATCACGTTGACAAGGTCGACTGGCGCCCGACGATCGATCCGGCGCTGGCCGATCTCGTGGCGACCGCGCTGCCTCCCTCGACCCAAGAAACTGCCGCCGCGCCAACGCTCGTGGATTGGAGTTTCCTCGATACAGACGATGGCCAGCCGGGTGAGCTGCCCGAGTGGGCGAAGAAAATGATGCGGTTTCTCCCTCGCCACGCCGACGACATTGCCCGCCGCCATCGTTGGAGCCGCCCGATCAGACCGCCGGCGACGCCGCCTCGCCACGATCCCGACGAGCCGCCTTTCGATCCCGACGAGTTCCTGGATTTCGACGAAGAGACCGACGAGGACGATGGCGACTTCACCAACCTGGCGGACGGGACTTCCTAATACCCTGAGACGCCACATCGTTGACCGGTACAACGGAAAGTACGGCGCCATGGTATCCTTCTCAGAGCCGTTCGCCGAACCCCTGCGCGCGGCGCAGATCATGATCGGCTTCCCTCATCCCTGGTGCATCTGCGGCGGCTGGGCGATCGACCTGTTCATGCATCGCGTGTCGCGCCAACACAAGGACGTGGACATTGCGGTCAGGCGGGGCGATCAACTGGCTTTGCGCTCGCATCTCGTTGCACAAGGTTGGGCACTCGAGAAAGCCGTCGACGGTCAACTGGCGCCGTGGCCGGAGGGCGAGTTTATCGAGCTGCCCGTGCATACGATTTGGTGCAAGAATCCCAACGCGCAGCCCGACTTCGTCGAAGTTCTGTTCAACGAGGTGAGCGACGGTCTGTTTTCGTTCCGCCGCGGCCAATCCATCACGCGCCCATTGGCCGATGCCATCGTGCTCGGCGACGAGGGTATTCCGATACTTGCGCCGGAGATTGTTCTGCTGTATAAGGCGAATAACCCTTCGCACGAAGGAAATCGAGGCGACTTCGAGGTAGCTTTGCCGCATCCGGATGCCGATCGACGCGCCTAGCTGAGGGATGCGCTTCTCAAGGCTCATCCCGGCCATGAGTGGCTCAGGCAGTTGTAACACACTGGGCATCTTCCGCCTCGCGCCCGCAAAACCCGAAGCCAGCGCCGACCGAGTTAAGCGCCTCACCGCCGAGTTATATTGCGAGCGCATGGAGTGGGCATAAAAGGGCGGTTAGGGAAGAGAAAGGGCTTGAGCATGGCTGTTATGATGCAAGCATTTTACTGGGATTGTCCCCGTGAGGATAAACGGGAATTCGAATGGTGGAACCACGTGCGTGAGAAGGTAGCCACCCTCGCTCAGTTGGGTTTTACGGCCTTGTGGCTGCCGCCGGCGCACAAAGCCGCTAACATCTCCGGGCCATCGATGGGCTACGATCCCTACGATTATTACGACCTGGGTGAGTTCGACCAGAAAGGCTCGGCCAAGACCTGGTTCGGGTCCAGGCGAGAACTGCTCGACTTGATTCACACCGCTCACCATCACGGCATGAGTGTGATCGCCGATATGGTCATCAACCACAACGGCGGAGCGGATGCGGCGGAAGTCAACCCGATTACCGGCCAGACCCGTTGGACGCTCTTCCGGCCCCAAAGCGGCAAGTTCCCGCGCAATTGGGAATGCTTCCATCCCAACCCATACGAGAGCTGGGACGAGAGCGCCTTCGGCGACATGCCCGATCTTTCCCATCGCAACCCTTACGTCTTCGGCGAGATTCTGAAGCTGGCGCGCTGGCTCATCGAAGACATCGGTTTCGACGGCTTCCGCTACGATTTCGTCAAGGGTTATGGCGCGACGACGGTGACGGCTATCCAGGAGTATCGCTACATCCGGGATGGGCAACCCTTCAGGCCTTACGGTGTCGCCGAACACCGGGACAGCGCCCGCTCCATCGAATACTGGGTCAACGTGACCAACTTTTCCAACCAGAACCCCGTGGATGCCTTCGATTTTCCTCTGCGTGAAATGCTCAAAGCCTTGTGCGACGAATACGGCTTCAGCCTGCACAAGCTGGTGACGTGGGAGACACTGCTCCAAAAGCAGCCGCAGACGACGGTCACTTTCGTGGAGAATCACGATCTGCGCGATGCGGGCCGCCCCATCGTCAACGACAAGCACCTTGCCTATAGCTATATCCTGACACACGAGGGCTACCCCTGCGTCTTCTGGAAAGATTATTACAACGATGGCCTGGCGCTGGAAACGACGCCGCATGGCATCGCCGCCCTCGTCCAGGCGCATCAGCATTATGCGGGGGGCGGAACGCAGGTTCTCTGGTTGGAGGATGATCTGTATATCATGCAGCGCAGCGGTTACGCCGACAAACCGGGCTTAATTTATGCCCTCAATAACCATGGCAACCGCTGGAAGGGGAGCTGGGTGATCACACAGTGGCGGAATGTCGAATTCATTCCTGTGGCGTGGTGGAGCAAAGCCGACCTGAACCGACCGAGGGCCCAATATGCTCACGCCGATGCGCGCGCCCAGTTCTGGGCACCGCCGCGCGGTTACGTCGTTTATGCGCCTCGGATCTAGTGAGCACGCACGCCAAAATGGTAATCCCTCTCTTCCTCTCGCCTCCGCTGAAGGCGTTGATCAGCTCCAACTGGAGGAGTTGCGACGGCAGAAACTGGTTGAGCGAGGTGGATTCAGTCGACGGATTTACCTGATAGAAACGCTCACAGTTAATGTCACGGGTTGACCAGAAGTACTCAAAATCCTCGTAAGCACCATGCTTCAGAGAGGTGTCCATGAACCCTATCCGAACCCAAATCGTCAAGATCGGCAACTCACGTGGTATCCGCATCCCAAAGTTGCTACTTGACCAAGTCGGACTCAGCTCCGAGGTCGAAATCTCGGTGCAACGCGATCAGCTCGTCATTCGCCCCACTTCGCGTCCACGCGACGGCTGGGAAGAACAGTTCCGCGCCATGGCCGAGCATGGTGACGATAAGCTGCTCGATGAGCCAGTCGCCACCCGGTGGGATGCGGGCGAGTGGAAATGGTAGTCAAGCGCTTTGAAGTCTACTACCCCGCCGCCTATGCGGCAACGAAGAAAACGATCTCTGCGTGAACAATGAATACGAATGCGACTTATATTGATCCGACATGGCAAACCCAAGTGGCAATCTCCCCGTTTCATCTCGCTATCGCAGTTCAAGCAAAGGTCGATCGCCTATGACACTACAGGCTTGTCACAGGAGGGATTCGGAGATATTAAGGCTCTCGCCACTCGATTGCCTCAAGCGCCCATCTTGAGCAGCGATCTGCCCAGGGCCAGAGAGACGGCTGAAATCATAGGGCGTGGAACGGCAGCTATTGAGTATGAATCGACATTTCGAGAACTACGGGCCCCCACCATCACGACACGCCTTCTCGACAAGTTGCAGGCTCCGCCAACGCTCTGGTCATTGATGCACTGGTGTTGTTGGGTTCTGGGGATTGGTGAACACTCGGAAGGACCTCACGCTGCTTGGAGACGGGTGGCCAGAGCCGCTGACAAGATACTCTCGTCCTCTAGCAGCCTGTCGGAGAGAACGCTTTTCTGGCGGAATTACCGCCATATATAGGACACGACGACGACGGTAGCCAAGATATGGCGGTCAGATCCGATCTCTCCGACAAACTGCTAGTGGCGCAGACACTATCATCCTTGTCAGTCATGGTTGGTTCATAGCCTTGCTCACCCTCTATCTCCGCAAACGCGGGTTGATCGAGCGCGGTCCATTCGTGCCTAAAGTCAGTTTCGGCGGAATGACGGAATACCTTCTCCGAACTGTTTGAGAGTGTGCTTGTTCAAGGAATCCAGTGTGAGATGCAGAAGGGAGTATAATCAGTCGTGAAAGGCAGGTGTTAGGGCATGAACGCAATTCAAGAGGCTGAGAAGCTCCTGAGTGAATTGACACGCGCGGAAAAGGCACAAATACTTCAGTGGATCGTGCGAGACCTGGGTGATGCCTTCCCCGGTATCGAAAGCAGACCAGAAGTGTGCGGTGGGGAGCCGTGCATTGTCCGCACTCGCATTCCCGTTTGGGTTCTGGTGCGTACCAGGCAGTTAGGGGCGAGTGAAGCAGACTTGTTACGTTCCTATCCCACCCTGCGCGCTGAGGATCTGGCCAATGCCTGGGCTTACTTTCGCACCCATCGAGACGAGATCGAGCAACAAATCCGCGAGAACGAGGAAGCCTGAATGGCGCGGTTATATGCGAACGAAAACTTTCCACTTCCTACCGTTGAGGAACTTCGACGCCTGGGACACGATGTGCTGACTGTCCAGGAAACAAGCCAGGCCGGTCAGTCGTTGTCGGACGCGGCTGTGTTGGCGTCTGCTCGTGAGGAGAAGCGTTTGCTACTGACCTTCAATCGTAAACACTTCATTCGTTTGCACCAGCAAGGGCATGACCACTATGGCATCGTTGCCTGCACGGTCGATGCAGATTTTATTGGTTTGGCTCACCGGATTCACGAAGCAATCGAGACGCAGGCAAAAGTCTCAAGGCCACTTATCCGTGTCAATCGGCCCGTTCGTTGAGGGTTGTGATCATACAATCGGGGGCAAGTGTCCTTGAAGAACTTGGTACGGGACCTGCGGCTGCATGCCGGAATCAGTACGGGGCAGTTGGACAACTGGCTGCCCTACCGCGAGGGCGGCTCCGTCCGAACGCTAATGCGGCTTGGACTGAGGGTTTCATGAAACGTCCAGATTTAGAACCCTTGCACGAAATCGAAGCCATTTTGAAGGACATAGACGAAAGCGAGAAGGCGCTTCGAGTTCTAAAAGAACGGCTAGACGAAACCGTGCGTGGACTTGGCAATAAAGTGAGCGAACGCGGAAAACTGCTTGAACTAGCGGCCTACCTTTACTGGATGATACCTGAAGTTAGGCCAGAACCGCTCGCTGAAGCAGTGATTGGTGAACGGAACACTCATCGACTGAGGAAGCAACTTCCTGCTATCACCGCCGGTATACATTGCGACAGATGCAATGCCCCGCTCTCGTTCAAGAGCAGGAGTCAACTACAGGATGCAATACGCGAAGCAAAGGGCACCGCGAAGTTGGTCGAACAAGGAATATCACTCTGGGCCGAAGGGTATATATACGTGATGGTGTGTAAGTCTTGTCGCAAAGAGATCCTTTCTGAACGCGCGGTGAGAGAGGCAAAGGAAACACAAGCGCGTCAGCGACGACTAGACGAACTTCGCAGAATGCCCTATCCAGAATATCTGAGAACTCCCGAGTGGCAAGCGCGCAGGCTTAGACACCTGCAAAGCGCCGGTAATCGTTGCCAAGTATGTAACGCTCCGGGGCCTCAATTGGATGTTCATCACAGAACTTATAAACGCCGAGGGGAAGAACTCTTTCAAGACCTGATCGTCCTTTGCAGGAATTGCCATACATTGTTTCACCGAGAAGGCAGGCTGGCATCATAGACGCTGCCCAAGCTATGGTCGGCTAAGTGGTCGCCCACCCTCCGCCACTGCAAAATCGGATGTAATCCGTGAGGCGTCCGGCCGTCGGCTCCTCAGCTGTCAAGCCAAAGGAACAAGGTTGACAACTTCGACAGCTTGACCTTCCCGCGGAAGTGAGTATCCTTGAAACGCTCGGCGCGGGACCTGCGGCTGTCCTACCGCGATGTGCCGCCTTAGTCTCCCTGTTAACTGCCATGACAGATGCGGTAACAGGGCTACCTCAGATACAGGAGTACTCCAATGCCTTTTCAAATGGATCTATGGAGAGTTGACGGCAATTCGCTTGTCGAGGTAGGCAAGGTCAGACTCGATTCTGAAAATCGCCTTGAGGATTGGCTTGCCAACGATATTTCCCTATTAGGACTGGAGTTGCTCATGATTGGCCGCCAGGTCACAACATCGAGCGGCGGAAGGATTGACTTGCTGACTATGGACCGTCACGGTGACTTGTTTATTATCGAATTGAAGCGCGACAAAACGCCACGAGACGTGATAGCGCAGACCCTCGACTACGCCAGTTGGGTACGAGAACTCGACTATGACCAGATCGATGAAATCACACAGAGTTGTTTGCGTAAAGGTCTGCCTGAAGCCTTCAAAGAGTGTTTTGAACAGTCATTGCCAGAGAACGTAAACTCCGCTCATGGTATGATAATAGTTGCGTCGGAGTTCGATGAGTCATCGGAACGAATTGTCCAGTACTTGGCCGATGAATACAAAGCGAATATTAACGTAGTCTTCTTCACTTTCTTCAGGCAGGATAGCACTGAGTTTGTAGGAAGAGCATGGCTTAGAGACCCGGAACATGCACAGGAAGTGTCAAAGACTCACATTATCGTCCCCTGGTCAGGCTATTGGTTCGTGAATGTGGGTGAGAGCCAGCACAGAAATTGGGACGATAATGTTCGCTATGGCTTCTTGAGTGCCGGCCAAGGGACTTGGTTTTCACGTGCCTTAAAGCGGCTGAATGTGGGCAACAAGATTTTTGCCTACATGAAAGGTTTAGGGTACGTCGGATATGGCGAAGTAACCAAAGAAGCAGTGATGATCAAAGACTTCGTCGTAGAGAAAGAGGGGAAACCACTCCTCAACTTGCCTCTCAAGGCATCGAATGCCAGCGAAAACAGTGACAATCCAGACCTGAGCGAATGGGTCATTGGGGTAAAGTGGATAAGGACTTCCCCTCGCAATGAAGCAAAGACCTTCAAAGGTGCATTTGCTATCCAACTCATTGCCTGCCGAATGCGCCAATCTGAGACTGTCGATTTTTTGGAGAGAGAGTTTGGAATCTCTGGCGGCTGAGCATCAACTTCAGGGCTGCCTGCCCTTCTTCCAGTCCTGAAACACATCGAGCAGTTCTTCCTGAGCGCGCGGCGCGATCGATTCCTCGGTCAACCTGCCCGATAGGGCGATCGTGCGCCGCATCTGATCGAGGTAGTTGGTGCAACCGTCGCATCGCCCCAGGTGAGCCTCGAAGCGGGCGCGCTCGGCGAGGGGTAGCGCGCCCTCGAGATAATCGGTGATGAGTTCGACGAGTTCCTTGCACGTCATCTCACGAGCAGCCATTATCGCGTCACTCTTCCTCGTCAAAATATCGCTCCAGCGCTCGCCGCACCTTGGAGCGCGCGCGATGGAGCAGGACTCTCTGATTAGACTCGCTGATCCCCAAAACGTTACACACCTCGCCTGAAGACCAGCCCTCGACGTCGCGCAGCGTGATCACCTCGCGCTGCGCCGGCGGCAGCGACTCGATGGCTGCCCGGACGGTCGAGAGCGTTTCCTGCGCGAGCAGCCGCTCTTCCGGAATCCCGTCCCAACTGCGCGGGAAAGATACCCAATGGTGAGGCTCTTTCGGGTGATCCGCCGGCAGGAAGCGCTCAGGCTCGACGGAGGGGCCCTCCAGGTCGAGCACGACGTCGCCAAGCAGTGAGAACGGCACGCTGCGGCCTTCGCGCTGCCCGCGCGTCTTGGCGCCGTTCGTCAGGATGCGGAAAATCCACGTCTTCAGTGAAGAACGGCCCTCGAATCGATCTAAGCCACGCAGCACGCCGACCCACGCCTCCTGAACCACCTCTTCGGCCACCGCCCGGTCTTGCACGAACAGCATGGCTAGGCGCAGCATGGATGCCTGGTACGCTTCGACGAGCCGGACGAAGGCCGCTTCGTCGCCTCGGCGCAGCGCCTCGACGGTCTGTAGATCGGTCGCAGAGGCGACGACGCCCGTCACGCCGGGCGGCGCAGCGCCTGGCTGAATCGTTGCGGACGGATCGTCCGGCGGGTGCGGCGGTACGCTCATGGCTGTTGGGTTGAAGTCAGACGTGTGCTGGTTTCCGGGGCGGGAAGACCCAGGTCGATTACGACGACGTTTCAAAGCATACCCAAGAGCAAATATATTGTCAAACGAACAGTCTGAAACTGGACCTTGGCAAGCGCCCATACCTTCGGTCGGACTCGAGGCTTCAGCCGGAGAGGTGGCGGACAATCGAACCGGCTAAAGCCTCTATTCCGGAATTTGCCAAACTCCAGTCTGTAACGAACGGGCGCGCGCCAAGACAGTATTGGCGAGCCAGCATCTCAGGAGGAAAATCCATCATGAAGGGCATCAAAGGCAAGAACGTCTTAGTGACCGGCGGCAGCTCCGGCATCGGCCAGGCCATCGCACTACGCTTCGCCGAGGAAGGCGCTAACGTCGCAATCAACTATCGCAAGAGCGCCGAAGAGGCGGAGAAGACGCACGACCTGGTGCACGCGGCGCTGGATCAAACAATGGATCAGATGAAAGCCATGGGCGTCAAGCACGTGCTCGTGCAAGGGGACGTGTCGAGAGAGAACGACATCCTCCGCATGTTCGACGAAACCGTGAGGGGGCTGGGCGGGCTGGATATCCTGATCAACAACGCCGGCATCCAGACGCCGGGCGATTCGCACGAGATATCGGCCGACAGTTTCGACCGCGTGCTCGGCGTCAACCTGCGCGGCGCGTTTGTGTGCGCGCGCGAGGCGATCAGGCACTTCCTCGCGGAGAGTAAGCCGGGCGTCATCGTCAACGTGTCGAGCGTGCACCAGATCATCCCCAAGCCCCGATTCCTCAGCTACTCGGTCAGCAAGGGCGGCATGCAGAACCTGACGCGCAGCCTGGCGCTCGAGTACGCCGGGCGCGGAATTCGCGTGAACGGCATCGGGCCGGGCGCGACGATCACGCCGATCAATCGCGCCTGGGTGGACGACCCCGAGAAGCGCGCGATGGTCGAGAGCCATATTCCGATGGGCCGCGCCGGCACGGCAGACGAGATGGCAGCGGTAACGGTCTTCCTGTGCTCCGACGAGGCGGCGTACATCACCGGCCAGACGCTGTTCGTCGACGGCGGGCTGACGTTGTACCCTGACTTCCGGACGGCGTGGTCGTCGGAGTAGGGAGTGGGGAGTTAGAGTTAGAGAATGTGCGACGCACTTTGGAAGTGCGTCGCACATGGCAAAGGCTGCTATGGATCTCGCCGTGAGCCGCCGCACAATGAGTAGCAAGAGCAAAGCCGTCCTGGCCGTGTATCTCAGCGGGCTGCTGCAGGGCATCGCACTGATCATTTTTCCGGCGGCCGGGCCGCTGCTGACCGACCCGCAATTCCACGGCCTGAGCAGCGCGCAGTTCGGCGTGCTCTTCACGCCGCAGATCGCCGCCGCGATCGTCGCCTCGGCGCTGGCGGCGCGGCTCGCGGCACGCGTCGGGATGAAGCGCATTTTGCTGGCCGGGCTGGGATTCAACCTGGCGGCGATGCTGCTATTGGCGGCGAGCCACTTCGCGATCGGCGCCGGAGATGCAGCCTTCGCCGTACTCCTGTTGGCGACGGGCGCGGTCGGCGCCGGGTTCGGCCTGACGCTCACGGCGCTGAATGCCTTCGCGTTCGACCTGTTCCCAGGCCGGCAGGATTCGGCCGTGACCGGCCTGCACGTCCTGACAGGAACCGGCCAGGTCGGGGCATCGCTCATCCTGGGCTTGTTCCTGGGATTCGGCATCTGGTGGGGCGCGGCGGTGACGGTCGGCGGGGCATTGTTGCTGATGATCCTGTTCCAGCTCAGCCTGCCATTGCGTCTCTCGTCCGAAACCACGCAGGCCAGGATGTCGCAGGCGGATCGCCGCATCCCGATGCGCGTCTGGCTGTATGCGGCGAGCGTGTTTCTCTACGGCGCGTGCGAGGCGACATTCGGCAACTGGAGCCCGATCTTCCTGGAGCGGGAAGCCGGATTTTCGATGGCGAGCGCCGCGCTGGGTCTCTCCATCTTCTGGGCGTCCGTCACCGCCGGGCGCGTGCTGTTCGCCGTTCTCGCGCTGCGTGTGGACGCGTCCTTGCTCTACGTTCTCTCGCCGTTTGTCGTCGCGGCTTCGTTCGTCGCCCTGCCGCTCGCGGGCGACATGCTCCCCAGCCTCGCCGTCCTGGCGCTCGCCGGTCTGGCCCTATCGTTCTACTTCCCGTACTCGGTGAGCCTGGCTTCTGCCGAGCATCCGCACCTGGCCGCCGTCGTGTCCGGTGCGCTGGTCGCCGCGATCCAGTTGGGCACGGGCGTGAGCGCCAACCTTGTGGGCAGCGCCGGCGAGTCGCTCCCGCTGTCTGCGATCTTCCAGGCGTCGGCGTTGTATGCAGTAGCCATGGGCGCTATTGCAATTTATCTGCGCGCGACCAAACAGGTCACCGCACAGTTATCTGTGCTCGACGCGCACCCTGACAAATAAAAATGGAAAACAACACCTGGTGGCCATCGAAATACGGCGCGGACGATCAGATCGGCGCGCTGAACGAGATCACGCCGGAGAAGCGCGTCGCAGCCGCGCGGCTGGTGCGGCAAGGCAAGGTCTACGACCTGGGGCGGGTGCTGGACGAAAACGTGCCCGCGTTTCCGGGTCGCAGTTTCCGGCAGAGCTTGGTGACCAGCGCGCACTTGCTCAACCGCCGCCGGCCCGACGCCGGCCCGATGGGTTGGGGCGAAAATAACGTCAACTGGATCGTCGAGATTGTGTCGGGCACGTCGCAGATGGGCACGCACCTCGACGCACTGAACCACCTGCAAATCGGCGATCGCTTCTACAACGGCCACACACTTGCCGGCATCGCCGAGGAGTGGGGCACGAACAGGCTTGGCGTCGAGACCGTGCCGCAGATCGTCACGCGCGGGACGCTGGTCGACGTGGCGGCGCTGCATGGCGTCGACCGGCTGAGCGCCGGATACGTGATCACGCCGGCCGACGCGCAGGCGGCGCTCGATAAGGCCGGACTGCGGGTCGAGCGCGGCGACGCGCTGCTGTTCCACACCGGCTGGGGCGAACTGTGGATGAGGGACAACGCGACGTATCTTTCCGGCGAGCCAGGGCCGGGCATGGAGCTGGCAACGTGGCTGGTCGAGCAGCGCATCGCGTTGACCGGCTGCGACACGTGGAGCTTCGGCCCGGTGCCGCCTGAAGATCCGTCAAGACCCTTCGTCGTGCCGCAGACGCTGAACGTGCGCCACGGCCTGTTCATCGTCGAGAACCTGTTCACATCCGAGCTGGCGCGCGACGGCGTGACCGAATTCATGTTCGCGCTGACGCACGCCAAAGTGAAAGGCGCGACCGGCGCGTGGGTCTCGCCGGTGGCCATTCACTAATCTCCAATCCCTAATTTCCATCGGAGGGGGCTTATGTCTCAGACCAACCACTACGACGTCATCATCATCGGCACAGGCGCCGGCGGAGGGACGCTGGCCTACACGCTGGCTCCGTCGGGCAAGCGCATCTTGCTATTGGAGCGCGGCGACTTCCTGCCGCGCGAGAAGGACACGTGGAACCCGAAAGCCATCCACGCCGGCAAATACCTGGCGAAGAACGAGACCTGGTATATGCCCGACCGCACGCCATTCAAGCCGTACATTTATTACCTGGTCGGCGGCAACACCAAGTTCTACGGCGCGGCGCTGCTGCGCCTGCGCGAGCAGGACTTCGGCGAGGTTCGCCACGCGGGCGGCATCTCGCCGGCCTGGCCGCTCGGCTACGCCGCCTTTGAGCCGTACTACACGCGCGCCGAGCACCTGTATCACGTCCACGGCAGGCACGGCGAAGACCCGCTCGGCCCGCCGTCCAGCAAGGACTACCCGCACCCGCCGGTCAGCCACGAGCCGCGCATCCAACAGCTCGACGCCGACCTGCGCAAGCTCGGCCACAAGCCCTTCCACCTGCCGGTCGGCATTATGATCGACGAGCGCAATCCGCAGAAGAGCAAATGCATCCGCTGCGAGACGTGCGACGGCTACGCGTGCGTCGTACAAGCCAAGGCCGACGCGCACGTGGTGTGCATCCAACCCGCGCTGGAGCATCCGAACGTCACGCTGCTGACGAATGCGTTCGTCAGGCGGCTGGAGACGGACGCGTCGGGCCGTGTGGTGACGAAGGTGATCGTCGAGCGAGAGGGCCGGATGGAGGAATACGCGGCAGACGTCGTCGTGTCCTCGGCCGGCGCGCTCAACTCGGCGGCGCTCATGCTGCGCTCGGCGAGCGACAGGCACCCGAACGGGCTGGCCAATAGCTCCGGCCTGGTCGGCCGCCACTACATGTGCCATCACAACGCGACGTTCCTGGCTATCTCCAAAGAACCGAACCCATCGCGCTTCACGAAGACGCTCGCGCTGAGCGATTTCTATTTCGCGTCGAAGGACTGGGAATACCCGATGGGTCTGATTCAGATGCTGGGCAAATCCAACGCCGAAACGATCAGGGGCGAGACGATGATACAGGACGGGATGACGCTGGAGGATATGGCCCGGCACTCGCTCGACTTCTGGCTCCAGTCCGAAGACCTGCCCGACCCGGACAACCGAGTGACGCTGAACGCGAAGGGCGAGATCGTCCTGCACTACAAGCCGAACCACCTCGAAGCGCACCAGCGCCTGACTGCCAAGCTGAAGAGCCTGCTGAACGACATCGGCTGCCACGAGCGGATGATACCGATCGACAGCTACCTGGGGACGAAGCTGCCGTTCAACCTGGCGCACCAGTGCGGCACGATGCGCTTCGGAGCCGATCCGAAAACGTCGGTGCTCGATCTGAATTGCAAGGCGCACGATCTCGACAACCTGTACGTCGTCGACGGCGGTTTCTTCGTCTCGGCGGGTGCGGTCAACCCCTCGCTGACGATCATCGCCAACGCCCTGCGCGTGGGCGACCGTCTGCTGGAGCGCCTGTCGTAATGGCAGAGCTTGTCGAGCAAAGCAGCCATCATCCTGATCCGGACGTTCATGAGCGCGACGCTCGAGCTCGAACTGGAAGGCCTCTGGCCCTGGCAGCGCGGGGAAAAACCGGGACGCGGATGAACGCGGATCGCGCGGATTCTTGCTTCTATAGCGGTTTCCGATTGCGTAAATGCTGCTCCGGAATCGAGCCTTTAGGCGGTTGCCGGCCTCGACTCCAGCGTAAGCCAAAGCGGAATCCGCTCTATAGACGTTGAGATATGTTTTGGAAAGCGCGCCAGTGGGCGGGGGAGACCAGCGCCGATTCGTGAGCATGTAACGCAGGCGGCGCTTCCGAGACAAGATCATGTACACCACCGCGGGAGGAGACCTCATGCCGCTCACTCGCATGCAGATCAAGGAATTGCTGGACGAGAACGTCGCGCACGACTGCACCTTCTTCGGGCCGGACGTTTGCGTCCGGATCGTCGCCATCGCCGACCTGCCTTCGCGCTTCGGCGATTTCCAGGTCGTCGCCTTCTACAACAACCGTGACGGCAAGGAGCACGCCGCCTTCGTGCGCGGCGACGTGATGGACGCCGAGGGCGTCCCGGTGCGCGTGCACTCCGAGTGCTTGACGGGCGACGCCATCGGCTCGCTGCGCTGCGACTGCCGCGATCAACTGGAGGCGGCGCTCAAGCAGATCGGGCAGATGGACAAAGGCATTCTGCTGTACATGCGCCAGGAAGGGCGCGGCATCGGTTTCACGAACAAGATTCGCGCTTACGGCCTTCAGGACCACGGCTACGATACGATCGAGGCGAACATCGCGCTGGGCTTCCGCGACGACGAGCGGGACTACGCGATTGCCGCGCACATGCTGGATTCGCTCGGCGTGAAGTCGATCCGCCTGATGACGAACAACCCACGCAAGATCGACGACCTGACATGGCATGGCGTCGCCATCTCGGAACGTGTCCCGCTGATCATCCCGCCGAACCCGTACAACGAGTTCTACCTGAAGACGAAGGCGACCCGCTCAGGCCACCTGATCGAATTCCACGGCAAAGAGCGCCTGTTGGAACAGAGCGACCGCCCGATCCTCGAAGGGATGACGGCGGAAGACATCGCAGCAGTGTTTGGGGCGCAAGCCCGCCGTCGGCTTGACAACAGCGAAAGGCGTTCGCGTCGTGACGCAGGCGACCGATACCGCTCGATGCCCGGTGTGCCGCTCAAAAAGGGCCGCTGGCGATCTCATATCCGGCGAGACGCTCCCCGATGCGATCGCCGACGTGATCCAGAGCCGGCAGCCCGCCTGGTCGCGGAACGATACCGTGTGCGCGTGGTGCGTAAACGACGCCAAGGCGATTCACATTCAAGACATGCTGGAAACAGCCATGGGCGCGCTTTCGCCGATGGAGAATTCCATCGTGGAAAGCATCCGCAACAGAGAGATCGTCTCGGCCAACCCGAATGCCGAATCTGATCGCGTACAGACCCGAAGCGAGCGCGTGGCAGATCGCATCGCGGCCACAGTCGGCAGTTGGTGGTTTTCCGGGACGATCCTGTTTCTGCTGACGCTGTGGATCGGCGTGAATGTGCTGTTCCGGCCGTTCGATCCGTACCCGATCATCATCTTGGCCGCGATCAGCGCGGGACTCGCGTCGCTCGCCGCGCTGCAAGGGCCGGTCATCCTGATGAGCCAGCGCCGCCAGTTGAAGCACGATCGGCTGCGCGCGGACACCGACTACCGGGTGAACCTGAAGGCCGAGCTGGAAATCCGCTCTCTCGACGAGAAGATCGACCGCGTCCTGGCTCTGCAAAAGCGCATCCTCGAAGCGCAGCAGGCGCACGCGGCGTTGATGCAGCAGCTCGTCGGAGAAGAGCCGATGACGAGAGCCGAAATATCACAATCCCCAATCTCCAATCCCTAATCTCTTGACGAACAACCCATCATGACGATACCGACATACCCTGCCCCAGTGCCCTTCGTGACTACCGCACAAATGATCGAGGTGGATCGGGCGATGATCGAAGACTTTCACATCGAGCTGATCCAGATGATGGAGAACGCCGGGCGGGCGCTCGCCCACCTGGCGCGCGCCCGCTTCCTCGACGGTGATCCACGCGGAAAGCGCGTTGTTGTGCTCGCCGGAACGGGCGGCAACGGTGGTGGCGCGCTGGTGTGCGCGCGGCGACTGCACAACTGGGGCGCGCAAGTGCAGGTGCTGGTCACCCGGCCGGACGACGATTTCACACCGATCCCGAAACATCAACTGGGCATCTTGCGCCGCATGCAGGCGCCGATTGCACGGGCCGATGCGATCGGATCGATCGCGACACCCGCGTTGATCATCGATGGCCTGATCGGCTACAGCCTGAGGGGCGCGCCGCGCGGCCCGGCCGCTGATCTGATCCGCTGGGCGAACGCGCAGAGCGCGCCGATCCTTGCGCTCGACACACCTTCAGGCGTCGATACCACAACCGGCACGGTCTTCGATCCGGCGATCCGGGCCACGGCGACGATGACGCTCGCCCTGCCGAAGGAGGGGCTGCGCGCGCCGGGCGTCGAAGCCTACACCGGCGAGCTGTACCTGGCCGACATTGGCGTGCCGCCGGAGCTGTACGCCAGGCCGGCGCTGGGCCTCAAGGTCGGGCCGATCTTCGCCGAAAATGACATCGTTCGACTCAGACCGTAAACCCTTGCGAAGGTTATGAAACCTTCGCAAGGGCGGCTCAAAGGAGTCATACAGTGGTCAGTCATCAGTTATCAGTGACCAGTCACTACGACATCATCATCATCGGCACCGGAGCCGGCGGTGGGACGCTGGCCTATGCGCTCGCCTCAGCCGGCAAGCGCATTTTGATACTCGAGCGCGGCGGCTGGCTGCCCCGCGAGAAAGAGAACTGGGACGCCAAGGAGGTGTTCGCACGCGAGCGCTATCACACGCGCGAGACGTGGTACGACGGGGACGGCAAGCCGTTCCGCCCCAGCACCAACTACTACGTCGGCGGCAACACCAAGGTGTACGGCGCGGTGCTGCTGCGCTTCCGCGAGCGCGACTTCGAGAAAGTGCAACACCACGACGGCGTCTCGCCGGAGTGGCCGGTGAAGTACCGCGACTTCGCGCCGTACTACACGCGCGCCGAAAAACTGTATGGTGTGCACGGCCAGCGCGGCGCCGATCCGACCGAACCGGCCGAATCCGAGCCGTTCCCCTTTCCCGCCGTCCGGCACGAGCCGCGCATCCGGGAGGTCTACGACGGCCTGAAGGCGCAGGGGTTGCATCCCTTCCCGCTGCCGGTCGGCGTGCGGCTCGACGAGGAGAACCCGCACCTGAGCAAATGCATCAAGTGCGACACGTTCGACGGCTTCCCGTGCCTGGTCGACGCCAAGTACGACTCGGCGACGACGTGCATCCTGCCGATCCTCGGCCTGCCGAACGTCACGCTGCTGACCGAGGCGCTCGTCACCCGCCTCGAGACAGACTCGACCGGGCGGAGCGTGACGGCCGTTCACGTCGATCGTAAGGGCGCGCAGGAGCAGTACTCGGCAGACATCGTCGTCGTCGCCTGCGGCGCGATCAACTCGGCGGCGCTGCTGCTGCGCTCCGCCAACGACAGGCATCCGAACGGGCTGGCGAACAGGTCGGGGCAGGTCGGGCGCAACTTCATGTTCCACAACAACTCGGCGATGCTCGCCGTGTCGCGCAAGCCGAATCCCGGCAAGTTCACCAAGACGATCGGCCTCAACGACTTCTATTGGGGCGCGGACGACTTCGAGTATCCGCTCGGCCACATCCAGACGCTCGGCAAGTCGCTGCCCGAGCAGCTCGAAGGCGACGCGCCGTCGCTGCTCATCCCCGGCGTCGGCCTGACGCTCGACTTGCTGGCGAAGCACTCGATCGACTGGTGGGTCACGACCGAAGACCTGCCCGATCCGAACAACCGCGTCACTTTGACAAAAGACGGCAGAATCCAGTTGCGCTACACGCCGAACAACACCGAACCGCACAAGCGCCTGCTGGCGAAGCTGAAGCACGCGATGGAGCACGTCGAAGGCGGCATGACACACTTCATCCCGCAGGCGGTATACTTGTCCAAGCGCATCCCGATCGCGGGCGTGGCGCACCAGTGCGGCGCGGCGCGCTTCGGCGCCGATCCCGAGACGTCGGTGCTGGACGTCAACTGCAAAGCGCACGACTTGGACAACCTGTACGTCGTCGATTCGAGTTTCTTCCCGTCCAGCTCGTCGTGCAACCCATCGCTGACGATCATCGCCAACGCGCTGCGTGTGGGCGATCATCTGATCGAGCGGATGGCGTGATGAGACCTGTGAGGTCTTCGAGACCTCACAGGTCTGGCAACGAACCACTAACATGATTGACTTCGGGCGCGGTGTGTGCGGCGATCTCGCCGTCGCCGAGAAGAAAGAGTGGCTGGCGACGAACGGCATCGGCGGCTATGCGTCGGGCACGCTCGCCAACCTGCTCACGCGGCGCTACCACGGCCTGCTCGTCGCCGCGCTCAAACCGCCGCTCGGGCGGACGCTGCTCGTGGCGAAACTCGACGAGACCGCGACTTACGACGGGCGCGCGTATCCGCTGTTCGCCAACCGCTGGGCGAGCGGCGTCGTCGAGCCGGAGGGGTTCCGCCACGTCGAGCGCTTCCACTTCGAAGGCGCGATGCCGGTGTGGACATTCGCGCTGGCCGACGCGATCCTGGAGAAGCGCATCTGGATGAAGCAGGGTGAGAACACGACTTACGTCCAGTATCGCTTTTGGCGGGGTTCGTCGCCCATCGCGCTTAGCGCCCGCCCGCTGGTGAACTACCGCGATTATCACGGCGCGACTCGCGGCGCCGGATGGCAGATGCGCATCAAACCCGTCGAGCATGGCCTGCGCGTCGTCGCCTTCGAGGGCGCGACGCCGTTCCACCTGTTGAGCGATCGCGCCGAGGTCATGCCCGGTCACGACTGGCACATCAACTTCTCGCTGAGCGCCGAGCAGTATCGTGGCTTCGAGGGCGTCGAGGATCACCTATCGGCCGGCGAGTTTCGCGCCACACTACAACCCGGCGAGTCGCTGACGTTCGTCCTCAGCGCGGAGGCGGAATCCGATCTGGACGGTGAGGCAGCTTACGCGGAGCGCCGGGCTTACGAGCGGCGCACTCTGTCGCTCGCGGCGGCAGCGCCGGAAGCGTTCAAGCCGTTGATCCTCGCCGCCGATCAGTTCATCGTCGACCGCCCGACCCCCGACGACCTGCACGGCAAGACCATCATCGCCGGCTACCCCTGGTTCGGCGACTGGGGTCGTGACACGATGATCAGCCTGCCGGGCCTGACGCTGGCGACCGGCCGGGCCGATGTCGCTCGCCGCATCCTGCGCACCTTCGCCCGCTTCGTCGATCGCGGCATGCTGCCGAATCGCTTTCCCGACGAAGGCGAGACGCCCGAGTACAACACCGTCGACGCCACGCTGTGGTATTTCGAAGCGATCCGCGCCTACCACGCCGCGACCGGCGACGACGATCTCGTCCGCGAGTTGTATCCCGTGCTCCGGGACATCGTCGACTGGCACGTGCGCGGCACGCGATACAACATCCACGTCGATCCGGACGACGACCTGTTATACGCGGGCGAGCCAGGCGTGCAATTGACGTGGATGGACGCGAAGATCGGCGATTGGGTGGTGACGCCGCGCACCGGCAAACCGGTCGAGATCAACGCGCTGTGGCACAACGCACTGCGCATCATGGCCGAATTTGCGAAGATGGTAGGAGGCGACTTTGTAGGAGGCCACTTTGTAGGAGGCGACTCCAGTCGCCGACAGTCGGCATCTGGAGGGTCGGCATCTGGAGATGCCTCCTACAGCGACTTGGCTGATCGGGTCAAATCCCGTTTCTCTCGATTCTGGTATGCCACGGGCAATTATTGCTTCGACGTGATCGACGGGCCGGGTGGAAACGACGCGTCGCTACGGCCCAATCAACTGTTCGCCGTCTCGCTGCCTCACAGCCCGCTCGACGCCGAACGCCAGCGCGCCGTCGTCGACATGTGCGCGCGGCATCTGTTGACATCACACGGCCTGCGCAGCCTCGCGCCGAATCATCCCGATTACGTGGGCCGTTACGGCGGCGACGCGCACCGGCGCGACGCGGCATACCATCAGGGCACCGTCTGGGGTTGGCTGATTGGCCCTTTCGTCAGCGCGCACCTGCGCGTGTACGGCGACCGTGAGCTGGCGCGCTCGTATTTCCAGCCGTTGGCGCGACATCTGGCCGACCACGGGCTGGGCAGCCTGAGCGAGATATTCGACGGCGACCCGCCCTTCACGCCGCGTGGCTGCATCGCGCAGGCGTGGAGCGTGGCCGAGGTGCTGCGCGTCTTGCGCGAGATCGAGTCGACGCGCAGGGAAAAGACTTCGGAAGTCTCAAATAAGACTTCCGAAGTCTTCCGAAACGAGGGAGGCACACAACAACTATGGCAACCGAATCATTCGCCAGCGCCGAGCATCGACGTCTAATCGAGGGCCAGCCGCGCACGCAGCCCTGGAAGCGATGGGGGCCGTACCTGAGCGAGCGCGCGTGGGGAACCGTGCGCGAGGACTACAGCCCCTACGGCGCGGCGTGGGATTACTTCCCGCACGATCACGCCCGCTCGCGCGCCTTTCGCTGGAACGAAGATGGACTGGCCGGCATCAGCGACGACCGGCAATACCTGTGCTTCGCCGTCGCGCTGTGGAACGGCAAGGACCCCATCCTCAAAGAGCGGCTCTTCGGGCTGACCGGGCCGCAGGGCAATCACGGCGAGGACGTGAAGGAATACTACTTCTACCTCGACTCGACGCCGACGCACTCGACCATGAGCATGCTGTACAAGTATCCACAGGCCGAGTTCCCCTACCGGCAGCTCGTCGAAGAGAACGCGCGGCGCGGCAAGCACGACCCTGAGTTCGAGCTGTTCGACACGGGCGTGTTCGGCGAGGATCGCTACTTCGACGTGTTGGTCGAGTACGCCAAGGCCGCGCCGGACGACATCCTGATCCGCATCACGGCGGCCAATCGCGGGCCGGAGGCCGCGCCGCTGCACATCCTGCCGACGCTGTGGTTTCGCAACACGTGGTCGTGGGGCCGCGACGAACGTCGCCCGACGCTGAGCAAGAGCCGCATCCTGCGCGAGGACGGATCGTTCGTCCACGCCGTCGGCGCGCAACATCACATCCTCGGCGAGTACGAGTTGTATTGCAAGGGCGCGGATGAACTGATCTTCACTCACAACGAATCGAACGCCCAGCGGTTGTGGGGCGCGCCGTCCGCGACGCTCTACGTGAAGGATGCCTTCCACGAGTACGTCGTGCACGGCAACCGCGCGGCGGTGAATCCCGACCTCACCGGAACCAAGGCGGCAGCGGTGTACGCCACGACGATCGGAGCCGGTGATTCGGTTACGATCAAGCTGCGACTCACCCGGATTGCGGATGCCGGATCTCGGATTTCGGATTCGCTCCAGCCGACAGACAATCCGCAATCCGCAATTCGCAATCCGAGATCGCCTTTCGCCGACTTCGACGCCATATTCGCGCTGCGCAAGCAGGAGGCTGACGAGTTTTACGCTGCCCTCCAGCCGCCGGGCCTGAGCGACGACGAGCGCAGCGTGCAGCGGCAGGCGTTCGCCGGCATGTTGTGGTCGAAGCAGTTCTATCACTACGACGTGAACGAGTGGCTGGAGGGCGATCCGGCGCAGCCCCCGCCGCCCGTCGAGCGCAAGCGCGGTCGCAACCGTGAGTGGGTGCACCTCAACACGTCCGACGTGATCTCGATGCCCGACAAGTGGGAGTATCCGTGGTTCGCCGCGTGGGACCTGGCGTTCCACTGCATCTCGCTCGCGCTGGTGGACGCCGACTTCGCCAAGCGGCAGCTCGTGCTCCTCACGCGCGAGTGGTACCAGCACCCGAACGGGCAGATCCCGGCTTACGAGTGGGCCTTCGGCGACGTCAACCCGCCGGTGATAGCCTGGGCCGCCTGGCGCGTGTACAAGATCGACGCCAAGCAGCGTGCAGGAGGGGGTGACTCTGTAGGAGGCGACTTTGTAGGAGGCGACTCCAGTCGCCGACCTGACCCCAGTCGCCGACAACCCGACTGCGCCTTCCTCGAGCGCGTCTTCCACAAGCTCCTGCTCAATTTTACGTGGTGGGTCAACCGGAAGGACTCGGAAGGCAACAACATCTTCCAGGGCGGCTTCCTCGGGTTGGACAACATCGGCGTGTTCGACCGCAGCGCGCCGCTGCCGACCGGCGGCTTCATCGAGCAGAGCGATGGCACGTCGTGGATGGGCATGTTCTGCCTGAACATGATGCGCATCGCGCTCGAACTGGCGCGCGAGAACCCCGTGTACGAGGACATCGCCACGAAGTTCTTCGAGCATTGCCTGTACATCGCCGCCGCGATGAACAACATCGCAGGCGAGGGCCTCTCGCTGTGGGACGAGGGGGACGAATTCTTCTACGACGTGCTGCACCTGCCGCACGGCGAGCACGTGCCGCTCAAGTTGCGCTCGATGGTCGGGCTGATCCCGCTCTTCGCCGTCGAGGTGATCGATTCGGCGCTGCTCGATTCCGTGCCGGGCTTCAAGCGCCGCCTGGAGTGGTTCCTGGAGAACCGGCCGGAGCTGGCGAAACTGGTCTCGCGCTGGTACGAGCCAGGCATGGGCGAGACGCGGCTGGTGGCAATGACACGCGGGCATCGCCTGAAGCGGCTGCTGCGGCGCGCGCTCGACCCGAACGAGTTCCTGAGCGACTACGGCGTCCGCGCGCTGAGCAAGGTGCACGAGGCTCATCCTTACGTGATGGCCGTCGACGGCATGCAGCACGTCGTGCGCTACGAGCCGGCCGAGTCGCGCTCCGGGCTGTTCGGCGGCAACTCGAACTGGCGCGGGCCGATCTGGTTTCCGGTCAACTACTTGCTCATCGAATCGCTGCAGCGCTTCCATCATTACTTCGGCGACGACTTCAAAGTGGAATACCCGACCGGCTCGGGGCGGTTGCTCACGCTGAACCAGATCGCCGACGAGTTGTCGCGCCGGTTGATCCGCATCTTCACGCGCGACGAGAGCGGGCGGCGGGCGGTCTTCGGCGGCAACGAAGTCTTCCAGCGTGACCCGCACTGGCGCGATGTCGTGCCATTCCACGAATACTTCCACGGCGACGACGGTGCGGGCATCGGCGCGAGCCACCAGACGGGATGGACGGGATTGGTGGCGAAGTTGATTCAGCAGCAGGGGATGAGAGGCAATCGGTAATTGGTAATTGGAGATTGGAGATTAGAGATTGGCGATTGGCGATTGGAGAGGGAGAGGGAATCTCCAATCTCTTTTGTTTTTGGGCAACTACTCAGCCCAACGTCATTGCGAGCATCTGTTTGCGAAGCAATCCCCGCCCAGCCAGGAGATTGCCTCGTCGCAAAAGACGCTCGTCGCAATGACGGCGGAGCAGTTACGTTTTTGCCAAGAAGCGGCGCGATGCTAGAATTGGGTAATGCACTGAGAGAGGAGACAGCTATGGAGGTTCTCGGCATCGACGTCGGGGGATCGGGCATCAAGAGCGCGCCGGTGGACGCCGACACGGGCCTGCTGCTCGCCGAGCGCTACCGCGTCTCGACGCCGCAGCCGTCCACGCCGGACGCGGTGGGCGATGCGGTCAAGGAGATCGTCGATTACTTCAAGTGGAGCGGGCCGCTCGGCTGCGCCTTTCCGGCGGTGATCAAGAAAGGCGTGGCCTACAGCGCGGCGAACGTCGACAAGGCGTGGATCGGCGCGAACGGCGAGCGCCTGCTACGGCGCAAGACGAAGCGCCCGGTCGTCATGCTGAACGACGCCGACGCGGCGGGCATCGCGGAGATGACTTTCGGCGCGGGCAGAGGCAAGTCCGGCGTGGTGATCGTGTTGACGTTCGGCACCGGCGTCGGCAGTGCGCTGTTCGTCGACGGCCGGCTCGTGCCGAACACGGAGCTGGGCCACCTCGAGATTCGCGGCAAAGACGCCGAAATGCGCGCCTCCGACCGCGCCCGGCAGGAGAAGGGCTGGAGCTGGAAGCAGTGGGCGAAGCGCGTCGACGAATATTTGAACCGCTTGGAGATGTTGTTCTCGCCCGACCTGTTTATCGTCGGCGGCGGGGTGAGCAAGAACCACCGCAAGTTCATGGGCCTGCTCGACACGCGCGCCCGAATCGTGCCGGCGAAGATGCTCAACGACGCGGGCATCGTCGGCGCGGCGCTGGCGGCGAAGGCGCGCATGCAATCAGCCTGATAGCTCGATCGCCTTTACCACCGTCCGCGGCGGTTACCGCAGAGAGCCGCTTCTGCCGTCGTCCGCGGTGGCTCCCCTCTCGACCCACCAGCCGCGCCGGGGACGGCGCGATGAGCAATGAGGGTTACAGTCGCTGCAACTGCGCCTGTAGCGCCGGCCGGCGCTTGTACTGCTCTTTCAACTCCGCCAGATACTTCTGCCACTGGTCTGTTTTACCCAAGCGGATATAAGCTTTCTTCGCTCGCTTCAGCCACTCGGCGGCGATGGGATAGTTCTTGCTCTTTGGCTCAACCATCAGCCGATCGGCGTGCTGAAGACTCACTCGCAACACCCATTCGGGCCGATGCGCGAGGACGGCATCCGCCACCGTCTCGGCGACTCCATACCAGACATCGCGGCCGTCCGCTACTTTGGTCGCTTCGTCCCACTGCTCCTCGAAGAGGAGAACTTCGGCGAGGGCCATCGTGTCGTGCGACTTCTTGAGCGCCGCCATCACATCGGATTGCAGCTTACTCCACTTCGAGCCAGCCAGCCGTTTCAGCGTCTTATAAGAATCGAGCGTGGGGTGTTCCGGGAATGCTGCCAGCCAGGCCTGCAGTGCTTGCTCCGTTCGGCCCTGCGCGTCTTCGATGGGCCCGAGCCACTCTCCCAAATGCACCTTCGGTCCGGCGAGCTTCAGGCCGCGCTCGCCGATCGCGATCGCCTCGGCGATGTGACCCAACGCGCGCAAACGCTCGGCCATGTCCAGCGCTTCTTGTGCGGTCGTCAAATGCTTCATCGCGAACTCCACCGCCTCTGATGCGCGACCGAGATCGCACAGCTTGAGAGCGTAACGCAAGTGGCGTCTGGTTCGCTGACACAGCTCAAGATATTCGTCGATGCGCCCCTGCCGCTCGAGGACGTTCAATCTGGCTTCGGTCAGATCACCGATGCGTCGCTCCGGCCAGCCCTGCTCAACAACGTACACTTCGTCGTCATATTCGTCCTCGGCTTCGTAAACCTCCCACTCGTCTTCGTCACCCGGCGCTTCTTCAAACTCCTCATCGTGGCGCGGTGCACGGCGTGAGGCCGTTTTGGCCGGCGTCTCCTCCCAGCCGTATTCCAGCGCCTCAAGCGCCACATCGAGCGCACCGTCGATTCCATAGTCGTCCAGATGCTTCGCGTGCTCCTTGAGCTCATTTGCGATCTGCTCGCGCTCGACGGCGCTCATCTCCAGGCTCAGGATGACCTCGGCCAGCGGCTGGCCCAGCTCGCCGAGAAAGCCGCCCAACTCACCATTGGAGTCGTCAATGTACGTGATGCCGTCGCCGGCCTCTTCAACCAGTGCGAGAAGGATCGCCAGCGCCGTGTCGGCGTCGCCGGCGTCGAGGAACTTCATCGCCGACGCCTGCACGCCGCGCAGCTCCTCTACCAACCCGCCGACGTGCCAGTACGCTTCGGAAGGCCGCATTCGGTCGAGGCTGTGCAGGATGTTGCTCACCTGGCGGCGATAGACGTTGGGATCGACTTTCTTGCGTTTGCTCTTCTTGGCCTTGCCCGATACAGATGGGACTGAAATCGCGGCCTCGACCCGGTCGTACAGCTCGGGTTGCTCCCGCAGTAGTTTCGTCAGCAGCGCGATCAGGTCCTCGCGGCTGAGATCGGCGAGCAGATCGGCCGCATCCTTACGGACCGCGAATTGCTCGGGATGATGGAGGTACGTGAGCAACAGGGCGACGACGTGCTTGCAGTACCCACCGTAATCATACGGGCACGTGCACTCAGCGGAACGGATGCCGGCCTCGTCCAGTTCGACGCGCACTTTGTAATAAGGCTCCGAGGTGCCTTCACAATCGGCGGTCAAGATGTTGCCCTGTATGGCGGCGTTGGAGATCGCGCCCTGGCGATGGTATGCCTGCCCGCGTTGGAAGCTCTGCGCATCGGCGCCGGCGCGGATGATCGATTCGGTCAGTTTAGGCAGGCCCATTTTCTTCCCCTTCAGACTTCGGAAGTCTCATGAAGACTTCCGAAGTCTTGGCCGTATCAAATCACGACCATTCACTTACGCGCCGGCATCACGGTCCAGCCAGCTCAACCGGATAACGCGTGTGGAGCACGGCGGCAGCGCGATCGTGCTGCTCGCGATCGAGCGTGACGAGCGTGCTGCCGAAGCGCAGGGCAACCGCGACGTAGACGGCATCCGCACCACGCAGCCGGTGTTGCGCGGCAACGTCGGCCGCCTGCCGCGCCAATACTTCGTCGAGCGGGATGATCACGAGATGAGGAAGCCGGGCAATCGCATCCGCGAACGCGCGAGCCAGACGGGCGTCAGGGTGCCCTCGGCTGATCGTCGCCGCCACTTCGGGCAGCACCAGCGCGGGCACGATGATCGGATCGGCGTTCGCGCGCAACCGGTCGAGCAGGCGGCGACTGTCGGCGTGGCCGGGTTCGCGCGTGTTGTACGCGTTGAGGAAAACACTCGCGTCGACGGTGTAAGTGCCGGCCATGCGCGGCTCCTAGCGCCGCATGTCCGACAATAGCTCAGCGCTGGTTTGGGGTGAAGTCCAGCCTCGGCTGATCTCCTCGCCAAGTCGAGCCAGTTCGTCCCAGGCGCTCGAGTCAGATGCGCTTGACGCTGCGGGTCGAGTCTCGTCGATAGGCGTCAGCAATCCGACAGGACTTCCACGGTAAGTGATGACGTAACGAGCGCGCTGCTCGCGCACGCTGCGAACGATCTCGGAAGCGCGCATCTTCAGCTCACGAATACCTATGTCCGGCATTTGGCCCCACCTGAAATGTAGTCATCTATGTGACTACATTATATCAGCGATATACGTCGTGGTCAACCCTCTGACACTCCCGCTCCAGCCGCCGTCCGCTTAGACTTCGGAACGCTTTGGGACGCGGATGAACGCGGATAAGGCTAAAAATCAGCGTGAATCCGCGCAATCCGCGTCCAAAAGACTACAGCAGGACACTCTGACCACTTGTAAACACGGAAGGGGACTTGGCGTCGTAGACCGCAACCTCACCCTTGCCAAGCACCACCCATTCACGACCGGAGCCTATCAGCGCCGTCGCCTCATCGATTCCGACGAGCGTGACGCCTGGCGGCAGCGTGGCTCGCATACGATCGGCGTTCCATCGTGCGGCGAGTGTCGCGTGGTGCGGAATGACCGCAACCTGCGGCACAAGCCCCAGCCCCTCGCGCCAGCCATGACCAGGCGCCCACATCTGGCCGCCGCAGATCATCGCTCCGGCGCTCGACCCGGCCATCGCCCCGCCCCGGCCAAGCGCGTCCAGAACCGCCTGCCAGGCAGGCGAGCCGCGCATTGTCTCGAGCAGGTACGTGGGATCGCCGCCGGTGAAGTAGACCAGGTCGGCGCTCTTGATTTGCTCGACGAGCGAAGGCCGCCTCGCCGTTTCAGGATCGACGATCATCGCCGCGCCAGCCTGCGCGCCCGGGCGGCGGAAATAGCGCACGCCATTGTCGGCCGCCAGGCGCGGGTTCTCGTGCGCCGCGGCGGTGGGGAGGATGACGACGATCGGCGCGGCGGGGAGCCGCGCGAGCAGCTCGCGATCCATCGGCTCGCAGTCGGAGCGGAATTCATTGCCGCCGATGAGGGCGATCAAACCGACCATGGCCCGACCTCTCGTTGAACATACCTCACCCCTGCCCCTCTCCTACAAGGAGAGGGGGATCAAGCGTTGACGATGGCGCGAAGCGGGGTTACAATCCGGTCGGATCAGTCAGAAAGGGTAGATCGGCATGGCTGTTGTGAATGCATCACCCCAAACGCTCCCGCCATCAGTCACGCTCGACGCCGTGAAGAAGCTCGGCGCGGCGATGGCGTCCCGCGAGCAATTCCTGCGCCAGACCATTGCAGGTTTCGAGCGCAAGTACGCCTGCTCACTGGCGGAACTCAACCGCCGGCTGGAGTCGCGCCAGATCGCCGAGCATCCCGCCTGGGAAGACGCCATCGAGTGGGGCAACGCGGTTGACCAACTGGCCCAAGTGCAGTTGAACCAGAGCATTGTCACGTGGCTGATCCACTTACTGACGCGCTGAGCGTTTTCGTCGCGCTCTGCCCTCACATCCGATCCACTCGCGATCTCGTCACTAAGATCCGCATCGAACTGGAACGGGACTACAGTCTCGAATTGTACTTCCGAGAGGCGACCGGCCAATACTCCTACACACTGCTGCTCAACGACCGGCGGGTGATCGGCTGGGACAACGCTCGCCATCACCCTGATCTCCCGAATGCCCCGCATCATTTTCATCGCGAAGATGGTCAGGTTGAAAGCGCCTCGCTGACCGGCGACCCGGTGCAGGACATCCGCATCGTCGCCAAGCGCATCAACGCGCTGTTTGAGGCTTGACCTCTCCCCCGACCCCTCTCCCTAATCGACCCGTGGAGTCGAACACGACGACGAGGCGCGCGGCCGACGGCCGCGCGTGCAGGCGTTGGTCGAGGACATCGATCGGGTTGGCAGGAAACGGCATTGCATCCACGGCCGGCTTTCACTCGAATGCCAGGCGCGCAATGATCTCTCGCAGTTCCACGATTTCAGCTTCCAATTCCAGAATGCGCTGCTGGAGTTTGGCTTTCGCGTCCTGCGCCTGGGCCACGGCATCTTTCAAGATGCGCTCCTCCTGGAGCAGCTGGCGCAGTTCGATCAATTGAGGGCGATTCAGGTGTAGCCGGCGAATATGAAACCAGCCGCGCGGACTTCTGGCGAGACAGTCATGCTGAAGTCGAGGTGGACAATGTTTCGCCGGTGAGGCGGGTGTAGGTCTGCTGGATCGAGCGATGGCGCTGTTCAAATTGGGCCAGCCAGTGGCGCGCATCGGCCGCCAACTGCTCCTGTTGGCTGAGCAAACGAGCGAGTTCTTCATTCTCATTTTGTAGCGCGCTTAACCGTTCACGCAGCGTAGCCTGCTCAGCGCGCAGGCGGGTTAACGCGGGCGCAAGAAGGCGTGCCTCGTCAGCCTCGAGCGCGGCGATCAATTCAGCCAGTTCGGCCTGTTCCGAAGCAGCCAGTAGGCCCGCCTGTTCTCTCGTGCGCAGATGATCGAGTCGTGCTTGCCTCTCGGCATTCCAGGACATAGTCGTTTCCTTTCCGACCTGTTGGCCTGGTAAGAATTATACACCATCGACGATCATCGCCGCGCCGGCCTGCGCGCCCAGGCGGCGGAAATAGCGCACGCCGTTGTCGGCGGCCAGGCGAGGGTTCTCGTGCGCGGCAGCGGTAGGGAGGATGACAACGATCGGATCGGCGCCCAGACGCGCGAGGAGGGCGCGATCCATCGGCTCGCAGTCGGGGCGGAATTCGTTGCCGCCGATGAGGGCGATCAGGCCAGGCATATCCTCAGCCGTCAGCCATAGGTTTGACAAAGACGCTTTTTCGGGTTAACATTATGGCACCAATAAACCAGTTCGTCTGGTTTACGCGCCCCCGACGAGAAGGTCGCCAGGTGAGGTGGTCTTCCGCAAGGATAGTCGGGGGTGTTTTATTTCTCCTGTCAGGGTATTGCCCACCAATCCGCGATCTTGTCGGCGAAGGTCCTGTAGTAGCTGCTCTCCGCGCCCATGCGGTGCTGACGAATTGCGCCTGCGATCATATCCGCCACTTGAAGCCCATCCTCGCGGAGCGATCTTCCGCCCACGATTTTGCCAAAAGGTCTAACCCGACCGGTCTTGCGGCACTCATCTGACAGGCGAACCCGCACGGCCCGGCGTAGCGCGGGCGTTCCCCCGTCGATGATCAGCATGTCGTTGGCAATGTCCAGCGCGGAAGCGCGCAGCGTCAATCGGACAATCAACTCGACCGTCAGGGCTTGTCCACTCAGGCGCGCCCAATCGACAGGCAGTTTGGATTTGTCGAGCGCCGCGCATCGCACTCGGAACGGAAGAGCCTGAAACGCATCGAAAAGGACTCGCTTCTGGGTCGGCGTCGTCGTGTAGTATTTGAACTCGAACAGCGGCGGCAAATAGAGCGCCCGGCGAACGGCGGCCAGTTCGGGTATCGGCGCATGTTCGGCCATCTGCACCATCGCCAGCACGTACTGGCTCGACGCGCCGGCCGTGTCGATGGAGCCGGGATCGCCCGACTCATCCAGATGATGGTATTGGGTCAACGCGACGTTCTGAAGTCGAGGTGGACAATGTTTCGCCGGTGAGGCGGGTGTAGGTCTGCTGGATCGAGCGATGGCGCTGTTCAAATTGGGCCAGCCAGTGGCGCGCATCGGCGGCCAACTGCTCCTGTTGGCTGAGCAAATGAGCGAGTTCTTCATTCTCATTTTGTAGCGCGCTTAACCGTTCGCGCAGCATGGCCTGCTCAGCGCGCAGGTGGGTTAACGCAGGCGCAAGGAGGCGTGCCTCGTCAGCCTCGAGCGCGGCGATCAATTCACCCAGTTCGGTCTGTTCCGAAGCAGCCAGTAGGCCCGCCTGTTCTCTCGTGCGCAGTTGATCGAGTCGTGCTTGCCTCTCGGCATTCCAGGACATAGTCGTTTCCTTTCCAACCTGTCAGCCTGGTAAGAATTATACACCATCGACGATCATCGCTGCCTCGGCCTGCGCGCCCAGGCGGCGGAAATAGCGCACGCCGTTGTCGGCGGCCAGGCGCGGGTTCTCGTGCGCGGCGGCGGTGGGGAGGATGACGACCTTCGGCTCGGCTCCAGACGCGCGAGAAGGGCGCGATCCATCGGCTCGCAGTCGGGGCGGAATTCGTTGCCGCCGATGAGGGCGATCATGCCGGTCAATGCTAGTCTTCGATCAGGCGGCGATCGTCGTTGTTTTTTAGCAGCATGGGGTCCATACATTCGGTGATGTTGTCGAATGCGATAGACTATAGTACACTGTTCTGACAGAAGCGAAAAGGAGTTTATCATGTTAGCCGTTAAACTCAAGGGTCAAGTCACTCGCGATCGGCGGTTGATCGTCGAGCTGCCAAAGGACATCGCGCCTGGCGCAGTGGAAGTCATCGTCCTACACGAAAAGTCGGCGCCCGCGCCCAGGCCCCGTACCCGGCGCAAGGCAGCGCACCCCGGCTTCGGCATTTGGGCAAAACGGAAGGACATCGCCAATTCAGCCGAATTCGCCGCCCAACTGAGGCGACAGGTCGAGCGCCGGCAAGATGGCCGTGAGTAATGGCCCGTGGCTGCTAGATACCTCCATCCTGATCGACATTCTGCGCGGATACAAGCCGACGCGGGATTGGGTCGATTCGATACCGCCGACTGATCGCTTCGTCTCGGTCATCACGGCCGCCGAGCTGCTAGCCGGATGCCGCAACCAGACGGAGCAGCGCGCCGTCGAGCGCGAGCTGGCACTCTACACCATGCTGTGGCTGGACGAAGGCGCATCGCAGGCTGCGCTGGAGTGGTATCGACGCTTTCATCTGAGCCACGGTATTGGGTTCCTGGATTGCCTTATCGCAGCTACGGCCGTCCAGCGTGGATTACGCCTCGCGACGCTCAACCTCAAGCATTTCGGGCCTCTCACGAACGTACACGCGGAGCGACCCCATTAGCTGTCACACACCGGTGCGTGTGTCAATAACTGGCCTGACAATGCAACTGCCCGATTGGCTGGCGACCAGCCAACAGACCATCTAACTGCCGGGCGCCCACATCTGGCCGCCGCAGATCATCGCCCCCGCACTCGATCCGGCCATCGTCCCGCCCCGGTCGAGCACAACTACGGCCCGCGATCAAATTGAAGAATTTCGATCCGCTGCGCCTCTGCTTCAACTCCCTCAGGGGACTCCCTTTGGCTCGCCTCGGTCGCAGCGCTCAGCACTTGAACCGTTTTCTTTGCCTCTTCGCGCAACTGGGCAAACCGGGCCTTGAGCGACTCTCGTCTGTCGCCGGCAATCTGTTGATAGTACGCATCATCTTCACGAGGCGACAGATCAGGCTCGAAGGCCAGCTTGAGAAGTGGCCCCCACGGGAACCCATGCCGTTGTAAGCCGCGCACAGCCTCTTCGTTGAAAGCGGACGGATAGACTTCGGTTTCGAAGAGATCGCGCTGCTGTCCGAGCACAATCTCGACCAGCGCGGCTTTGATCAATATTTGCTGTGCCTTCGCCCGTTCGGCAAGATAGTGCGCCGTCCGGCGATGTTTTAAGACCTGCGCCTGCCGCTGCCTGATCCGCGTGACCTCTTCCGCGAACAAGGCTTGCGCTTCAGCAATTAGAGACTCGCCTGATGTCGCGGCAGGTTCATGGTTGCCCATAAGCCAGGCACGTAGCTCCAGCAGAGTCTCGATGAGCTGTGGCCGTGCCCGGTTGCCGACAACTGCATACCAGCCGCGCACTTCCACATCCTTGCTCGCCCGGCAACGAATGAGTGCGCCTGTGGGATCGCTCGACGGCTGCGGAACAGGCTGCAGCAGTTCGGACAGCAACGGACTTCCGTACGAGAGGAATCGAACCGTATCAGGATGCTCGTCGAAACACTCTCGCGAGAAAGTCACGGGCAATCTTGCGCCCTTCCAGTCGAGCAGGTAGGCCCGCTCGATTTCGGGATGGGACTGAAAGAGACGGCCCGTCGCCTGAGAGGTTGTCAACAGTGACTCCAGATCGGCCAGCGTCACCGGCGGGGTCGGGCTTGTGTGATAGGCGTCGGGCGACAGGAACTCATCCAGTTGCAGCACTTCCGCCTCGCGATTCTGCAAACGCTGCCGGAGCGCGGCGATTTCGCGCTCGAGCTGCCGCTCCCGCTCTGATTTGGGCAGCATCGCCAGACGGCGCGTGGCTTCGCCGACTTCGGCCAGGATGGGCTGCAGATCGCCGACCACGACTTCGAACCAGTCGATGCGGTCGGCCAGTCGTTGATAAATCGCAACACGGCAAAACTAGCACATTAAAGACTGGGTAGGCGAGATGCTGTAGTCCAATCGACAATCAGTTGCTGGAGGGTGCCAGGCAGGTCATGTTCAGAATGGTATACATCCCGGAAGGCCTCCTGATTCCGGCTCAACCGAGTCCGTTCATCCTGGA
>Ga0209641_10000584_pt1 | contig 33904 bp, 31 predicted proteins | sample RifCSP16_1_FD_184022 | JGI IMG/M metagenome (GOLD analysis project Ga0209641, IMG submission 184022) | Soil microbial communities from Rifle, Colorado - Rifle CSP2_sed 16_1 (SPAdes) (version 2) | ecosystem: Environmental > Terrestrial > Deep subsurface > Rock core/Sediment | place: Rifle... | reverse complement strand
TATTAGCACAAAGATCGCTACCGGGCAGATCCCATATTACACATCAGTATTACTGGGAATGCTGGCTTTTGCTTTTGCTTCTTATGTTGAAATGGGAAAACTTCCATTCGACCTGGGTGAAGCGGAGCAGGAGCTCCAAGAGGGACCATTGACCGAGTATTCCGGGCGTGCTTTGGCACTCATGAAATGGGGGATCTATGTTAAGCAGGTCTCCCTGGTAGCTTTATTCTTCGCAGTCTTCCTGCCTTTCGGAAGCATGACTTCCATCCTGACTGGTGTGCCTTTTCTATCCTCGATCATTTTTTCCATTGTTATCTTCCTCCTGAAGGTTCTCCTGGCATATTTCGTGGTTGCACTTTTGGAAAATGCAATGGCAAGGTTACGCTTTATAAAAACATCTGTGATCACCTGGGCAGCTTTTGGTGCAGCAATTTTATCCTTCGTGTTCTATCTTGCTAATGTGTAGGTGAGGAGGCACATAGTATGGTTGTATTAGTCCTCGCCAGTTTCCTGATTCCGTTCCTTGGTGCTTTTTTGACTTTGATCATTCCTGTCAAATGGGTCAAGAGTACCAGTCAAATCATTTCGTTTCTTGCCTTCCTTTGTAGTCTGTTCATTTTGATTGAAGTTGGCATGCTTGGAAAGGTGGGTACGACCCGCGATCTGGTCTCGGTTTTAGATGTCGTGGTATTTGGCATCACCTTCGACAAGTTGAGTTCCCTGGTTGGGTTGGCAGTCATCCTGGTTGGTTTCCTGATCGTGGTTTATTCGTCTGGTTACCTCAACCCAGGAAATCGGGAACATCCTGAGCATGAAGTGAAACGCAGGTATTACTTCTTCTTGTTGATGTTTATTGGTTCAATGGGCGGATTGGTTTACTCATCCACGATGATCGGCTTGTTGATATTTTTTGAATTGACAGGTGTCTGTTCATGGGCTTTGATCGGATATTATGATGATCAAAAAGCTCACAAGTCTGCCATGAAGGCGATCATGGTTACACAGGTTGCCTCTCTTGGCTTATTTATCGCTACAGCCATCTTTTTTACGTTAAGCGGCACTTTTCAACTATCTGAACTTGCAGGCCTTAACGATACTGCCAAGATTGTTATCTTTATTGGGATCATGATCGCAGCCTGGGGAAAATCCGCTCAATTACCCTTTCATTTTTGGTTACCTGATGCCATGGTAGCTCCTACGCCCATCAGTGCTTATCTGCATGCTGCCTCGATGGTAAAAGTTGGCGTCTTTATCTTTGCCCGCTGTCTGTTCTCGGCAGGTGATGTTCCACTTGTGATCGGGACCATTGGGGTAATCATGGCAATGATTACCATGATCTATGGTTTCATTATGTACTTCCCCCAGAAGGATCTAAAAAGACTGCTGGCTTACTCAACCATCACACAGCTCTCTTATATTTTCCTGGGTCTTTCCTTATCCATTTTTGGTTCGGCAATGGCCTTTAATGGTGCAGTGGCTCATATTTTTAACCATGCTTTTGCCAAGAGTCTTTTCTTCCTGGTTGCAGGCGCGCTCAGTTACAGCACCGGAACAAAAATGTTGCCATCTTTAAAGGGCATTATGAGTAAACTGCCATTGGTCGGGGTCTCTTTCTTGTTTGCTATGTTGGCAGTAACAGGTGTGCCACCGTTTAATGGCTTTTTTAGTAAATTCAACATACTGGCAGGAGGATTTTTGGTTTCCAGGTCTGATCCATGGTTGATGGTGATCATGGTGATTGCCTTGCTGGAAACAGTTGGGAGTTTTGCCTGGCTCTTCTGGGTCGCGGGTTCAAGTATCTCCGGGGAACCTTCACCTGAGGTGACAGCAGCCACACCTCTTGCCCCCCAGATCCAATTCGTTCTGATCGTGCTGGCTGTTCTTACGCTCGTCTCGGGTTATTTCGCCGCAGTTTGGATGGGCTGAGGAAGCATAGGAGATATGGATGTCAAGTATCACCCTTGTCAATAGTATGACCGGATTATTGATCCTGACCTCGCTTCTTGTGATCGAGGTCAAAAAACCTCGCTGGGCAGCCATTATGTATAGTCTTCAATCCTTTGTCCTGGTTGCCATTTTTATCACGCTAGCTTATACCACTAAGACCGAACAATTATATTTGTGGGCTGCCAGCGCTTTTATTACAAAAGTTATTCTGGTTCCATGGATACTCTATCGGGCACTCTCCCGGGTTGGGGATTCTGAACAGCCCCGCAATGTGGTTGGAACAACACTATCTTTTATCATGGCAGCAGTCGCAGTAACTGTCTCATTTATAGTTGTTAACCAGATTCAACTTAAAGCCGCGGCACCTTTCAAACCAGCCCTGGCTATTTCCATGGCTCACTTCTTCTTCGGTGAATTGTGTATCCTGACCCAGAGAAACATTTTTAAACAGGTACTTGGTTTCTGCTTGATGGAGAATGGTTCCCATTTAACTCTGGCTATACTGGCTTACAATGCCCCCGAACTTGTTGAGATCGGGATCGCAACGGATGCAGTTTTTGGAGTCATCATTATGATTGCGCTTGGGAATCAGATCTTAAAACATCTGCACACACTGGACACCTCAGAATTAAGAACACTGAAAGGATGACAGCATGATCGCGGATACAACCCTTCTTATCTGGCTTTTGCTTGTTCCCATGATCCTTTCATTGATCATTTTTTCAGCACCATGGGTGGGAATTCGATCCACTATTTTGATCGAGACACTTCATCTGCTTAGCGTGACATCGGTGATGATCATCTCTCTCTTTTTGGTAAGAGCAGTTTTCATTTCCGGTCCCATTTTAAGTCTTGGTGACTGGCTTCATCTGGATTCATTGGGAGCGGTCTTTCTGTTGATCATTGGCGTGGTTGGTTTCCTGGTTGGCATTTATTCCATAGGTTATACCAGGCATGATCTTGAAACTGGTGAATTCGATATCAACAAGCTCGGCAATTACTATGCCCTTTTCGAGCTGTTTCTATTTACCATGTTATTGGTGGTGACATCCAATAACATCATCATGATGTGGGTTGCTGTCGAAGCCACAACCCTAGGTTCCGCTTTTCTGGTTGGTATCTATGGACATAAAGCTTCTTTGGAAGCCGCCTGGAAATACATCATTATATGTACGGTCGGTGTGGCATTTGGATTATACGGTACGGTCCTCGTTTATTCTGATGCGTTCAATGTAATGCAGGTTTCCAGCTCGGCTGCCCTGTGGACTGAGATCGTTAAAAATACACAAGCACTTGACCCTGCATTAATCAAAATGGCTTTCATTTTTGTTCTGGTAGGTTTTGGTACAAAAGCAGGCCTATTTCCCATGCATGCATGGCTGCCGGATGCCCACAGCGAAGCACCCAGCCCGGTGAGTGCCTTACTTTCCGCTGTCCTGTTAAATTGTGCCCTGCTGGTCGTTTTCCGCTTTGCGACCATCAGCAATCTGGTGCTTGGTCCGGAATTTGCCCAAATGCTATTTATCATCTTCGGAATGATTTCCATAACTGCCGCTGCTTTTTATATGTTTGTGCAACGCGATATCAAACGACTGTTGGCATATTCCAGCATGGAGAACATGGGTCTGATAGTACTTGCTTTTGGAATTGGCGGGTTGCCAGGCATCTTTGCAGGTCTGTTACACGCCATCAACCATAGCCTTGTCAAGTCACTCATGTTCTGTACATCTGGGAATATCCTCATTAAATATCGTTCCCGCAACCTGGACCAGGTGAAAGGCATGCTGCAAACAATTCCATTGACCGGCGTATTGATGCTGGTAGGAGCGCTTGCCTTGGTTGGAACACCACCATTAAATATCTTCGTCAGTAAGTTTTTGATCATTGTCTCAGGTGTAGGAGCTGGTTACCTTTGGTTAATGATAGTAAGCCTGCTGGTTTTAACGATCGTCTTTTCAGCCTTTTTCCGTATGATCGCTGCAGCTCTTTTTGGAAATAAACCGGATGATATTGTTAAAGGGGATGCGGGTTGGTTGAGATTGATGCCTATTGCCATACTGGCTGTCTTGGTTTTGGTATTGGGTATTTACATTCCTTCCCAGTTGATATCAATAATTCAGTCTGCCAGCGGGGAAGCTCTGACCGGCATTCCATTTCAACCGACTGCTGATGAAATGAATATTTTGCAGGTAAAAGATTACCTGGTTCAGTTTGTACATTTTTTTCCTTGAAAATGATCCTTTGATCCATGGGAGAGGTTTAAATGACCTTATTGGTGGAAGAAAAAACGAAAGTTGGTAGTAGTTACATCAAAGCATTGCGTTCCCGCTTCGGTAGTTCAATATTGGAGGAATCCTGGCAGGCGCCGGACCAGGTGACGGTTACTGTTTCCCTTAATAGTCTGCCAGAGGTAGTTGAAATGCTTTATTACCAGCATGGTGGCTGGCTTGCTTCGGTTGCCGCAAATGATGAGCGTCCATTGAATGGTCAGTTTGCAGTTTATTACATACTATCAGTCGAAGGTGGTGAAAAAGACGGACCCCAGGTGGAGAATGAAAAAGCCTATGTGGTTGTCCGTGCCCAGATTCCACCCCATCAACCTGAATTCCCATCTGTTACGCCGAAGGTCCCGGCAGCAGTCTGGTATGAGCGCGAAATTCGCGATATGTTCGGTCTTCATCCGGTCGGCTTGCCGGATGAGCGCCGCCTGGTTCTTCCAGATGATTGGCCTGATGATCTGTATCCACTGCGCAAAGATTCCATCGATTATCGTTTTCGACCTGAACCCACAACCGAGGAGGAGACGTACGATTTTATCAACGTGGAAGGAGAAGGTATTGTTCAGATACCTTTGGGACCACTGCATATCACTTCTGATGAACCCGGACATTTCCGTTTATATGTGGATGGTGAAAGCATTATAGATGCGGATTATCGACTCTTCTATGTTCATCGTGGTATGGAAAAATTGGCAGAAAGCCGCATGAATTATGACCAGGTCACTTTTCTTGCTGATCGAATCTGTGGTATCTGCGGTTATGCTCATAATGTTGCCTACAGCACCTCCATTGAGAGAGCACTTGATATCGATGTACCACTGCGTGCCCAGTACATTCGCACCATCCTGCTCGAGGTGGAAAGGTTGCATAGCCACTTGCTCAACCTGGGACTGGCATGTCATTTTGTTGGTTTTGATACAGGGTTCATGCACTTCTTCCGTGTTCGTGAAAAAGCCATGAAGATCGCTGAACTTTTAACCGGGTCTCGCAAAACATACGGTGTCAATTTGATCGGAGGGTTGCGTCGCGACATCCTCAAGGAACAACGCAAAACTACTCTCAATATACTTGCTGAATTACGCACTGAAGTTACCTCCCTGGTTAATATGCTTTTGGAGACACCAAATATTGTCCAGCGTACACAGAATATCGGCAGGCTGGAGAAACAGGTTGCCCTTGATTACAGTCCGGTTGGACCAACTCTACGCGGATCCGGTTTTTCGCGTGATATCCGGGTCATCCATCCTTATTGTGCGTATGACAAAATTCCCTGGACGGTTATTTCGAAGGATGGTTGTGATGTATTGGCGCGTACTCTCATACGTGCCGAGGAATTTTTTGAGTCGCTTGCCACGGTCGAAAAATGCCTGGAAACCATGCCTGAAGGTCCTGTCCTGACCGAAGGATTTACCTATAAACCTTATAAATTTGCCCTGGGATATGTTGAAGCGCCTCGTGGTGAGGATATCCATTGGAGCATGTTGGGGGATAACCAGAAGATCTATCGTTGGAAATGCCGCGCTTCGAGTTACAACAACTGGCCTTCGTTAAGATATATGCTGCGTGGGAATACGATCTCCGATGCCGCCTTGATCGTTGCCAGCATAGACCCTTGTTATTCCTGCACAGAACGTGTCACCGTTGTGGATGTCCGCAAGAAAAAAGCCACCATCGTGCCGTATAAGGAATTGGAAAGATACTGTCGGGAGAGGAAAGACTCTCCTTTGAAATAGTCATGGGAGTAGGGACCAAATGTTCCCTTACAGGAGTTAGATAGTATGTTGAAATTGTTCCGTGAGATTCTGAAAGTTGGCGAGGCAACTTTACATTATCCATTCGAACCAATTGAGCAGATGCCAGGTTTTCGAGGCAAACCACATCATGACCCGGAACTCTGCATCGCTTGCGCTGCTTGTGCGATTGCCTGTCCTCCCAATGCATTGAATATCAGCACCGACCTTGATCAGGGAATTCGTACCTGGTCTCTTTTCACGGGACGCTGCATTTACTGTGCTCGTTGTGAGGAGGTCTGCCCGACAGGAGCCATCACGCTAAGTCCTGATTTTGAATTGGCTGTCATGAATAAACAGGATCTGTTCGAAAAAGCTGATTACAAGTTGGCAGCGTGCCAGAAATGTGGATTGTATTTTGCGCCTGCCAAGGAGTTGGACTATGTCTTCTCACTTCTAAACGAAAAGGGTTTGGAACCAGAAGTGTTGGAAGGAACCCGTACTTTGTTGGAGATGTGTCCAGATTGCAGACGCAAGAATGATGTCCCCAAAATTGTGGACATCTTCCAGGAGAAGATCTAATGTTTGCTGAAACCACGAAAAGTTCGGCCACCAAAGAAATCAGTAAATACGCTATTTATCAGGATCCTCAGATTGCACAACTTAAAGGAACACTGCTTAAAGATATCCATCGCTCGATTTATGTTTACCGCATTGACTGTGGTGGATGCAATGGCTGTGAAATCGAGATATTTGCCGCCCTGACTCCTTTATTTGATGTCGAGCGTTTCGGAATAAAGGTTGTCTCTTCTCCTCGTCACGCTGATGTCCTGGTTTACACGGGTTCGATGACACGCGCCATGCGTATCCCTGCATTACGTGCCTACCATGCCTCCCCCGATCCAAAGATCTGTGTTGCTTATGGAGCTTGTGGATGTTCGGGTGGCATATTTCACGACTTGTATTGTGTTTGGGGCGGTGCTGATAAGATCATCCCGATAGACGTTTACATACCTGGTTGTCCTCCTACTCCGGGCGCCACGATTTTTGGTTTTGCCATGGCGCTTGGTCTTCTCGAACAGAAATTAAAAGCCACACATCACATCCAGGGAGAGACTGAACAGGCTTTGCTGCGACATCCGGGATTCCCTTTACGATTACGCGTTGAAATCGAAAGGGAGGCTCGTTGTATGGCTGGTTACTTGCAGGGCAGGCATATTGCCGATTCATTTATTGACCTGATGAAAGAAGATCCGCGACACCTGCGAAAAAATGTTCAATCCTATCTGGACCAGAAGGATGATCCCCGTCTTTCCGAAATTGTTCTCCATTTGGAAAAATTGGTTCAGGATTACCAGGAGAAAGTTTGAGCCATGGTTGAACGGGCTGTTATCTATCAATTGAATCGTAAATATGTCAATAATGAACAGGATATTCCTGATGAAGCCCGTCAGGTAATTTATTATTCGTTGGCAATCGGTCATCATGTCGGAGTATTGGACTGTCTTCAACGATTGATGGAAATTCAGCTTGATGAATATCGAAATTGGATCGATCTTTTTCCTGAAGGGAGTGGACGCCATAAATTGGAAGGGTTGCTTAAATGGGGTGAAATAGAGGTTAATCGAAGTCATACCAGGGAACTTCTACCTCTCTTGAATGGATCCCTGGACCTGTCCAATTCCTCCCAGAAAAAATGGACAAACCTCTTAATCCAACAACTTAATTTAATGGAGAAAGAACCAGCTATATATTTAATGCTTAGAAAGTGTTTATGAAGAAAAAATTAGTATTGACAGTTGGAAATCAGATGATGGGTGATGATGCTGCAGGTCCGCTGCTGGCACAGACCATGCATCAGGCACCTCTGGAAAGTTGGGAAGTACTGGATGGTGGTGCAGCTCCTGAAAATTGCCTGTTCATGATCCGTGAAATGGCACCTGACCAGGTATTGCTGGTTGATGCAGCCGATATGGATCTGCAGCCTGGAGATATCCGCTTAATCGACGCCAATAGTCTCGAAGATCCTTTCCTGATGACCACGCACACCTTGCCTTTGTCCTACCTCGTGCAATCATTATCCGAATTTGTGACCAGGGTTGACTTGCTGGGCATTCAACCACATGTTGTCGCATTTGGATACCCTTTTTCTGTAAATGTGAAACAGGCAGTCGCACAGGTTTATGAAGCTTTAAAATCCGATGACTTTGACTGGCAGTATCTTAAAGAAATGGAATCTTGTTGATCGTATTGATTGGTAATAGGAAAAAACCTATGAAAAAGATTGGATCTCTTGAAGAACTTAAAAAATATCAGCATACAGTGATCAAAGAGAAAAAACGTCAAACCAACCTCGGTGTCATTAAGATTAGTGTTGGTCTGGGAAGTTGCGGGATAGCTTCCGGGGCTCTTGAAACCTTGAAGACGATCAGGCAGCAACTTGAAGTACTTGAACCAGGCAAGTTTTCCATCAATAAGACCGGTTGCATCGGCCTTTGTAAACATGAACCGATAGTCAATGTGACCGTAGGCAGATCACCTATGGTTACTTATGGACAGGTGAACCCTGAAGTAGCCCGGCGTATTGTGCAGGAGCATATTCTGGGTGGCAAGGTTGTTGAGGAGCATGTCATTGAATCCATTCCGCTCCCTACGATATGAGATACGGAATATCCATCTGAGGTGAGATTATGGAACAGGAAGAAAACAAATTGGATCTTGAAAGCCTGGTGATTAAAGCGATCGAAAAACATGGCGCAACCCACGAGGCTGTCATCCCGATTCTGAGTGATCTCAACCAGGCGCTTGGATATATTCCAATCGCATCTCTTCCGGAAATTCGCAGGCGCATTCAAATTCCGGAAAAGAGCGTGATCCTGGCTGATAGCCACCTCTATTCTGCTGCCAGTTTTTACCAGTTGTTTTCCCTAAAACAGCTTGGAAGGCATATTGTCCGTTTTTGCGAAAGTGCTCCATGCCATGTGGTGGGTGGCAGGGAGGTTATCCAAACCATTCAGGATGAATTGGGGATCAAACCTGGAGAGACTACTGATGATATGGAATGGACACTGCTTATGACAAGCTGCCTTGGAGTCTGTGCAGTCGGTCCCGTGTTTATGGTTGATGACGATATTTATGGGAATGTTACCCCGGAACAGGTACATGGGATCCTTGCACATTATCGTGATCCAGTACCCATGGGAGTCGAACCCGGCGATCGAGGTGAGAAATGAAGGTAATCCGTTCAATGGTATTGGTCTCAGTCGATCAGGCCAGTCTGGAACATGGTGCCGAAAAAGTATTTCATGCATTCCTGGATGAGATCGAAGCGTTTGGTTTATCGGACCAGATCGCGGTAAGCACCATCCGCGATGTTGGTTTCCATGAAGACATCCCCCTTGTTATTGTCTATCCGGATGCTGCAGTTTATGGTCCAGTGACCCCTGATGATGTCCATTCGATCGTAGAAGAACATTTATATAAAGGCAATATCGTTCCACATTTGCTGGCGTTGATGCACGAGATGGTTCCTGAGATCGCCTGGATGCGCGGTCGTAGAGGAGCATTACCTGTTCAGAACCGCATTGTTTTGGAACGGGCAGGAATTATTGATCCTGAAAGTTTTGATGATTATGTCGAATATGATGGATTTCAAGCGCTAGGCAAAGCATTAACCCTGATGAAACCAACCGAGGTCATAACTGAAGTTGATATATCCGGCTTGCAGGGGCGCGGTGGTGCAGGCTTTCCAACAGGTCGTAAATGGAGCTTTGTAGCAAGTACACCCGCAGATCAAAAATACGTTATCTGCAATGCCGATGAAAGCGAACCTGGAACCTTCAAAGACCGCCTGATATTGGAAGGTGACCCTTTTAGTATTATCGAAGCGATGACCATTGCTGGATACGCCATTGGAGCACATGAAGGTTACATCTACATTCGCGGAGAGTATCCGCATGCATTCCAATTAATTCAACATGCCATATCTCAAGCGGAATCGCATGGCATGTTGGGGGATAATATTTTTGGTACGGATTTTAATTTTCACATTCATCCCCACGCCGGGGCAGGTGCATACATCTGTGGCGAGGAGACCGCCCTTATCGAGTCGTTGGAAGGAAAACGCGGTATGCCTCGTCCCAGACCACCGTATCCAACCACCTATGGTTTGTTTGGAAAACCCACCCTTGTAAATAACGTTGAGACTTTGGCAAACATACCGCCAATCCTCCGTAATGGAGGCAAATGGTATCGTGAGGTCGGCTCACCCAAGAGTACCGGAACAAAGGTTTATATGATTTTAGGTAATGTCAACTTTACAGGTGTGGTTGAAGTTCCTATGGGTGTAACCATCCGCGAGGTGATCGATATCTATGGCAAGGGTATGAAAGATTGCAGGAAACTCAAGCTTATCCAAACTGGTGGCTCCAGCGGATCGATTGCCCCAGCCAGTTTGCAGGATACTCCCATGGATTTTGATTCATTCAGGAATGTAGGTGTATCGCTCGGCTCTGGTGCTTTGCTGGTTTGCGATGAAAATACCTGTGTGGTTGACCTGGCAAAAGTCATCTTGCGCTTTTTCCGTAACGAATGTTGTGGTAAATGTACTCCCTGTCGTATCGGAACCCTTCGTCTTTACGAGCTTGTCGATAAGATTTCAAATGGTGAAGGTTCATTAAGCGATCTGGAGTTGATACAGAAGATCTCTGAAGCCATGTCGGAAGTTTCCAATTGTGGTCTTGGACAAACTGCCTCTACAGCCTTGCATGATCTTTTAAAATACTTCCGCCCGGAGATCGAAGCACATATCATCGATCATGTCTGTCCGTGTGGGATCTGCCCGTTAACCGGGCAGGCTATTGAATTCGATTCGGATCAAAAAATCGTTCAAACAGTATAAGGAGAGAAACCATGATCAGTTTGACGATCAATGGTCAGTTCCTGGAAGTTCCCGAAAACACTACAGTTCTTCAAGCTGCTGAACAGGCTGGCATTGTCATCCCAACCCTTTGTCATCATAAAGACCTGACTCCGTATGGTGGCTGTCGTTTATGTTCTGTGGATATCCAGGGGTTACGGTTGCCTGCCACTGCCTGTACCATGCTGGTATCTCCGGGAATGATTGTTCGTACCGAAAGTCCCGCCTTGACTCGTTATCGGCGGACGATCTTGGAATTATTGCTCGTCAGGTTTTACGATGCAGGTTATACCCACTCGAGCTCAAATTCACAGCCCGTGCTCGATAGCCAGTTTGCTTATTGGGTGGATTATCACGGAATTGACATGAAGAGTGTCATGGCTAAAGAACCATTCCGGTTGATTGATAGTGATCTCAATCCGTACATTTGGGTAGACAAGAATAAATGCATCATGTGCACTCGCTGCGTGCGGGCTTGCGCTGAAGTGCAGGGGCGTTTTGTCTGGATCCAGGCATATCGAGGCTACGACCTGCAAATAGTTGCAGGCTTGGATACAAGCATGCTCCAGGCACGCTGCGAATCTTGTGGCGCCTGTGTAGCTCATTGTCCGACAGGTGCTCTTGATAATAAATTATCTGTTACATTTGGGAAACCCAGCAAACTTGTAACTACGACATGTCCTTATTGTGGAGTAGGTTGCCAGCTTGATCTCCACATCAAAGACGATATTCCAGGAGGACGTGTGCTGCGGGTAACTTCAAACACGAGAGCGCCTGTTAATGGTGACCATCTTTGTGTCAAGGGGAGATATGGCTATGACTTCATCCAATCTCCAGCTCGGATCAGTCGCCCACGGGTCCGGTCATATCTTCTGGAAGAACAGCCTCGCCCAAAAAATCGCGGACCTTGGGTCGATGTGGATTGGAATACCGCCCTTGATATCGTTGCCAATCGTTTACGGTCAACCCGCGATCAGTTTGGTCCCGGAAGTGTTGGCTTGCTGGCTTCAGGAAAATGTCTGAATGAGGAAAATTACCTCATGAATAAACTGGCTCGGAATGGGTTGGGTACCAATAACATTGATTGTAGCGGTTATATTGACCATGCCAGTATTGTGGATGGCTTGGAGACCTCACTGGGATTGCATGCTCAAACGAATACCCTGGACGATGTAACCAGTGAGGCAAATTCGATTTTAGTTATCGGTTCCAACACCACGGAGCAACATCCGGTTTTTGGAGTTAAGCTGCGACAGGCTGTTCTCAGGCGGGGCTGTAAGCTTGTAGTAGCTCATTCTGATTTCATAAACATGTCAGAATATGCCACCTTGCGCCTGGTCCAGAAACCTGGCACCGATGCTGCATTGGTCAATGGACTGATGCATATCATTCTCAAAAACCACTGGGAGGATCAAACATTTATATATAATTACACAACCGGTTTTGAACAATTCAAACTCGCTTTGGATACCTATACACTAGGATATGTATCCAGGCAAACCGGTGTTGATAAGGATTCATTGCAAAGAGCTGCTGAAATCCTTTCGAGTACCCGCCCGATGGCAATAGTCTGGGGGATGGAGCTGGCTCGTAATCCACATGGGCGAAAGAATATCCTCAGTCTGGTAAATCTTCAATTAATGTTGGGAAATTTTGGCATTCCTGGGGGAGGCTTGATCCCGTTGCGTACCCATAATAATTCCCAGGGAGCCTGTGATATGGGTGGGTTGCCTGGCTATTTACCTGGTTACCAACCTGTGGAAAGCAATGCGATCCGTAAAAAATTCGAAGCCGCCTGGGGAAAGGGATTGCCTGTCGACCCTGGGTTGACTGCTATGCAGATGATAGCTTCTGCTGAGGAAGGTAATTTGAAGGCGTTGTATATAATCGCTGAAGACCTCATTACAGGAGCTGATAACGACCTGCAAGTCAGGCATGGGCTTCAAAATTGTGAATTTGTCGTTCTGCAAACAGTGTTTGAATCTGAGACTTCTCATAACGCTGATGTAATTCTTCCAGGAGTTACCTTTGCGGAAAAGACTGGCACATTTACCAATACGGAGAGACGCATACAAATGGTCCGTCAGGCGATCGATCCACAAGGCGAGTCCCGTCCGGATTGGAAGATCATTCTGGATTTAATCCAGCGCATTGACCCAGCTGCAAAAAATGGTGATCATGGAGCCTCGGAATATTCAGATACATCACAGATCATGTCTGAAATTGCAGCGCTTACTCCAATTTATGCCGGCGTTTCCCACGAACGCCTTAATAAAGGCGATGAACTGTTCTGGCCTGTAAAAAATGTCAATCACATGGGAACACCCATCTTATCCGCACAAAATTTCACTGGCGGTCGTGGAAAGTTCATGATCTGATGCAGCCGTCCTCTGTGTGCCCCTTGCGCAGCATTCCGTGCGAAGCCTCCCGTGCGAAGCCCACCCGAAGGGTGCAAAGGGGACACGGAGATTCGAATATCATCCCTTATTGGGGGCTCCGGTTTTAAAGCAAAAGAACCGTTGTTAAACGATTTCCCCCTTGCGCAGCATTCCGTGCGAAACCTCCCGTGCGAAGCCCACCCTAAGGGTGCGAAGGGTGCGAAGGGGACACGGAGATTCGAATAACATCCCCTATTGGGGGCTCCGGTTTTAAAGCAAAAGAACCGCTGTTACACGGTTCCTTCCTCTGTGTGTCCCTTGCGCAGCATCCGTGCGAAGCCCACCCGAAGGGTGCAAAGGGGACACGGAGATTCGAATAACATCCCCTATTGGGGGCTCCGGTTTTAAAGCAAAAGAACTACCTTGCTGGTAGTTCCTTCCTCATCTCCATGCCCCCACGGAGATTCGAACTCCGGTTTTAGCCTTGAAAGGGCTGCGTCCTGGTCCTCTAGACGATGGGGGCTTTCTTAAGCGGACGGATTTTACCATCCACTGACCTTCAGGTCAAGGCAGTTGCCTTAATTTCCTCTCAATACCTTTCCTGAATCCCCTCTTCCAGCCCCTGACTTAATCGGTAGCTGGACGTGGGCTGTGCGGTTTCTGAGCTCTCGGAGGCAGCTGTTTCCGGCTGACCTTCTTCCCGGACTCCGGGTTCAGCAGTGCTGTCAGCCACAAGCGAGCCTTCTGGTCATATTCACGCCGTCCGCACACATCGCAGATCCAGGCGGGAAAATTGGGTACAGTGATCAACTCATCACCCAGCCAGGTGAAATAGGTGATCATTTGCAGGTGCATTACACCAGCTGAACATTCATTGCATTGTAAGCGTACGAGTGGTTCAGATTCAGGCATCAACACGCCTCCTGGTTCAGGGAATCCCTGCTGTAATTATATTATGATTTAACACATCCCATTCATCAATTGGCCAGTAGATCAGCAGTGAGCGGCCGATCACGTTCTCCATCGGCACCAGCCCCCAGGCATGCGAATCCGAGGAATCGTTGCGGTTATCCCCCAGGACAAAAAGGGTGTTTTCCGCCACCTGCCACGTTCCCGAGTACAGGGGTGCCGCGGCGATATACGGTTCCTGGAATTGCACATCGTTGATAAAAACATTGCCATCGCGTATGACGATCCTGTCTCCCGGCAGACCGATCACCCGCTTGATCAGGTCTTCGGGTGTCACCGGCGATCGAAAGACGATGATCTCGCCCCGTTTGGGTTCTGTGAATTTGTACGCCAGTTTGTTGACCAGGATGAATTCGCCATCCTCCAGCGTGGGTCGCATCGAAAAACCATCCACCCGCACCCGGGCGGATGCCAGGTTGATTACCACGAATAGGATCAATGCCAGCAGGATCGTTTCAATGATATCAATCACAAACCGTTTGATCTCCATGCTGGCGGGTTTTTCTTCCGGTTCCTGTTCGTTCAGGGGTAAAAGTTCAGTCAAGCATTCCTCCAATAAAAGTTCGGTAGGAGATTATAAGACCGCTTGCTGTCAACGGCAAGGGCACTTAAACTTTTCCCCAGGCAAAAGCTGTCGGGATCTGGATCTTGCGGGTTCCTTTTCTTCTCGCTTCCATGTCCATCTGGTGGAAGATTTCCATTTGTTCCCGGGTAATGTACCCCCGTATATCCGATTCCAGCACCTGCCATTCCAGGTCATGTTCTTCTTCGAGCCGCTCAATCAATTGCTTGACTTCTTTCCTGTTCTCCATCCAGCCGCTTTCAACCAGGTCGATTCCTGCTTTCCTGAACAGGTCACCCAGCTTGGCACCCATGCTCACATCTGCGCCCTGTTCCTGCAGGGATGCGGTTTGCAGTCTGCCAGCTTCCTGCATGGATTCAGGTTCATCCATCCGCTGGCTGTAATCCGGTTCCGCCATCGCCATCAAAACGCCTCCAGTCCTGGTTACCCGTTTCATTTCCTGCAGAACTTTCAACGGAGATGCCACCCACAGCAGCAGGTAATGGCAGAAGGAGATCTCGAATGTTTCGTTTGGATAAGGCAGGTTATGGGCATCAGCGACCGTCAGCACTGCCTGGGGAACATTTCTGGCTGCCTGCTGGATCATGCCGGGGTCAATATCCAGACCGTATACCTGGCTTCCCGCCCTATTTGGGATATCAGCAAGGATCGCACCTGTTCCACAGCCCACCTCCAGGATGCGGCTCGCCATCGCCAGGCCTGCTTTTTTGAAAAGGTATTGTCTCAGATCCCTGGTCCAACCTGCCTGCTGGCTGAAACGGGCGTGCCAATCGACGTCCTTATTCATGCCAATTTAGGATGAAATCCATCTGCTCCCTGGTCTCAGGCGAACGAGGATGGAACCGTGATTGTCCGGATGTGGCATAAATTTCAGCCAGTTTCTCAAGTGCTTCCTTCCCGCTTAGCCCATGCCGCACCAGGTGGCAACCAACCACTGTGCCGGTTCTGCCGACCCCTCCCCAGCAGTGCAGGTAGACTTTGTGACCGCCCTCCAGGGTGGTATCGATGGCATCCAGCAGGGAGGTCATCATTGACTTGGTCGGTAATCCCAGGTCCATGATGCTGAATCGCTGGTGAACGACTGAAAGTCCCAGTTCTGCTGCTTCTCCCGCCAGTATTCCATCATAGGGCGGCAGTTCATCTTCGCCAGTCAGGTCAAAAAAGTGGTCAATTCCTGATCCAAGAAAGGTCGTGAATCGTTTGCGGATGGAGTGTAGGTCATCCATTGCCGGGTAGGATCCTGCCAGGAATCTGCCGGGGATGACCCAGTAGGAATTGATGAATGGTTTGGGTTCTTGTGCATGCATGTTGGTAAGTTCGTCCTGGTCATTTATCATCGGGGTTCTTTCAACATACTTGTCAGGGTCAGTGCCGCACTTCGCACCAAATCCGGACAGACCTTTTTGAATACCTGCGATTCCCTGGCTGCCTGTAATTCTTCCGGTTGGCTGATATCATACGAGATCAGCTGCTGGCATCGAATGCTTCCATGTTCTTCGTTGAATCGCTGGATGAATTCAATCGCCTTCTGGTATATGACTTCATTGTCAGGTTCAACACTGGGTCCATATTTCAAACCCAGCACCATCAGCGCGCCGCTGACCGCTCCGCATGTTTCTCCCTTTCGGGCGATCCCTCCGCCAAATGCAGAAGCGATCCTGGCTGCTGTCTCTTCCACTATTTCAAATTGCGTACCAAATGCCATCAAAATGGATTGCGAACACGAAAAGCCATTCTGAAAATGGGCAACAGCATCGTTGATCGGATCTCTCATGATCCTCCATTGTATTAAATGATAATATACCGTGACCGCATCGGATAGTTATACAACCTATCGATAAATGGTTTCGAATTGATCCTTCAGGAAGTTCCCCAGGACCTGGTCAGCCAGCCCCTGGGTGGGCAGCACGTCGCCATCCGGCTCAACATACAGCCAGCTTTTCCCAGCCCCATCCGGAACGGCATCCTCGATCGTTTCATATGCCACCGGGTTTTGGCTTGAATAGGGGACGGGCAGGTCCCAGCGCAGGGTCATGCCAAGCTGAACAGCTTCATCCTTAAATGAATCCATGGAATTCATCATTTCGGGATCCGGGGTGCTCAAGGAAAGGCTGGTGACATTCAAACCGGATAATTTCCTGAGATACCCGCTGACTTCATCCTTGTTTTTCTTATCAATCGTGAGGTGGACCGTGCAGTACAGATCCTCCGGCATGATCACTTCCAGGGCTTTCCAGGATTTCCTGTTTTCCGGATCCAGGATGAAGAGCAGGTGGTCAAGTCCGGTCTGCAGCAATATATCCATGTATTTTTTATCAACAAATTTCAGACCATCACTCATCAGTCCGGTCACCTGGCCGTTCTTTTCAGCGTGGGCTATGATCTCGGGCAGATCCTCCCTCAGGGTCGGTTCACCGCCGGTCAGGGTCACATGCGGGATACCCGCCTGCCATGCCTTGTCTAGTATTTGTTTCCATTCCTCGGTGTTCAATTCCCGCTCCACCCGTTTTGTGGGGGAATCTGCTGCAGGAGCTCCTTCAGGGAGTCTGTAGGTCAATGCGCAGTCCAGACGCAGCGGCGCGCTGAGATTGCTTGAATGGGGTGCCACCCGTTCAAAATCAAGAAAAGTGACCGGGTCCAGATCCGGTGTATGGATCAATGATTGCATCCGATCCCTGAACTCAACAAAATCCTGCTGGGCAGTGGTCTTGTTGATGTTGTAGCGTGCTGCAACTTCCCTTGCGACATCTTCAACTGATGTTCCCTTGATCATATGCAATGCATATTCGCTGGCGGTCGGGTTCAGGTGCAGCACGGTTGATGCATTCACCACCAGTACACCGTTTCCATCCGGCTGAATGCGCAGGTGGAGCCGGTAAGCCGGTTCATCCTGGCTGGATTGGGTTGTGTAGATACCGGCTGGTAGGGGCTTCATGCGTGTGAACCTATCTTTTATGAATTGAATGATGGAAGACATATTGGCTCCTTCTTACTCAAACAATGGAAAATTCCACTTTATTGGATTCTTCAATATCATCAAATTGGAGCGGGCAACCTCCACCGCACTCCTTCAACAGCAGGCACTGGTCGCATTTCTCCGGCAAACCCTCCCGGTTGCGCAGCCGTTTCGATAGCGTGTGGTTCCAGATCGAATCCCAGTCATCCACCAGGATGTTGCCCAACGGCTTGTAATACGACTGGCAGGGAAGCACGGCGCCATCCGGTTCAATGCACATGTTGTAAAGAGCGGCGGTGCAGCCTTTGATGCCCAGGTCCAATGCCATCGGGTCCAGGTTGCAGTACTGGGTCGGTGTGTACCAGATCAACTTCTGTCCGGCTTTGCTGGTCTTCTCCTTGGCTGTTTCCAATACGGGGATCAACTCAGCTTCCGGCAGTCCGTTGCCCACCGTCGCGCCGCGACCGGAATGGATCAGGGCATTCAATCCGACCGTTGGAACACCCAGTTCTGCCAGGAAATCCAGTGTTCCCGGGATGGTATCAATGTTTGTCCGCAGCATGGTTGTGTTGGTCATCACGTACAGGCTGGAATCCAGCACGTTCTGAATTCCCCTGACCGTCTGTCTGAAGGCTCCCTTCGCAGCTACCATCCTGTCGTGCACTTCCTCATTATGCGATTCCAACGTGATCTGAACATGATCCAGGCCTGCCTTCACCAGCCCATCCACAAATCCTTTGTCAGAAAGTCTTCTGGCGTTCGTGTTCAATCCGGTGATCTGTCCGATCGATTCAGCATATGCGATCAGCTCCAGCAGGTCGCTGCGCAGCGTTGGCTCCCCTCCGGTAAAGATGATATGGGGGATGTTCAACTGCCAGCATTTGTCCAGAACCTTCTTCCAGTTCTCCGTGCTTAACTCGCTTCTCCCATTGGTACTTGGATTTGGTCCCGGGTGCTCCAGGTTATAGCAGTGGGCGCAATCATTGTTGCAGCGGTAGGTCAGTGCCAGGTCCATGCGGTAGGGTGATTCGGGCTGCATGCTGAAAGGCGCCAGGATCTCGAGGTTCATATCATGGATCAGGCAGGCGCCGTCCGGATGGATCAATTCCTCAAGCTGCTCCTTGATGGCTGTGTAATCCTGCCGGGCTTGCTTTCTGCTTACCTTGAACTGCTTGCATATTTTTTGTATTGCATCACTCTCAGGAGTTTCCTCAAGAAAAAGGTGCGACATCTGTGCTGCTGTGACATTCAAATGCAGGATCTGGTTTGCATTCACGATCAGCATCCCTGATCCATCTTTTTCCAGGCGCAGGTGGACCCTCGTTTTGCCGGAACCATCTTCATACTGGTAATGATGCAATCCATCGGCTCCATTAATGTTGACTGGGACCTGGTTATTTTTAAATGGATTCGTGAGTTTCATCATCAACCAGGAAAAGGTTTTGAATTATCCCTGATCAGCATCATCGTCCGCCGCCGGCACAGGCGCAGGCACATCCGGCGCAGGCACAGGCACATGCGCAGCTGTGTCCACCACCGCCGCCACCTGACGATCCTTTGTAACTGCTCTTGGGTACCGGGTTGGTGGTCTTGGTGATACCGGAGGTGAATGTGTTGACATTACCCATCACCTTGCTGGAGAAGTTTTGCACACCTCCAATGACAGATGCAGCAAAAGTTGAACCCGGCACGCTGGTGGATGACTTTCCGGAAGACATGGATGGAGTGCCGCTCGAAGTGCTGATCGTACTTCCAGTCGGTCGGTAGGTTGGGTCATACCTTCCCCACCAGATCGGGACAAATACAGGTCCGGTAAACACTCTCCTGGTACGTTCATCATAATCCTTGTCCAGCATGGTCCATTCCATTGCTTCTTCGTATATCTCGCTTTTCACTTCCGGAGTACCGGCTGCTTCTATCTGCAGCCATGCCTTCTCCATGATGCTCTTGTAATACGCGATCGTTTCTTTTCGGCTGAATCCTTTCATCTTGTCGCCAACAGCCTTGATCAGGTCGATGGTCATATCCTGCAGACCTTTCTTCGGCAGCTTATTGGGATCTTTGAAGGCTTCCAGGAATTTGGTTTCATAGGCATGCAGGGTATCCGGTAATGGGTTAACAACCTGGAGTTTCAATGGGTCTTTTTGCAGAACGGTGGCTGCATTTTTCTTCACCACTCCGAAAAGGATCATGGTCATGACCTTGTCAAGTGGTTGCTCCATCAGGATCGCGGCTTCCACCGCAGTCAGACCTCGTTTGATGCCGTGTCCCTCGATGGCGATTTTGGGAGGCAGGTATTTCAGTTTTCGCTTGCGTTCGTTGATGACCGCCAGGATGGGTCCGCCCAGGAAGAACAATGCGAAACATCCGCATATCCCGACTGTTTGCAGAGATTCGAAGAATGGTCCCAGTTGATCCCAGATGGAAGGGGTGTAAACAGCATTGGCAGGCAGGTATGATCTGGGCACTGACATGCCAAAGAAGTATTGCGTATAGGCATTTGCATTGGGACTCTGCCAGACGTAGGATACCCGTCCCTGGTCATCGATCACACCGGAAGGAGCTGCATCTCCAGGCCAGCCGCCGGACGGTGTGTGGTATTTCGGTTCATCGGGTTGAACGCCGGGTGGCAGGTGGAATGTAACCGCCAAGTTGGTAGTCCCGTGGGCAGTTGTCCAGTAGGCAGGGGAGAATTGACCGCTGGCAAGGGTGTCATCCTGGGTATCAGGGAAAAGCATATTGGTGATCCTGCCGACCACAACATGAATGGTGCCAGTCTGCCCGGGGCTGATGGCATATGGTCCCATATCAATAGCCACTCCGAAGGAGCCATCACCCTGGAAATCAGTGGAAATATTCAGGTTGTTTCCAGCGTAATCCGCCCTGATGCTCGATAGATCGTAGCTGCTGTTGGGAAGACCGAGATCCACGAAATCGATAACATGTCCGCCGGCATCATTCTTGAATGTCAACAGGTAATCCAGGCTGACCGTGCCATCATCATTCCAATATACATTGACTATTTCATTGGTAACTTCAAATGAATAACTTTGTGCTGCGGCATTGGTTGTTATCCCAAAAACCAGCAGGATCGTGATTACCAGGGCCAGTAATCGTTGCTTCATATTCATTCTCCTCTATTTTCAACTAAAGCATCTTCACCATTTGGGTTCTTCGGTTAATTGATAGACTGTATTGCAGAATGGGCAGGTGACCACCGGTGCACCATTGACCATCGTGATATCCTTGGATGTCAGCACTCCTCCGCAAGATCTGCATTTCATCTCTTCCACGTTTACATCTCCAGGTAGGTCAACGTTGTAGGTCACATTCTGGGTTGCATCTGCCTTTGTTTTTCGAACTGCTGATATGATCATAATAATGCCGGCAACAGCAAATATCAGGCCAAGAACGACCAGAATGACATGAAGACTTCCCACTCTTGCGCCGCCCAATGAACCCAGGAAGATGAATCCACCCAGACCCAGTCCACAGGCAGCCATCAGGAGTAATATTACTGCAACCACGTACATCCAATTAATGGATTTCATGAAAACCTCCAACTTTTATTATGATATATCTTTCATCGACCAGGCAGGCATGCAATGGTTGGGCATGCAGGGTAGTGCCGAAACCAACTCTGGTAGATTAAAGTTTAGCATTTAATATTTGTGCATGCAAATTAATTTGTCCTCTTAATCGGTGACTATTATCACGCTGACTAATGCTTTGCCATTAATGATATACGCAGGATGGGATTGCCTGGTTGCCGATTGCAAAGACCATATCCATTTATTGACCTGTTCATAAGTGTTCCTTTTTTGTATACTATTATTAAAGAAACAACCGTTTATAATCGCTGGTTCAAGGAGCAGAATGACCTTCAGGCAGGAATATGAAAGATGGTGGGAAAATATTTATAAAAAGACCATTTCCAGGTTTCCGGAAAGGAAGGAGCATTTCACCACATCATCCGGAATAAAAATACCCGAAATTACCCTCCCTGGAAGAAATGATCAGGAAGTCTTACTCGATCTGGGATTCCCGGGCGAGTACCCATTCACAAGGGGAGTCAAACCCGGCATGTACCGCAGCCGTTTCTGGACCATGCGCCAGTATGCCGGTTTTTCCAGTGCCCAGCTTTCCAATGAACGCTACCGCTACCTTCTCAAGCAGGGTCAAACCGGACTTTCCGTGGCATTCGATCTGCCCACCCAGATAGGGTACGACGCTGATGATCCCATCGCAGTTGGCGAGGTCGGCAAGGTTGGTGTTTCAATCTCTTCCATCGATGATATGGCCATCCTTTTTGATCAGATCCCTCTTGACACGGTGTCCACTTCCATGACCATCAATGCCCCGGCAGCCATTCTCCTGGCGATGTATATAGCCGTCGCTCGCCGGCAGGGTGTTTCAATGGACAGGTTAAAGGGCACCATCCAGAACGATATTCTTAAGGAATATATCGCCCGGGGTACGTATATCTTCCCGCCCAAACCATCCCTGCGTCTGATCACAGATGTTTTTGCATTCTGTTCTTCCAACATTCCCAACTGGAATACCATCTCCATCTCCGGATACCATATCCGTGAGGCAGGCTCAACAGCCGTGCAGGAGGTTGCTTTCACTTTTTCCAATGCCATCGAATATGTTCAGGCAGCAGTCAATGCCGGTTTGGATATCGATGATTTTGGACCCCAGTTATCTTTCTTTTTCAATGCCCACAATAACCTGCTCGAAGAGGTTGCCAAGTTTCGGGCAGCCAGGCGGATGTGGGCGCACATAATGAAGGAACGCTTTGGAGCACAGAATCCTGCCAGCTGGCAGATGCGATTCCATACTCAGACAGCTGGTTCCACCCTGACAGCCCAGCAGCCGGAGAATAACACCGTCCGGGTTGCCTACCAGGCATTGAGTGCCGTTCTTGGTGGTACGCAGTCCTTGCACACCAACAGCATGGATGAAGCCCTCTGGCTGCCGACCGAAAGATCTGTCCGCCTGGCACTACGCACCCAGCAGATCCTTGCCTATGAGACCGGAGTTGCAGACACAGTCGACCCGTTGGCTGGTTCCTACCTGGTGGAATACCTTACCGACCAGATCGAAGAAAAAGCTACCGCCTACATCAGCAGGATCGATGAAATGGGTGGAGCCCTGGCAGCCATTGAAAGGGGTTTCCTTCAGCAGGAGATTCAGGATTCAGCCTATACAGCTCAAAGGGCTGTCGAAAAACTGGAGCAGGTGGTTGTAGGTGTCAACCAGTTCCAGGTTGATGAGAACGTGGACCTGGAGCGCTTGCAGGTCGACCCCGAAATTGAACTGGCACAGAGAAATAGGCTTGAACAATTGAGAGCCCGTCGGGATCCATCCACCACGGATCATTTAATGGGAAGGTTGATCGATACCGCCCGGAGCACGGAAAATTTGATGCCTGTCCTGATCGAATGTGTTGATAATGATATAACCCTGGGTGAGATCTGTAACAGTCTTCGCAGTGTTTGGGGAGAGTATGAAGCGGTTGTGTGATCGCTTGATTTGGAAGGACTGACAATTAATAGTTCAAAGAAAGGAATGGAAGGGAGATCGAATGGCAGATATCAATACTATGGTGGACGAATTTTTAGCTTTAAAGAAGATCGCTGTTGTCGGTGTTTCAGATCAGCGTGAAACTGGCTGCAATCTGAACTATACAAAATTCAAGGAGAACGGTTACCGGGTTTTTGCTGTCAACCCCCGCATTAATACGTTCGACGGTGATCCCTGCTATCCGGATTTAAGGTCTCTCCCGGAAAAACCGGATGGCGTCTTCATCCTGGCTAATCCCAGGGTTACAGATCAGATCGTTGATCAATGTATCGACCTGGGTGTCGATCATGTCTGGATGCACTGCATGATGGGCACCCGCCCCGGTTTGGTCAGTAGCATGACCAGTGTCTCTGGGGATGCTGTCGAAAAATGCCGGGCGAATGGCATCCAGGTCATTCCGGGATCATGCCCCAACCAGTTCCTGAAACCCGATTTTGGTCATCGCATGATGCACGATTTGTGGAAATTCCTGGGTTTCCTCAAAGTCAGCGGATAGGTTCAGGGTAATGGAGATCAAGTTTCGCGGCAGGTACCGGAAAGGGCTGTTCTTTTCTGCAGTAAGACTTGCCAATCGATCCCAGCGCAGCAACCAGTGGGTTCAACCGTTAATGCTGCTTTTCACGGCAGTCGCCATCGCTGTGCTGATTTATAGATTGATCACTACCGGAGATATTCTCGCTAATGCCACCTATATTGCTGTCGTCATGATCGCAGGCGGATTCATTATAGGTGCTTATCTGCAACCTTACCTGGCTGCCAGGAAACTCTGGTCGAACAGGAATCTCCAGGAAGAATTAAGAGGGAAAGTTTCCAATGAAGGCATTGAATACAAACTTCAGCAGGGCAGGAATCTCATCCCCTGGAGCAGGTTCAATCGCGTCCGCAGGATGCTCAGTCTGGTTGCTCTGGTAACCAGGGATGGACTCCTTCTTGTTTTCCCGCGTTATTTCTTTTCAAACGATGCAGATTGGCAAAAATTTAATAACCTCGTGGATACCCGTGTAATATCGATGTAAAAGAGTATTTGTTTTTCAAAGGAAAAGGTGATTTATGACCCGCATCATGAAGATTCATCACGTGGCAATGGTGGTGGAGGATATCGAAACATCGCTGAAATTCTGGCGGGATGGTTTGGGATTGAACCTGGACCAGGTTCGGCATGTCCCGGAGCAGGATGCAGCCATCGCCATACTGCCTGTAGGTGAGGGGGAGATAGAATTGGTACAACCGATCGGGCAGGGATCAGGTCTTGCGCGTTACCTGGCAAAAAAAGGGCAGGGAATGCATCACCTTTGCATCCAGGTTGATCAGATCACACCCTTGTTATCGGGGCTAAAGCAGAAAGGTTTCCGCCTGATCAATGAAGAACCCGTTCAGGAAGAAAACGGGAAAAAATATGCCTTTATTCACCCGGAATCGACCGGTGGTGTGCTGGTCGAACTCTATGAGCTGCCTGCAAATTCCAAACTGAGTGAATGAACCGTGTTGGATCGATTGAATCTTTATTTGAATAAGGAATTGCAGTACGCAAAACTGGAACCAATCCTGGTGGGTGTGTCAGGTGGTCCGGATAGTATCTGCCTGCTAGATCTGCTGATCAGGTCGGATCGAAACATTATCGCAGCCCATTTTGATCACCAGTTAAGGGAAGGTTCTTCCAAAGAAGCACAATTCGTTGCCAGGATTGCCACCAACTATAAAATACCTTTTATTGCCGGATCAGGTGATGTCTCCAATTTTGCGAAAGAAAATGGATTTTCACTGGAAGAAGCTGCCCGTAAAGCCCGTTACCGCTTCCTTTTCTCCCAGGCAAGGGAGGCAGGCGCTGGCAGCATTGCAGTTGCCCATAATGCAGATGACCAAGTTGAAACAGTCCTGATGCATTTCACTCGCGGGGCTGGGTTGAGCGGTTTGAAGGGTATGACCCCTCTTACCATCCTGCCTGAATTTGATCCCGAAATCCCCCTCATACGGCCGATCCTGCATGTCTGGCGCTCTGAGATCCTTGCCTATTGTCGGGAGAAAAACCTGGAATATGTCCAGGATCCCACCAATCTGGACCAGACCTATTTCCGTAATTACATGCGTCACGATCTCATACCGGGAATGGAATCCAGGAATCCAGGCATCAAGAGAACGCTGTTGAAAAGTGCAGCCAGCCTGGCTGGAGACCATCAGTTGATCCGCGAACTTGTGGATTCCTTTTGGTCACAAGCGCTGGTTACCGAAGGGAAGGGTTTTATTGCCTTCGACTTGCCGCTCATGCGGTCGTCATCAGGTCCTTTACTGCGCAACGTTCTGCGCAGGGCAGTGGAGCATTTGAAACCAGCCAATCGAAACCTTGATTTCGATGCGGTTGAAAGAGGGGTTTCTTTTATCAATGCCAATTATTCTGTCTCTGCCAGGATCGACCTGTCGGAGGGAATGCAGGTTTTCGGCATCGGTTCGCTTCTCTACGTTGCCCATGAAGATGCAGAAGTTCCATATCAGGCATGGCCTCAATTAAGAGAGCCGTTTGAAATTGCTGAGGAACAAACCTTTGACGTGGGGGATGGATGGAGGGTACTCTCAAGGGTGATCCAGAAGGACCTACTCCCGCAGGGTTATGATGTTAACCCTGATCCTTTCATCGCCTGGCTGGATGCAGCAAAAGTGGCATTTCCGTTGAAAATTCGTGTGCGCCAGAAGGGGGATCGTTTCAAACCGCTTGGTATGAAAGACGGTTCGATCAAACTATCCGATATCTTTATCAATGAGAAGATTCCCCGCCAGGTTCGGGCAGGCTGGCCATTGATCTGCCAGGGTGATGAGATCATCTGGGTCCCCGGTTATCGTTCAGGTGAAGATTTCAAGGTGACCGAAAAAACCCGCCTGGTGATGGAATTATCCCTAAACCAGCATAACTGATAAATTCATTATTAAATAAAAAATCCCCCTGTTTCACAAACAGGGGGTTGATTTCTTATTCCAGGGCTCCCGGAGGGGATAACTGCTCAAGCTTGTTCGAGATTTCCCTCCACTGGATCTTCGATATTCCCAGTTTCTGCCTGATCTTATCAGGTTCCACATTGTTGCTGATATCGATCAGTGATGATGTCCAGCGGCACATGTCAAAGGACAGGTGTTTGCTCAAATTGGCTTCATTTCCGATATCTTCCAGCAGGTATTCCAATCGCCGTGGCGACCATGGAAATAGCTGGTCCACTGGTTCATACTGTGCCGTGTACTCATTAAATGCATCCAGCCAATCCTCGGGCAGGGTGATCTTGCGCTCCTTGTACCGATTGGATGGACTGGCATAGCGAATGAAGACCAATGGACCTTTAGGAGCTTCCAGGTCTAAATGATTGAGATGGATTCCCAGGCACTCACTTTTCTTGATCCCTGTTCCCAGCAGCAGGGAGACCAGGGTATAGGGCCTGGCATCCCTTTTCGAATCCCATCGGTGTTGATTGGCAGTATTGAGCACAGCCGTTACTTCTTCATCTGTAAGGACTTCAGGCAGCGGGCTGATGACCGACCGCTGGGGGATCTTGTCCATAGGGTTGATCGGGATGACCGCGGCATTTGAAAGCCATCTGAAAAAAGCCTTCAGAGATGTAATTCTGCGTGCCAGTGTTTTTGGGCTGCATGGAACATTGCGTCCCTTTTCCAGCCAATCAAAAAAATTATTCAGATCATTGGTCGTGATTGACTCCAGTGTTTGATCAGGGGGGAGATATTCGATCAACAGTCTGATATCAGACATGAAAGCCTTAACCGTGTGAGGCGATTTTCCCTGGTCGTTTAAATAGTATTCCCAGGAATTGATCGCCGGGGTTAAAAGCGTTTCACTGGTAATTTGTCCAACCATTCGATTAGAAGGTTCAACCATGATAGCCTCCAAAGAATCAATTCTTATCTTTCGTATAGTTTAGCAAGAATCTATACGAAAGTCAATTGGCAGTTTATGGATTGATCAGTTCAGGTTTAAAGCAGGGATTGTAGTCTGCACCCAGTACCAGGGAGTAATCAACAGCCGTATCAGCGATCGGCTGCAGGATCAATGCCGACTGCGGAAGCCCCAGCAATCCCACCAGGAATTGTTGGTTGGTCGGATCTGTGGTCGTCGAGAGATCGAATAGGTACGTATTTGGAAAATTGTTCTGGTCATACGGAATGACGGCTGCCTCGAATCCAGCATAATTCAACCTCTCCATGGCGAGCCTGTCCCAGCCCAAATTTTGAGTCCCATTTCGAATCTCAATCGTGATCGGATCTGTTGTCACAACTTTGGTTGATGGAGACATGGCTTCTTTCAACATTGCCTGCAGTTCAGTAGTGTGGGGAGAAAGAACGTATGCGCCTCCTGTCGTAGTCCATGAAAAAACAAGTGGAGGACGGATATAGTAGCTGCGGATATCTGCACTATTCAATTTGAACACAAATGGCGCCAGGTCGAGGACCATGGAAAGCGATATATCCGTTTGAATCGTATCCTGGAAGTTCCCGTAAAGTTCCGGGACCTTGGCAATGCTCGAGACCTGCAGCATTTTGGCGAATACTGCCCGGAGCAGTTCCTGCTGCCTTCTTCCCCGGTCAAAATCACTGGATTTCTTCCGTGAACGGGCATACCAGAGGGCTGTTTCACCGTCCATATGGATGACACCGGGTCCGATCGTGTACAGACTCCAGTTATTTTCATCCTGCTGATCTGCACTTGGGTCGATCAAATGCCAGTCTGTGAATTGGCAGTAGACAGGTACATCAATTCCCCCGATCGTGTCCAGGATCTTCTTGAATCCATTGAAATCGACCATGGCAATATGATCGATACGTATCCCCAGGTTGTACAGGATCGTATCCCTGACCAGTGCGGGTCCCTTACCCGGATGACCTGATGTCTCACCTTTCAGGTAGGCGGTATTGATACGCTGCATCCCCTGGGTTGGTATGTAGACCCACAGGTCGCGGGGGATCGAGATCAGGCTGATCTGTCCCAGGCTGGGGCGGAATGCCGCTATGATCATGGTGTCTGTCCGGAAGGATGAAGTCGAACGAATATCAGATCCAAGCAGCAGGAAGGTGATCGTATCGTTGTCCGTAATATAAGGGAAAGGTGCCTGGTAATCCACGGGTCCCAATTCCGACGGAGTCGTCACCAATCCAGGCAGGATGGATTCCAGGTCTGGAACAGGTGTTTCAGTGGGTGGGATATAAATGGGCGTGGAAGAGGCTATTATGACATATTCATAACCCGGGTAGAGGTTATCTGATGGGAAAAATGGAGTTGGTGTGATCGTGGAATCTGGACGGTAAGTATTATTCGGAAGTCCGGATACTCCTGCTGCTGGTTGGGGATTGTTGATATTGCATGATACCAGTGTGATAACAACAAATACCAGGATCAGGCGTTTTGTCATGGTGAATTCAAAGCCTGGTGCATCACAATGCTTATTTCATCCGGAAGGGGAACCAGGACCTGTGAGCCAGTGCTGGGCTCCACCCAGTCGTATGCCTGTTCATAACCGATCACATATCGCCTGATCCCGCTAGGGTCTGATAACAGGTTCAGGGCAGGCAGAAAGCGCAGGCATGCTTCCACGCTCAGATTGGTATCGACATTGGACTTATAGGCATCAAATAACTCGGGTACCCTGTTCAGACCATCCAGGCTTAGAATTTTCATGCCTATGGCTTGTAACACTTCCTGGGATCTGCGCAGTCGGTCGATATCACTGGAGGAATATCTTGACCGCACGTACCATAGGGCAGTCTCGGCATCCATCAGTTGAGGACCAGCATAGACCGTGTAATAATTAGGATAATAACCATCCCTGGCATCAGAAAAAGTACTGCCGACATTAACGGTCACTCCGCCCAGGCTGTTTATTATGCTGCGGAAACCATTAAAATTGATCAGCACGAAGTAATCAGGTTTTACTCCGAAGTTGTATTCGATTGTCATTGCCAGAGTATTAAATCCGCCATATCCATAAGCTGTGTTCAATCGCTGCATCATCCAACCGGGGATATAAACGTAAAGATCGCGTGGAAAAGAGGTCAGGCTGACCTCACCCTCAGGGCTAAGTGTGATCAGGATCATCGTGTCGGTCCGGAAACCGCCTTCATATGGACGCTGATCAGACCCAAGCAGGAGGATATTGGTCTGTCCTTTTGGTTGCGGGATGATCTCTGCCGGCGAAGGGATACCCAGGTAGTAAGGAAATACCTGAGGTGCCGGATAATCTCCCCAGATCGGTTTTTCGACTTGGGCTGTCGGTGTTTCCAAGACTTCAGTTGTTGATGATTCGACCAGTAAAGGTTGAAATGGAGTCGCTGTCGCTGTGGAATTGGGAGCTGCCGTAATAACCGGAACCCTTGTCTGCGTTGAAGCAGCAGTTGGGCTGCAGGCTGAAACGATCATCATGATCACCAGAACCCATATGGATCCGCTTGATCTTATTAACTTATGTTCGGAAATGTACTTGAATAATTCCATATCCTTTTATTGTACCCAATATTTACCCGAGATTTGAACTACCGGTAAATATTGATTTATGGTTCCTTTCCAATTGATTCTTCTTTTACGCATGGCAGCAGTACGTTGATCGTAAATCCTCCCGATGGGAGATCTTCCGACCAGGTTCTGCCTTCCAGTTCATACACCAGCGATCGCAGCACTTTTACTCTTTGCTGCAGGTCACTTCTAACAGGACGTTCTTCAGTCTGGGATTGTTCCGTTATTGCAAGGTCTTCTGCCAATTGCGATGGAAACGGACCACCGCCAATTTTACTCATCCTAATCTGCAGCTGATTTTCAGCATCAACTGGGATGAATTTTAACTGGAATTTGATGACCCCGTTTTCACTGCAAATGTCGCTTGTGATCATGAATAGCTGGTTGATGATCTCCTGGAGAGGGTGGCATGAGATTTGCAGCTTTGGATGATCTGTAGGTGATTCCAGTTGAAGGGCGATTCTTTTTTCTTTCATGATACCGCTCGCCAGCATGATCGCCCGATCGATCAGGGAATCCAGTTCATAAAATTCATGGGCAGCATCGGTATTTTGAACGGAAATGCCTTTTGAGATTTCATCCAGGGTTTTTTTAATCGATAGGGACGATGCTTTGATCTTATAGAGGTATTTGAATTGGTTCTCTCCCAGTGATCCCATTGATTCAGACAATAACCTGTCTGTATAACCGATGATCACGATCAGAGGTTGACGGATCTTTTCATAGAATTGGGAAAGGTTTTCATCACGAATTGGTACAACCAATTTATCATTATTAGACTGCAAACCCTTTTTTTCGGAAGCTTCCAATTCTTTCTTTAATCGAGCGACTTCACCCAGCAGGAGCTTGAACTGGGCTTGATATTGCGAAATGACCAGCTCAAGGCTCTCAGCTTTTTCCTTGTTTTTATCCGTCTGAATTTCTTCAACCGTATTCCGCAATGATTCAATTTCCTTCAACAACCGCTTGACCATGACATCCAGGCTCAAGTTCTCAAAATCACGATCTGCAAACCAGGGATTTACTTCCCGGAATTCCTTTATCTCTTCAGTTGCATTACGGATTTGTATGTTTGCCTGCTCGTAAGCCTGGGTCAGGTCTGCTTGCTGGCAATGGAAATGGTAAAAAGGTCCAATTGCCAGGCAGTAGTTTTCAGCCCGGCTGACCGCCTTTTCCGTCCAGGGTTGTTTTGAATGGGGATTAAGAAATATAAATCCTTCCGGTTGGTCGCTCTTTTCCGGCTCCGGGATTGGTGCCACCAGCATACTTCCCGGCTCGGCGATGCCAAAGATATGAGCGATCAATTCCTGTAATTCAGGATATTGGCTGCCTTCCATTATTACAGCGTTCCCGCTTAATATTTTTCTGAGCACCCCTGCCATCCCGCCATCAATTTCAATGCTTTGCGATGGTTTACCTCTGGTTATCAGATCCCATCCTGATTGAATGATTAAGGATTCGTCATTTTGAACCTGGATGAGAATTCCAGATTCTGCCCCCAAACCTTTCGACATGATCCCGACCAGTGCTTCCCTGAATTCTTCTCTGTCTGAATCCATGAGAGCCACGATGGGTTGCACCAGCGCATCATAGACGTCATACTGCAATTGGTCTGAAATGACTTGGTCGGTGTTTCCTGTTCTGGATGGATGGGTTATGGGGTGAGCCAGCATGATGGGGAAGGATAATAACTGGAATAAACGTATCGTTCCGATTGGATCAGTGCTCTGGTAAAAGGTCACCAGGTAAAGGAGTTGTCCAGCCATGAGTAACCCCAGGATGAACGCTCCCAACCAGAATCCCTTCCTCCGTTTGATGAACAGGATGAATAGAGCAGCAGCGATCAGTATCGCTGTGACGATATGCCAGCCAAGGTCTGGAATGGAATGCTGGTAGAGGTTATCCCTTATCGATTGCCTGAAAACAAGACCAATTACAATGGCTGATACGGCCAGAATTCCTGTCAGAATGAAGGGGATGATAACTTTCATTTTCTGATGTTCAAAATCCAGCCAGCATTTGATGATCCAGATGGTACCGATCGATACGCAGGCATCTTCAACCAGGTGATAGGCTCCCTGTGGAATGGATGTTCCACTGGAAATCATGATCTGCAGCACGAAAGGCAGCAGGATCGTACCTGCCAGGATCGCCAGGCACAGCATCAATCCCTTAAAGTCGGAATCTAATGGCTTTCTCCTTTTTTCCCATGAACAATGAAATGTCCCTGCTATGGAAAGCATTAACACCAGGAAATAGGCGATATTTCCCGGTGGGGAGGTCAGCAGGATTAATACCCTTTCGATCATCAATTCCATAGTTTACAGGACCAGTCAACCGGTTCCACTTCCCGGTTAAATGGAATTTGTGTCTTTATTCCTTCTGAATACCATTATGGATTCTTTCCAATAACGCTGCCACCCTAGAATTATGTCATTCCTTCTTGGATATAATGAGGATATGCCTGCCTTTAACCATTCGCATAAAAATATCACCCGCTTTGCGATCATCCTTGGCCTTGGTTTGGTGATCTTCCTTCCTCGTCCATTGCTGGGTTGGAGGTATCTTGAAAATGCTGCCAGGTATGAAGCTCAAGGGAAATTCGGGCAGGCCAGTCATGCCTACGAAGAAGCTTCCTTCCGCTGCTGGTGGCAGCAGGGTCTGGTTGAAAATGCCGGCTTCGCTGCCTTGAAGGCTGCTGATGAGCAGAATGCCATCCGTTTTTTTACAGAAAGCTTTGTTTCTGGTGACCTTTCGGATCAGGGTCGCATGGCTTTGGGTGAATTATTATCAAAGGTGGGGCAGCCCGAAAAGGCTGTCACCATCTGGAAAACGATTGGAACCGGATCGGATTATGCAGCCGCCAGTTTTTTTGAAAGGGCTGCATTGGAAACAGGATTGGGTTCGTTTTACCAGGCTGCTGATCTCTGGCGCCAGGGTTTGCTGCTCGACCCTTCCAATGATCTGGCTCGTTACAACTTGGGATTGATCCTGGCAGCGATTGAACCTGTGGAAGCGATACCCGAGCTTGAACAGGTCTCTGGCTTGCAGGCGGAATTGATGGCAAAGGCATCTCAACTCGCTGCTGGTCTAAGGGAAACAATCCAATCAGATGACCTGGCTTTCCAACTTGTCGGAAGTGGCAGGTTGCTTGCTTCCATCCAGGAATGGGAACTGGCTTATTTTGCTTTCCAGAACAGCATCAACCTGAACCCGCGTTATTCCGAAGCCTGGGCATGGTTGGGTGAATCCGCTCAACAGTTGGGTAAAGACCCTCTCCCAGCTCTCCAAAGATCCCTCGAGTTGGATCCCGGCTCCATTACCAGTCTTGCTTTCAATGGACTCTACTTTCGAAGAAATGACCAACCGGAAAAAGCGCTTGTTCTTTATGAAAAAGTGGCACAGTTGGATCCCGCGAATGCCACCTGGCAGATCATCCTCGGAGAGATCCACGCCAGGGCAGGTGATTTCGCTACAGCATTGGATTACTTCCAGGCAGCGGTTGCGACCTCACCCCTGGAAGTTCAAACCTGGCAGGCAATGCTTGACTTCTCCATCTATTACCAGGTCTATGTCGATCAGGTGGCATTGGAAGCTGCCATCCAAATATTCAAGCTGGAACCTGATAGTTGGATTTCTTTTGACAATATGGGTCAGGTGATGATGTGGACAGGCAAATATGACTTCGCCGATTTTTATTTTAAGAGATCCATTGAAATCGACCCTGACCAGGCAGCGAGCCATCTTCATCTCGGACTGTTATACCTGCTTATTAACAGGGACAGCGAGGCAATTCCAGAGCTTCAAAAAGCGCTTGCTCTCGCGCCTGGTTCTCCTGCAGGTCTTCAGGCAGGACAACTTCTTGATCAATATCCCCCTTGATTTTTCCTCCTCTCTGGTAAAATTAATCTAATATGAAAATGATCAGGTTCATCCCGTTGGTTTTGCTCATATCGTTAGTGTTAACTTCCTGTTCTTCACCGTTGATAACCAACTTGATCACTCCTTCCGGCGGTATTCTGTTCGAAGATGATTTCTCCGATTTTTCCAACGGCTGGT
>Ga0209641_10000582_pt1 | contig 33947 bp, 24 predicted proteins | sample RifCSP16_1_FD_184022 | JGI IMG/M metagenome (GOLD analysis project Ga0209641, IMG submission 184022) | Soil microbial communities from Rifle, Colorado - Rifle CSP2_sed 16_1 (SPAdes) (version 2) | ecosystem: Environmental > Terrestrial > Deep subsurface > Rock core/Sediment | place: Rifle... | reverse complement strand
CCGGTTGAAACCAAAGCGGATGAAATCTCAGAGGCAGGCGATGAGATCAACAAATACCTGCGTGGGGGGTTGTTGGAATTTAAAATTCCGATCGATTGGTCACTCCTCAAACCCTTCCAGAGGAAGGTCTTACAAGAAACCTTTGCCATCCCTTACGGCGAAACCCGACATTACAGAGAGATCGCAACCGGAATCAACCATCCCAACGCTGCGCGTGCGGTTGGTCGAGCGGAAGCAACCAATCCCATGCCGCTGGTGATCCCATGCCATCGGGTGATCGGCTGTGATGGAAAATTAAGGGGATATGGCGGTGGAAAAGGGCTGTCAACCAAAGCCTGGCTGCTTAAATTGGAAGGGGCTGTGATCGCATAAGTGGAAATTTTGAAAAATTACCATATTTTTATCCACTTGATTATTGGAAAAATGCGTGATAAGATATTGTTATTGAGTGGTCTGCGTGTAGTTTGCCAGATTATTGTTGCCATACGTGTAATGGAATATTCATGGATATAGATTGAAGATCTGATGGAAAAAGAGAATCAAAAATCCAATCCAGAAATACGATCTGCCATTGAACCTGCGTGGTTTAATGATCTACATCTTGCTGTCCAGGTTTTGACCGGACTCTCCATAAGGTTTTCAGCACAGGCAGCCTTGATCACCAGGGGGAACGCTTTGTGGGCATACGCTGGCCAGCTTCCACAAGCTGCGGCAACAGAACTCGGAAAAACCATCATCCAATATTCAGATAACGAAAAAAATGTTGCCCTGATGCGTTTCATCCAGTTGGATGCAACAAAAGAAGAGCATAAAATATATGCCAGCCATCTGACAGATGATATGACCATTGCCCTGGTTTACGAAAGCGAAACACCCTTCAGCGTGATCCGCGCACAAGCAGCTGAAATGTTGAAGACTCTTCAGGGCAACCTGGCAACCCAGGTAACTGCCCAGGCAGAAATTAAAAGCAAGGCTGATCTCAACACCAATACCCTCAGGAAAATTCTGGCTAACAATACTCCCATATCGAACAGCGTTGAGCCGATCAACGAATCCAGGGACCATTCCCTGCACAACACAAATATGCAAGGGAACCAGGAAACCCCCAGGCAAGAACCAGCCAAGGGATTTGAGGTTGGCAGAAGGATCCGGTTTGAAGAATCCTCCCAGGCGATGTACAACCTGAATTATGCCTGCCTGTTGATACCCAGATTTCCCAACCATCACATGGTTGGGGACCTGGCCATGAGATTATCCGAATGGATACCCCAGATCTGTATCGCCTACGGGTGGAAGCTGGAATATATCTCTGTCAAGAAGGATCACATGCAATGGATCGTTAGTGTTCCGCCAACCACGGCACCAGCTGTACTGATGCGGATCATCCGCAAACAATTATCCGAGAAGATCCTTGTTGATTTCCCCAGGATCAAGAATGAAATTCTATCGGGTGATTTCTGGGCACCCGGTTACATATTGACCAGTAGCTCAAATCCACATCCAGACCATTTCGTCAGAGAATTTATCGAACAAACGCGTATGCGGCAAGGCATTTCCTGAACCTGCCAAAAGAAAACCCATCCTTGCGTTCTGCAACCAAAGCATAATAAAATAGTCCTATGACTTCAAGCTACTATTTAATCGATGGTCACGCCCTGGCCTATCGGACCTATTTTGCATTAGGCGCCACTCCTTATGGTCAGCGCTGGCAAACCTCCACCGGCGAACCCACAGCCGGCATCTTTGGTTTTACGAGTGTACTGTTCAAGATACTGGAACAGGAAAGACCAGATTACCTGGCTGTTGCATTTGACACGGGTAAAACATTTCGTGATGAAATGTACCCGGAATACAAGGCAACGCGGGAGAAAATGCCTGATGATCTGCGTTCACAGATCGAAAGGATCAGGCAACTGGTGGATGCATTTAATATCCCCCGCCTTGAGATGGAAGGGTATGAAGCGGATGATGTGCTGGGAAGCGCAGCGCGCCATATCGCCAAGCAAGGAATTGGTGTTAAGATCATCACAGGTGATAGAGACCTACTGCAATTGGTGGATGAACTGGTGATCGTTTCCATCCCCGAAGGATCATTATCGAATTCCAGAGACTATATTACAGATAAGGATGTAGTCGATAAAATGGGGGTCCTTCCTTCACAGGTTGTTGACTACAAGGCGTTGCTGGGGGATAAATCAGATAACATCCCCGGTGTTCCAGGTATTGGTGAAAAAACAGCGCAGAAATTGATCAAACAATTCAACGATCTGGATTCTGTATACACACACCTCGATGAGATCGAACCCCGCTGGCGGAATAAACTTGAAGAAGGAAAAGATTCTGCTTATATGAGCAGAGACCTGGCCAGGATAAGGGTGGACCTGCCCATTACGATTGATCTCGAACAGGCACGACCTGATAAGTATGATCCCGCCAAAGTGGAGGCGTTGTTCAATGAACTTGAATTTCGCAGCCTCCTGGTACGATTTCGGAAACTTGGCCAGGTCGATGGTCCGCTTGAACAGACATCGGGTCAAATGGACTTGTTCGCAAACACAGCTGTTATTGAGAGCAGGAAACCAACGGGGTCCGATGTTGGTATCGAAGTTGTGATAGTCGATGAGCCGGGAAAGCTTAAAGACCTGGTAAGCATCCTTAAGAATGCCAGGAGAATTGCCGTTGATACGGAGACCTCTTCCATTGACCCAACCCAAGCTGATTTGGTGGGAATCTCGCTGGCAGTTGAAGCAGGGAGAGGATATTATATTCCCATCGGACACAACCAGGGCAAGCAGCTGGTTCTGGATGAAATCACCCAGGCGCTGGCGCCGATTTTTGGGGATATTAGGATCAAAAAAATCGGGCACAATTTAAAATATGACCATATCATCCTTGTCCGTCATGGACTGCGGATGGACCCGCTATCTTTTGACAGCATGATCGCTGAGTGGATGATCAATCCATCATCACGGAACCTGGGTCTCAAGAACCTGGCTGAAGTCCGCCTGGGCGTATTCATGACTCATATTGAAGAATTGATCGGGAAGGGCAAGAATCAAAAGTCCATGGCAGATGTTGCCATAAGTGAAGCGGCTCCTTATGCAGCCATGGATGCTGAAGTTACATTGAGATTGATGGATCCTTTGGAAAAAGAATTATCGCAAGCACCAAAGGTGAAAAAGATATTTGATGAGCTGGAGATGCCGCTGGTTTCAGTCCTGGCGGATATGGAAATGGCAGGGATCCGACTGGACAAGGAATTCTTCACGAAATTTTCCGTTGAACTTAATGAAAAATTGAATGCCCTGGAACGTCAGATCGTGACTTCGGTTGGCAAGGCATTCAACCTGAATTCAACTCAGCAATTATCAACCGTTCTTTTTGATACATTGAGGCTAACCCCTCCTGACCGTGGAAAGAAAACATCAAGTGGTTTTTATTCCACTTCGGCAGATGTATTGGAAGCGATGAGCGGTCAACATCCCATCATCGATTGGATATTGGAATACAGGGAACTGACCAAGCTGAAATCCACCTATGTTGAACCCTTACCCCTGGAGATAAACCCATTAACCGGGCATGTGCATACCTCGTACAGCCAAACAGGAGCAGTAACCGGAAGGCTGTCTTCATCCAACCCCAACCTGCAGAATATCCCCATCCGTTCTGAAATGGGAAAGCGCGTGCGGAGAGGTTTTGTAGCAGACCCCGGAAACCTGCTCCTGGCAGTGGATTATTCACAAATCGAACTTCGAATAGTGGCTTTCATGGCGCAGGATGAAGCCATGATGGAAGCTTTTCGCAATGGACAGGATATCCACGCCGCGACCGCGTCTGCCGTTTTTGGGGTTCCATTGAACGAGGTAAGCAGCGATCAACGAAGACATGCCAAAGCAATCAATTTTGGCCTGGTTTATGGGATGAGTACCTTCGGATTGACCCGTTCGACAGACCTGACCCTGGCAGAATCTGAGGATTTTGTAAAAGCATATTTCAAGCGGTATCCCGGCGTAAAAAAGTACCTGGATGGGATCCAAAGGGATGTAGAAAAAACCGGCTTTGTAGAAACTCTTATGGGGAGAAGGCGCTATTTTCCAGGGTTGAAGTCAGGGCAATTAAATGCGAATGCAAGGAACAGGGAACTGAGGGAGGCAATTAACGCACCAATCCAGGGAACAGCAGCAGACATCATGAAGCTGGCGATGATAAAAGTACCTCTTGAAATGAAGAAAGCCGGATTGAAAGGAAGAATGATCCTGCAAGTTCATGACGAATTGGTCGTGGATTGTCCTAAAGCAGAATTGGCAAGCACAATGGCTGTTGTGCAAGAAGCCATGGAAACTGCCTACCCGATGAGCATTCCATTAACCACGGAAGCCAAATGGGGTCCAAACTGGGATGAATTGAAAACCACCAAATAAGAGAAAAAAGAGTTCAAAATGACAGGTGACAAGAACGTATTCAACAAAGCGATCAATGCCGGGCACTCTGCAGCATGGGACCAGAATTGGGACAAGGCAGCAGAGAATTACCGGATTGCGGTGGACGAATTTCCCGACAACCCAAAAGCACTAAGAAACCTGGGATTGTCCCTTTTCCAGCTGAAGAGACTGGAAGAATCCATGCAGACATATATGCAGGCAGCAAAGATCGATGACAAGGATTCGCTGACAATGGAAAGGATCGCCTTGATCGCAGAAAGATTGGGACAGATCGATCTTGTTGTGGACTATGGTATGAAAGCATCAAACCTGTTCATGGAGAATAACCACGTTGACAAGGCAATTGATAACCTACTGCGAGTCATCATGGTGGACCCGGCTAATACAGAAGCGCACACGAACCTGGCGTTTATTTATGAGAAAACAGACAGGAAACCGCTTGCAATTAAAGAAAACCTGGCACTGGCTTTTTTATATCAACATAATGGGAAGCTGGAGAAGGCAGAATCACATGTAAATCGATCCCTCGAACTTGATCCAAAACACCCGGAAGCCATAAACGCAAAAAACCTGTTAATGAATGGAGAAACCCTACCGGAACCATCGCGGTTGAAAGGGGGGACCGGCCCATTAAGGATGGCGGATATTCGCCAGATGGAGAAGTCGACGGATGACAAAAACAAACTCGATCCGATTTCTGAAGCAGTCAAGACAGCTTTGACCAGGATGGCGAGCGCATTATTTGAATTAAGCAGCCGTATAGAAAAAGATCTTGTTAATGAACCCTCAGGAAATTCCGAGAACCAGGATGAATTGCCAGGTGATGATCAAAATGAAGAAAATCCATCACTGATCAAGAACCACCTGGGGCAGGCTATTGATGCTCAAACTCACGGGCAGAATCAACAAGCAGGAAGAGAATTGGAAGACGCATTGAAGAATGGCTTTCAGGAACCGGCTTTATATTTTGATCTTGGGTTCCTGCAAGCAAGTGATAATCACCTGGAAAGCGCATTGAGATACCTGGAGCAATCCATTAATCACCAGGCTTACAGCCTGGCATCAAGACTACTGATGGGTGATATCCACCTGAAGATGGAACAACAGGGGGAAGCATGCAGGCATTATCTTGAAGCGCTGAAGCTGGCCGATTCGATGGTCGTACCGAGTGACCAGGTAGAATCCATTCGTCAGCTTTATGAACCCATCATCGAATGTTATGACCATGAAGAAGACAAGGAAGAACAAGAAAAGATCTGTCATGTCATCGACGAACTGTTAAACCAGCCTGATTGGCGGAAAAAAGTGGAAGATGGGCGCGCCCAACTTCCTGAGAGTGATAAGGATTCAATGCTTCTCCCGCTGGCTCATCTTATCACCCAAACCAAAGGCAGCCAGGTGATCGATGCCATGAGGAATGTCCGTGAACTTGTCAGGCAAAAAAAATATCGATCAGCCATGGAAGAAGCTTATTTCTCGCTGCAATACGCACCCACATACCTGCCATTACATTCCCTGATAAGCGACATTCTCCTGAAACAGGAAAACCAAGTGGAGGCACTTGCCAAATTGTTGGTTATAGCAAATGCCTATAAAGTTCGAGGTGAGAACCAGCAAGCAACAGCTTTTTTCAGGAAGATCATGAAACTTTCACCGATGGATGTGAATATTCATAACCGATTGATAGACCACCTGATTTCGCAAGGTCAAGTGGATGAGGCATTGAATGAATATATTCAACTGGCAGAACTTTATTACAACCAGGCGGAACTTGACCTGGCACGCAAAACTTACACAAATGCGTTGAAATACTGCCAGAATGCAGATACCAATAATAATTCAAGCACGCGTATATTAAAGCGAATGGCAGATATCGATATGCAGCGGTTGGATCTACGGCAGGCAAGCCGGATCTATGAACAGATAAGGACCATTGATCCCGATGATCCCGACACACGTAGAGCAATTATCGATCTTTATATCCGATTGGGAAAGAGCCCGCAAGCAGATGCCGAGATCGATAATTATTTCGTGCAGTTGTCTTCACACTATAAACGGGAAGAAGCGATACATTTTCTGGAAGACCTTATGTTAATTCATCCCAGGGAAGAGATTTTATTTCGGCACCTGGCTGAAGAATACAGGCTGGCTGGCAGAGTTGAGAAAGCAGCAGCTCAACTGAATGAACTGGTGGACCTGTATATTGAGGAGAAAAAGATACCAAGTGCCATACAGGTTCTGGAAACCATCATCTCAATGGATCCCCCTGACAGCGAGATATTTCAAAATAAGATCAATACCTTACAGAGACAAGCATGAATCCGTTCCTGGCATTCGTACTTACTTTCATCATCGCCCTTTCATGGTTGAGAATCATGGACCTGGCAGCGCATAAGGGTTGGATCGAAAGTAAATTAAGTCGAAAGATCATTCATATTGGAACGGGACCGATCTTTGTTTTATGCTGGCTGCTTTTCCCTGATACCTGGTATTCACGGTGGCTGGCAAGCCTGGTGCCTTTAGCCATAACGATCCAATTCGCCATGGTTGGATTGGGTGTGATGAAGGACGAAGCATCTGTAAAGGCAATGACCCGAACTGGAGATCGACGAGAAATCTTACGCGGTCCTCTTTTTTACGGCTTGATATTTGTCATCCTGACATTGGTTTATTGGAAGGATTCACCGATAGGAATCATTGCCTTGATGTTAATGTGCGGCGGAGATGGACTGGCAGACATCCTTGGAAGGCGGATAAAATCGCCGCAGCTTCCCTGGAATACCAGGAAAACGACTGTTGGATCCCTTGGCATGTTCATTGGCGGATGGCTGCTATCTGTTTTCATTGTTTGGGTTTATTTATCCTTGGGGATGTTCAACGGTGTGATCGGTGATTACCTGCTGCCGATCTCCGTGATCGCATTACTCGGTATGGTGGTCGAGGCACTTCCCTTCAAGGATATAGATAATATTACTGTCACACTGGCAGCTGTTCTCCTGGGAATCGTCTTTTTCGGATAATGCAGCAGGGGTTTATAATAAATACCAAACTTTCATTATTAAATAATTTCAGATAAGATGATAGGATCGAACCCGGGATAACCAATCGGGCATACCGGGTTCCTGGTATGGGCTTGGATCGTCAACCTGGTTCTGATAAACAGTACCTGTCAATGCATGCAAGCAGGCATCAATTCCGGAGAAGACTTTCTGAGGCAGGTACCCACCTTCAAGAACGAATAAGATGCGGCTTTCACAGACCTTTTCTGCCATTTCCACCAGTTTGCACGCCATGGTATGAAATCCCTTTGTTGATAGACCGAGATTTGTAAGCGGATCCTGCCAATGGCTGTCAAAACCAGCTGAAACCACGATCATTCCAGGTTGAAATTTATTAGCAAGGGGAGAAACTACCTGCTCAAGGATCGCTGAAAAGACCTGGTCACCAGCATATGCAGGCAAAGGCAGGTTAACGATACGTCCTCGGGCATTGGGAGCTTCATCGAAACGTCCGGACCCAGGATAGATCCCTTCCTGGTGTGTGGATATATATGCAACCCGAGGCTCATCCATAAAGGCAGCCTGGGTTCCATTTCCGTGATGAGCGTCAAAATCAAAAATCAAAACCTTTTCCAGACCTTCATGAAGTGCATATCGAGTGGAGATGGCGGCATTGTTGAAGATGCAAAAACCCATGGCTGCATCCGGTTCGGCATGATGACCGGGCGGTCTGACCATGGCAAATGCATTGCTGACTTCCTCTTTTAATATTGCCCGGGTGCATTCTAGGACACCACCAGCAGCAAGCCTGGCGTCATTAAAGGAACTGGACGTGACATAGGTTGGGGCATAGTCGATCAGCGAAGAACCTTTGAGACATACTTTTTTAATGCCATCGATCAACCTTTGCGTGTGGACCGAAGCGAGCCATTTTATTTCAGCCGGAGATCCTTTCAACCAGGAGAGATGGGAAGAATAGGGTCGATCCTTGATGTTGTGAAGATAATTAAATCGTTCGGGGCTTTCGGGATGCTCGGAGTAATTGTGATCGGGGGAAAGGATACTGACCACAGCAGTTTTCATGGGTACATTATACAATAATGAAGACCACCAGGTTCGAAAACCTGGTGGTCAAGAGGAAGGGACTCCATCCAACCGTGCCATATGGGGGGGACACACGACACTTTGGTGGAAGACACCTGCATTACCAGTAAGTATTGATCAGGTGTCTATGCATACAATATACATCAAAATAGTCTGAATTACATTAAATTTCAATTAAGATTTTGAATATGTGTAACCAATATAAGCTATTCTTCTCCAAACTCCTTCAGCCACAGCGACACATCGTCAGGGTCGACACGAGGTTCAGTTTCGATATCACCAAATTCCTGGTCAGTTGCCTCCGACAGGAAACTGGAGAATTCTTCGCTTGAGATCGAACGTGCATGTGCTTCAAGGGCAGCTGATCGAACACGCCGATCTGAACTGACCACAGCCCAATTGCGGGCGGTTTTACCGAGCGCCTGCAATCGCTTCTCGATCGCCTCATCTGCAGTTTTCCCCCTGCGGACAAAAAAAGCTGTTACATTCCCAAATTTCCCGCGTGAAGGTTGACCTGGAAGACCCCCATCAAAATACACCTCAACAGAAGTTCGTCGAATCCGGCAGAATACCTGGAGCTTTTCGATCAGATCATTCTCGACATCCACATCTGCCAGCCTAAAACCAGCTTTTGGGACCAAATTGTGTCCGTCTATAAGAAATGGCATATCTAATTATAATTGCGGTTTCTGCACCAAATTAATCGAAAGGAATCTCTTTGGTCGTTACTTCGAAAACGGGAGGATTTTCCATGTGTTTCTTTACTGCACAAAGCTCTGCAGATCGTATCAACGAGGGGAGGTATTTTTCAGGAAAAGATGGCGGAACCTGAATCTCAAGGTCAATTTTGCTTATCATCCTGGTTGAAGGATCCCTTTCCATACGCTGAACTATGCTGATACCTTCGGTTGGTAGACCTCTTTGCTGGCAAAAACCAAGCACGTAAATGCCTGCGCATGTACCCAAAGAAGAGAGGAACAGGTTGAATGGTGTTGGTGCAGTTCCCGCTCCACTAATCGATGGTTGATCTGTTTTAACGGTAAAACCGGGGAAATGTGCATCCACCCTTTGCCCTCCTGGAAAATCAATTAATATCTCCATAAATCAGACTCCTTATGATGTGAATCAATCCGCTGTGCCTGATAAACCCCGATCTCATGCCGGCACAATGGTTTGTTCCATCGCGTGTGATGTGAAATAACAATCTTTAAGATGAATTTTCGCCAAGAATGTTACATTAATGATCTTCCGTATCATTGAAGAGGAGTGGTGTCATCCACCACTCCTCCATAGCAATTGCCGGATAGGCGCCGGCAAGTGTTGCCAAAAACTCTGTCTGAAGCCTCCTTTCGACCTTTCAAGAAGTGCTATATTGAATGGTCTTTTTGATCCAGAAAAATTTCCAATATAAGAATACTGAGATCGAATAAAGAATGATCACCAGCAGGTAAACAGGATTAAATCCGTAATTGATCTGCAAGAAACCGCTGATGGATGGACTGAAAGCCCAGCCAAAATTCCAGGCCATATTGGTCAGGCTGGCAACCATGGCTCTTGCTTCGGGTTCGACATGCTCCATAACAAAGGCATTGTAGACCGGTCCACCCATGTTCATCAGTGTAAGCCTGACATAGTGACCGATGGCACTCATCCAGAACCAGGGTGAGTAACCAAGGAGCATCAGGAATGGAATCGATAATCCCTGGGTCAGCACAACCAGTTTGATCTTTCCGATCCGATCTGCGATTGGTGGTGCAATCACCAACCCGATACCCATTGCTAATGCACCCCAGGCAAGTACATTTCCGATCACCGGGTCAGGCTGGTTGTGGACAACCCGAAAAAAGATATTCATGAATGGCATGAACAACCCAGCCCCGATCGATGTTATCAAGAGGGGTAAGACCATCTTGCTGATCGAAGCCCAATTCTTTACCGCATACCCAATCGGCGCAAAAATGGATTTGTCGGTATTCTTTAAATGCCTGGTGTTCATGGCGAAGAAAGGAATCAAGCCGAGAATGGATAAAGATGCTATTACACCAAGAGACCAGCCATAGGCAACGCTGCTGGTAGACCCAACACTTCTCCAATCGGCAATCCAGGAAGGAAGGTACCCACCGACGGAGTTGCCTGCAAAGGAAGCCAGCATTTGAATTCCTGAACTCAGACTGAAAAGGTATGTTCGTTCTTCCTCCCCGCTATTTTCGAGCAGGAATGGCGCCATGGTCACGCCGGATAGACTCTGGGCGGCACCCATAAGGACATTCATGAGATATAAAATGCCAAGGCTTGGCCAAATGACCATTCCAAGGATCGCAAGGCTGATCACAGCACCTCCGATAATGAAGGATCTCTTGCGTCCGAGGAAATCTGCCACGTATCCCATCGGAAGGGCGACCAGGAGGGCAGTCATGCTGTTGACAGTGATGAAATTTCCAATAATACTCTCGTCAATTCCAAGGCTGAGCGCATAAAAATTGAATAGCAACCTGTACACTCCCAGAGATGCACCGGTCAGTACAATGCTGACCAATAACAAACGTGCATTGGGAGAAAATTGGCGCAGTCTTTTTATGTAAACTGAAATTATGTCGGACATATTATTATGATTTAATGAATCCTTCCAGGGATCTCTGGATGCCGCCCAACGTTTCCAGACGAGTTGTATAGCGTTTATCGTTCTGCCCAACCGTGATCTGGATCAACCCCGCCAGCCTCAATAGGGTCAAATGATGTACCACTGTTGGGAGTCTCAAACGAAGTTCTCGTGCAATTTCGGATGAACTGCGAGGTTGTTCCGCAAGAATATGCATGATCCTCAAACGGGTTGGATCTGCAATTGCTTTTAAGGTTGCCACCAATTGTGGAGGTGGTGTGGCACCTGGAACCAGGCTATCATTCTCTGTCCTTGCTCCATAAAGTATGATGATCTGATCATTCAGATATTCGAAGTAAATAAACGGGAAACTCCAAAATGATGGGATGAGGGTGATCCTTGAGAAGCGATCCATGGGATCGAAGCGGATGCCCTGGGAGAGTTTTTCGATCAAGGCATCAATGCCCATTTTTGAAGCAAGATCTCTTCCCCTTGCAACCGCATCAGCCTGCGCGGACCTGATACGCGCTTCTTCTTCTATAAAGAAAACCTGGAAATAATCCATTAAAGACGACAATAGTTGGCGGCCTGATCCAACGGGGTCAGCCCAAAGTTCGACCAAAGAAAGAAGGGTCTCATGTTTTAGTGAAATATCCCTGACCCTATAATAGTTCTGCAATACATCCAGGTCGCTTTTCTGCCAAGTTCCCCTGGTGGAGATCTTCTCGAGACATTCTTTTGCCAAAGGATCGATCTGACGGTTTAACGTCAGGTACCTGAAACGTTCACTTTCCTGTATCGACGAGACCGCTTCCAGAATATCGGCAGCATCAGACGAACCCGGCAATTCTGCCAGCCAACCCAATGGAAATTGAGTGAAGGATTGAAGTTTTTCAAGAAAGACCTGGTGGGCAGGGGAAAGTCTCTGGCGAACTCCAGCAGCCCATAGAGGTCTTAAACCAAAAGTCGCAGGCTTGTGAAGTACTGCCAGGCTGACAAATAGATCAAAACCAGTGCCGGTTTTCCAGGTTATTTGCTGCATTTTCCACCAATCTGGATGTTAGATATATATCTAATATGTTAGATAATAATCTAACATTATGGTGCTGTCAAGATTTGCATTATAGATGAGTCATTAACACCAGGAAAAATAATGCAACTATGAATATCAAGGATGACGAATTGTTTGGTACCAACCCGGGTGTTCAAGGTAGAAAATATGGAACAATGACCCGCAAATATAACTTTACCGAAAATAGATCGAAGACTTTCTGAAAGGAACACAGTCATTGGAATTCAGATATTAATCGTGGAAATATCCATTAGAATAGGTGGGTAGATATCGTTATAATCAAAATGGTTGGAAGATATCGCATCAGGCAGGATCTCACGTTAGCTTACGGAACCCAGTAACACTGATACGCATCCCAACCCGTTTATGTTCTATTGTTTACGAACTTTAATGATTGCAGATTTGATCTGGTACAGACACATGGTTGGTCGAGGGATCGTTACCCGATCGAGCAGTTCCTGCCGGATTAGGAGAATCAATGAAAGAAATCGCAAAAGATGTCCATATCGAGACACAATTCCAGGGGGTGACCCTGGGAGCCATTAATACCCTTCAGGGTCTGATCCAGATCGATGCGCCACCATCACCGGAAGATGGCAGAACCTGGCGGGCGACATTATTAAATATTGGCAGCGGATTGGATCGATTATTGATCAATCTGGATTCCCATCCGGACAGGACCCTGGGTGTCCGTACCATGGAATGCAACACGATCGCTCACGAGAAGACAGCCCAGATCTACAGAAGCAGACCCAACATGTTTAAACCGCAATCCGTTGAAACCGGGGCTGATTGGGAATTGTTCCCAAACCTGGGAAATATCCGCTGGACCCCACCTGAAATCACATTCACCCAGCGAATGACCCTTTATTGGAGCGACTCCCCGGTTGTGTTGGAATACAGGCCGGGATCATCGGTGGGTTCCATCTGGGTGAGCATCCCGGATGTGCGCGTCGTTTTTGTCGGTGATGCTGTCATGCCCAATCAACCTCCTTTTTTGGCTGATGCAGATATACCCACCTGGATCGAAACTATCAAGAAATTGACTATCGCTCCTTTTAAAGAGTTCACGATCGTTTCGGGAAGGAAGGGTGTGATCACGCAAGATGATGTTAAAGCCCAGATCAAGTTCCTGAAGAAAGTCCATTCAAGGCTGGAGAAACTGGCAGCCAGGAATCAAATTCCAACAGCTACCGACAAGCTGATCCCATCTTTGATGGAGGATTTCAAAACCCCGGCAGCAAAGAAAGAACAATATACGCAGCGCATGCGTTATGGCCTTCAACGATATTACACAAGACACTTTCACGAATTCTTCAATCCACCTCCCGAAGAAGAGGAAGAATAGAAACCTTGGCATCGAAGCATCAACCTATCCTTGAGATCACCCGTGGGGGTATCGTTGAATCGGTCCATTTCGGTTCTTTTGTGGCTGTTGATTCAAATGGACGCACCTTATTTTCTTATGGTGACCCGACGGAGGTTACCTTCCTGCGATCAAGCAGCAAACCATTCCAGGTATTACCATTTATCGAAGCCAACGGTGATCGATATTACCATTTGACTTCCGAGGAGCTGGCAATTACTTGCGGTTCACATGATGGAAGCGATACCCACCTGCAGGTCATCGGCGAGATACAGAAAAAAACTGGAATATCTGAGAATGTACTTCTGTGCGGGGTGCAACCACCCCTGGATGAGACAGTAGCTGATCAACTGAAATCACGGGGTGAAAACCCAACACCCAATCGCCATAATTGTTCAGGAAAACATACTGCCATGCTGGCTTTCGCGGCCATGAAAAATTTTCCATCAAGCAGTTACATCAACGCCGATCATCCTGTACAAAAATTGATACTGGAAGCATTCGCAGGAATGTGCAAGTTGAAACCCGCACAGGTGGTTGTCGGCATCGATGGTTGTTCTGTTCCAGCTTTTGCAGTCCCTTTGTACAATGCCGCCCTGGCCTATGCCAGATTATGTGATCCCAAAGATTTTGGGGAAGTACGTTCGGCAGCATGTAACCGGATCACGACCGCCATGCTGACCAACCCGGTCATGGTTGCTGGTCCGAAGCGGTTCGATACCAGGTTGATCCAGGTTGGAAAGAAAAGGTTGCTTGCCAAAGGTGGAGCAGAAGGCTTCCTATCCATTGGCATCATGCCAAGAGCGTTGGTAGTGGATTCACCAGGAATTGGTATTGCGATCAAGGTATCTGATGGCGACCAACAGAATAGAGTTCGACCTTCCCTGGCTCTGGAAATTTTAAGGCAAATGAAGGTCCTGGATGATGCGGAGCTGAAGTCTTTAAGTGAATTTGGACCTATTCTAAAAATTACCAATTGGCGCAACGTGGTTGTTGGCGGGAGCAAACCAATTGTTCAATTGACAACTGAAGATGAACCGGTTGCCGCTTAGATTCATTTGATGGCAGGATCTTTGAATGAACTCGCAACAACAATCCATACACTATTACTGGGCTATTATGGTTATCCAACATGGCGTGACCCACTTCCTCCTGTGGATGAATTGGTATGCACCATCCTTTCGCAGAATACAAACGACGACAACCGCGACCGCGCATTTAAAGCCCTGAAAGACAGGTTTGATGATTGGAATGAAGTATGCCTGGCGAAAACCACGGACGTGATCGATGCCATCAAACCAGCAGGACTGGCAAACCAGAAAGGACCAAGAATACAGCAGGTTTTGAATGCCATTATTGCAGAACGCGGCAGCCTGGATCTTTCCTTTCTTAAGGAACAACCTGTTGAGGAAAGCCGAAAATGGCTGCTGAAATTCAAAGGAGTTGGACCAAAAACCGCTGCAATAGTCCTTTTATTCTCGCTGGGTGTACCCGCTTTCCCCGTAGATACCCACATTTACAGGGTGACTGGCAGGGTTGGTTTACGTCCGGATGGGATGAATGTCGAGGAAGCGCATCACTATCTTGAAGACTTGTTTCCCCCAGAATCCTATTATGCAGCCCATCTGAACATCATCCGGCTTGGGCGGGAAATATGTACAGCCCGCAAGGTGCACTGCACCATTTGTCCGCTGCGAGATGTGTGCCTGTATTATGAGAACCATAAGAGCCAGACTGAGCCTGAAAAAAATATAGATGATAAAATAACTCTATAATCATTAATTCCTGATCGAATTTATTGCTGATCATTATGATGGAGGATATGATGTTGATGGTAAGAGATGAGAAAGGACAAGGTTTGGTTGAATATGCCCTCATTCTTGTTCTTGTGGCTATGGTTGTAATCTTTGTTCTTACGGTTATGGGTCCCCTGGTTGGGAATTTATACAGTAATATCAATGCGACCATTCAATAATTGATCGAAATAACAAATCAAACCCAAATCGAATCAACATAAGTAATTGCATTTCGCTGGATCAATCTTAATGAATTGTTATTCCTGTCAATTCAAGGAGATGGAAAATTTTTACCAGGAGCGGGTATCAATGATCATATCCGTTTCACCAACCAATTGGTCTGCTTCTACAAACATGAAATCATCGACAGTAATTCTACAGGCAGATCGAATGGAAGATGACAAACCTTCAATGATGGATTGCTGATCAGGAGCATCAACATCCAATACAAGTTTAAGTGTAAACGCATCACGATCCCCAGGGCGGGAAACAATTCCCTGAAATTTCATGACACCAGGTACCTGCCCGACAGCAAAACGGAGTTGGTTTGGGTGTACGAACATTCCCCGGACTTTAATTGCCTCTCCCACCCGACCGACCAGAATGATTGATCGTTCTGACTGGAGACTTTTTCCCGGGTCAGGATCCACGCTCACGGCCAGGTCGCCAATACCCAACCGAATCAACGGGTACGTTTCATTAAAAGATGTTACAACAACTTCTCCGGATTCCCCTGTATTGACTGTTCTGCCTGTATCGGGATCGGCAATTTGGATGATCGAACTTTCTGTCAAGCGCATGGCCAACCCACCTTCGAGATTGTAAGCCAGGAAACCGAACTCTGCTGTCCCATAGGCATTAAGCACCTTCAGCCCGTAGTTTTCCACAAACTTCTGCCGCATCCGGGGAGGCAGGGGTTCTGCCGAGACAAGAACTTTTTGAAGGGACATCATCTTTGTAAAATCAATGCTGTTTTCTTCAGCTTTCTGGATGAGGACATTCAACCACGAAGGAGTTCCGATAAAGCCTGTCACCTTGAGATCCAACATCATCCTGATCTGCAGGTCGGCATTGCCCACTCCTGCAGGAATCACGGTAATCCCCATCCCGGAAAGGACCTGGTCCATTATCAAGCCAGTTGGGATCAGGTGATAACCAAACGTATTGATGACAATATCTCCTGCTTTGAAACCGATCAGCGATACCATTTCACGGATCGAATCTGCGGTTGCTATTTCTCCAGCATGAGGTTCATACAATGGCCCGGGAGAAAGGAATACATGCTTAAGGTTTTTTACAGGTGAGGCTAGGAACCCTCCGAAAGGAGGATCCTGGCGTTGTAATTCAACCAACCGATCTTTGCTCGTGATGGGAAATTTTTCCAGGTCATTAATTGCCAGGATATCAGCAGGCAGGATATTGGCGTCATCCATGATCGCTTTTATGGCGGATGAAGTTTTATAGGCATGGTGAATTATTGCTCGAAGTTTCTCATCAAGATCGGTAGACATTCGATATTCCTTTCTTTAAAAACTCTTCCAATGAAAATTACCCAAGCCATCTTTTACGTCGTTTGTAATGTTTCACGTCGCGATAAGATTTTTGTTCTCCAACCTGAGTCAACCCCAGGTAGAATTCCTTAATATCTTCATTATCAACAAGTTGGGCTGCAGATCCATCCAGAACGACCCGGCCGTTTTCCATGACATAAGCATAGTCAGCGATCTTGAGAGCAACACGGGCATTTTGTTCGACCAGAATTATTGCCATCCCTTCTGCCTTGCTAATTTTCTGTATCTCTTCAAAGATCTCGCGCACGAGAAGCGGCGCCAATCCCAACGACGGTTCATCCAAGAGCATCAACTTGGGATGTGCCATTAATGCCCGTCCAATCACAAGCATTTGCTGCTCTCCTCCAGAGAGGTATCCGCTGGTACGTTTGCGAAGATCTTTGAGCCGTGGGAAATAAAAGTATACCTGTTCCAAATACCTGTCTGATCCAGCCAGCGACAAACTGAATGAACTGCCAATAGATCCCAGCAAAAGGTTTTCTTCCACAGTCAAATGCCGAAACAACCTGCGACCTTCCAAAACTTGAATAATACCCAGTTTTACAATTTCATCAGGTGGTAACGCATCAATTCGCCTGTCATTAAAAGTGATATTCCCGCGGGTTATCTCACCTTCCTGGGCGTGAAGCAGACCAGAGATCGCACGGAGAGTGGTCGTTTTTCCAGCCCCATTCGCTCCCAAAAGGGCAACGATTTGTCCCTGTGGTACTTTGATGGAGACACCTTTCAGGACCTGTATCACATCACTGTAAATAACTTCGATGTTATTTAATTCAAGCATAACGGATAATTCCTTTGGATCTGCAGGAATATTCCTGCAGATCCAATTCAATCAAGAAGATCAAGGTCGTAGATCTGGTGTATCTGTCCAATCCTGAACCACTGTGAAAGCATCAGGACCACCCATGATCACCCTTATTTGAGACATATGAGGAGAACGGCTTCCGTTTGTAAAGTCCATTTTCAGGACTCCATCCAAAACCTCAAATGGGCTCAAGGCAATCAAGGCATCATGTACCGCCTCACCATTCAAATTGTCGAATCCAACCGTATCAATGGCTTGTGTTATTGCTTTTACGGTCATATCAACCCCAGCCACGAGCAGGAGATAGCCAACATTGTGTTCAGATGATGGTCTCTCATTGGCTGTGAACAGTTGCTGGGCATATTGAACACCTGCATTATCCACATCCGTCCACCAGAGATAGGGGAAAGGACTCATCAAACCAACGCCATAAGCCGGGTCGGCAAGGAAAGCATACGTGGCGAGGTCCATGGTCCAGTTGTCTCCGGCAACCACGAACTGGTCACGCAAACCCAGTGCATTAAGGTCATTTAAGATGGCTGATGGACCAAACGCAAGAGTGTTTGTCCAAATGACATTAGCACCTGCCAGTTGAGCATTCAGGATGGCTGTTGTTGTGTCAGCAGTTGGGGAAACATCGTAGGTTTCTTCTGCAACGATCTCTATTCCCAAATCTGCAAGGAAAGCGCGGCTCTCATCCGTGAGACCACCTTGTCCGAAGGCAGTTGGCCAGCTAATATAAGCCAACTTGATGCTGTCGCCAGCGTCAGCAGGTTTGTAAGTGGCCCAATTTTCCGAGAGGAATTTCATGGTCATTGCCAGCTGATCAGGATAAATAGGACCCAATCCGAATGTATAACCAGATCCCTCTCCATAAAATGCTTTTGAGCTCAAGCCTGCGGTAATATTTACGATCTTATCCTGTGCAAATCGTTCCGCGAGAGCTTCTGCTTCTCCTGAACCGTAGGTGATCATGACGAGGGTATTCGGATTTTGACTGGTAAAGCGATCATAGGCAGCAACTGCTTCATCTATACTCCCGGCATCATCTGCAAACTGGATATCCAGCATTGCGCCATAGATACCACCTGCATCATTGATAGCTTTGATCGCATCCTCGGCGCCGTGGATCAGTGGAGCCGTAATGGCAGCATAAGGTCCTGAAAGATCACCAAAATGGTAAATGGTGATGGTTTCACCAGTGAGATCAGGCGGACCTGAAGGTGCTTCAGTCGGTGCCTCTGTAGGGACTGCGGTTGGTGCTTCCGTGGGAGCAGTTGTTGGTGCTTCAGTAGCTGCTGGTTGAGGTGAGCATGCTGATAAAATCAACATGGAAACCATAACTAGAGTGATTGAATAAAATATTGCCTTACGCATTAGAACCTCCTCCTTTGTTCATCTTTCGAATAAACTTCAGACGACCAGAAATCATTATTTTATATCTGCAATAATTTCCCTACCACCTCCTTTAATATCCAAGTCTCAGTGTGAGAATGGGCGCAAACGCCAGGCAGCTTTGATCAACTGCCAACGATGAGCAAGCCCTTTTGGTTCAAATATCAGGAACAACATAAGGGTCGCTCCAAAAAATAATGGACGCAGAGCCTGGACAGCTCCTGCCGCCGTTGAAGGGAAATAACCGATAAAGAATGGTCCAAATAAGGTGGCGAATTCGATCAACAACTCCACGACAATCGCCCCGAAAATGGGGCCCATATTTGCACCCAATCCGCCGATAACCAGCATTCCCAGAAACATGACTGAATCGATCAGGTTGAAGGTTTCTGAATTTATGTGCCTGATGTTATGGGCTGATAATGCTCCTGCTGCTCCTGCAAAAACTGCTGCCAAGAAAAATGCCTCAAGTTTATATTTAAATAAATTGACTCCCAATAATTCTGCCGCCAGGTCATGGTCGCGAATTGCGACAAATGCCCTTCCCAACCTGGAGTGGGAAATATTGTGAACAATGATGGTTGAAATAACCAGGACAGTCAGCGAGAGCAACAGGTACTTCTGGGGAGTATTGAAATCCAAGCCAAACAGGACAGGTGTTTGCACATTCAATCCCTGGGCTCCATTAAGGATCTCTGGAAATGTATTTCTCGTGATCCAGGGAAGGATGAATTGGGCTGCCAGGGTTGCCATGGTCAGATAAAATCCCTTGACCCTCAAAGATGGCAAACCGAAGATCAAACCGATAATGCCTGCACCAAGGGCAGCCATGGGAAGAGAAATGATGAAAGAAAATCCAAAATTGTTCACCAGTAGAGCAGATATATATCCGCCTGTCATCATGAAGGCAGCCTGACCAAGGGATATTTGACCGGTATATCCTGTCAGTATGTTAAGTCCCTGGACAGCAATAATGGTGATCGCGATCCGATTAACAAGGGCAACAACGCTCTGGCTGGCATAAAATGGAAGTGAATAAAGAGCCAGCAATAATACCAGCAACAACCACCACTGCCATTTTCTCCTGATGGTGGCCATGTCATATTTGTAACTTGTATCGAATTCACCTGCCGGACGCATTACAGACATTATCAGATCCTTTCGATGCGTTTCTGTCCAAATAATCCTTCGGGACGAATCAATAAAATGATCATAAGAACAACATAGGGCATGATCTCAGACATATTTCGGATTAGTGGAACTTTAGAAACAGAAACCAAACCCTGGGAAAGACCGATCAAGAGCCCTCCCACGATGGTCCCTGGTATGGATTCCAGACCTCCAAGCAGAACTACCGGAAATGCCGCCAGGACAACCACGGAAAGACTGAGATCCAATCCACTTGATGTCGCCAGCAGGATGCCACCCATGGTTGCAACCACACCAGCCAATGCCCAGGAGATCCCAAAAATCCTGTGAATTCTAAGGCCGACACTTTGGGCTAATTCGTGGTCTTCAGAAGCACCGCGCATTGACAACCCAATCTTAGTAAAGCGAAAAAAAGCGCTTATCACCAACACACCCAAAATGGCAATAACAAAAGACCAAACCAGGTTCTGTTTCAGAATGATGGTGATCTGGTCACCGTTGGCATTGAGAAATGAAGTCGTGATCTTGTAAGGATCAGCCACTGAGAAAATTTGCGGAAAATTTCTCTGTACCCCCCCAAATATCAGCAGAGCCAGACCATGCAGTACCTGGCTTAGACCAAGTGTCATCAGGATTATGGACAAGAGAGGCTGGCCGGTCATGGGTCGCAGGGCAAATCTTTCGATGACTAATCCAAGCAATGCTGAAAGGAATAGTGCCAGGATAATTGCAAGCCATAACGGCAATCCGAGCTCAACAGCCAACCACCAGGTAACAAGGGCTCCCATCATCAGCATCTGACCTTGGGCAAAGTTGAAAATATAAGTTGATTTGAATATTAGAACAAGTCCAAGTGCAGTCAGCGCCAGCGGTCCACCCGCGAGCAACCCGGTTACAGCGAACTGAGGTAATAATTGCCAGTTCATAAGGCTAAACCTCCTTCTTCTCCATGCTGGCTACGTGAACTTCGGTTTCAATTGTTCCCTCGCGACCATCCTGATACTTGATAGCTGCTTTTACCAGGATTTTATCCCCCTCCCCGTACATGGCTGCGATCATATCCATGTAGCGTTCATATAAAAGGTTCCTGCGGAGTTTGCGGGTTCGTGTAAGTTCCCCCTCGTCAGCATCAAATTCCTTGTGCAGAAGTACGAACTTCGTTATATTGGCTGCTTCTGGGAGAGTCCCGTTCACGCGTTCAACATCCTGTCGAATCAAGGCATAAACCTCATTCTTCTGGGAAAGGTCAACAAAAGTAGTGTAGGGTAAACCCCTTTTCTCTGCCCATCTGCCTACATTTTCGAAATCAATATTGATCAACGCAGTAACAAAAGCCTTGTCCTCCCCGCCGACAGTCATTACATCCCGTATGTAAGGGCTGAATTTCAATTGTCCTTCGAGGAATTGGGGAGAATATTTTTCACCACTGGAAAGAGTGATCATTTCCTTCATACGATCGAGATAAATAAGATGACCATCGTTATCAATATGCCCTGCATCTCCGGTGCAGAACCAACGTTGACCATTCCCATCCACAATAATGGCTTTCCTGGTGCCTTCGATATCCTTATAATAACCCTGGAATACTGTGCCTCCACTAACGAGGATCTCTCCGCTCTCGCTGATCTTAATCTTCTGCCCTGGAGAGGGAACACCAACTGTCTCAAACCTGACATCATCCCCAATGTGTAGTGTATGAACCTGAGCTTCCGTTGACCCGTACAATTGTTTAATATTGACCCCGATGGCTCTAAAGAATCGAATGACTTCCGGATTCAGAGCTGCACCAGATGAATAAGCAGATTTCACCCTGGTCAAACCCAGCTTGTCACGGAGAGGTTGAAAGAGGGCGGCTTTTCCAATGTTGTAAAATAACTTTAAAAACACATTCACCGGTGTGCGTTTCTCATAACGGATGCTGGCAACTTTGTAACCAACCGGCATGAATAATTTATAAATAAATCGATTGATCAAGGAAGTATCTGCGATCTTCACTTGTACCATCGCCATCATGTTTTCCCATAAGCGGGCACTATAGAGCATTGCCTGGGGGGTGATCTCGCGGATATTTTCCTGGACTGTTTCGGGAGATTCAGGGAAATTAACAAGCATTCCTGTGCGGAGGTGGATCGTTAATCCCAACACATTTTCAGTTATCCATGCAGGAGGAAGGAAGGAGAGATACTCATCACTGTCAAGGCGCGGGTCTGCTTGCTGGGCACTATCACAACCAGCAATTAAATTTGCATGGGTGATCATTGCACCTTTGGGTACTCCGGTGGTGCCTGAAGTGTAGCAAAAGACAGCCAGATCGTCAGCTTGACCTTGCATTATTGATTGCCGGAATAATCCAGGTTGTTCCAGGTTACCTTTGTTTCCTGCTGCTTGCAGGTCCCGGAAACTAATCAACCAGGGTTCCTGGTAGTTCCAAAGACCTTTTTCCTCCCAATAAACCACCCGGATGACCCTGGGAAGCTGGTCTTTAATCTCGAGGAGCTTATCGCATTGCTCCTGGTCTTTCGCAAACACACAAATGGAATCTGAATGATCGACAATATACTTGATCTCCAGAGGGGAACTATCGGTAAAAATCCCAACTGCAACACCTCCTGCAGCTTGGATCGCCAATTGAGCCCAAAAGTATTGAGGGTCATTATCACCAATGATGCAAACCTTGTCATTTCGTTCCAGGCCAATTTCCATCAAACCAAGGCATAAACTCTCAACCTGTTTGTAGGAATCCTCCCAGGAATAAGATCGCCAGATGCCCAAGTCCTTTTGACGCATGGCGACCTTCGAGTCCCCATACTTTTCATAAGCTGCCAGAAGGTTTTTTGGAAGGGTGTCGAGGTTATCCATCATTGTTCCGCCCTACCCAAATAGGCATTGATGACAGCGGTATCATTGCGAATCTCATCTGGTGAACCCTCAGCGATCTTCATGCCGAAATCAAGGACGATGACCCGATCAGCGATATCCATTACCAAACCCATATCATGCTCGATCAACATGATCGAGATATTCCTGCGTTCCTGGACATCCAGGATGAATCGGGCCATATCTTCTTTTTCTTCCACATTCATTCCCGTCATTGGTTCATCAAGGAGAAGCAGATCCGGTTCAAGGGCTAATGCCCTTCCCAGTTCCACACGTTTTCGCAGCCCATGTGGTAATGCCCCAACAATCGCCTTTCGAATATGTTCCATTTCAAGGAAATCGATGATCTCTTCAACAGTCTGGCGATGTTTTATGTCTTCCTTCTGTGCACGACCCCAATACAGGATGCTATCCAGCATACCGGAGCGCATATGGATGTGGCGGGCAGCCATGAGATTATCCAGTGTTGACAAGCCGGTGTACAGCGCTGTATGCTGAAATGTTCGGGCTATGCCAAGTTCTGCAATTCGGAAAGGTGGAAGCCTGGTTAAATCTTTGCCTTTAAAGAGGATCTTTCCTTCGGATGGATGATAAAAGTTATTCAGGCAATTAAGTAATGATGTTTTTCCAGCGCCGTTTGGTCCGATGATAGCCAGAATTTCCCCTTTTTGGGCATCGAAACTGACATCATTAAGTGACATGATTCCCCCAAAAGCAAGGGATATATTTTGAACACTTAAAAAAAGATAATCGGGGTCCATCGATTGAATCCTGTGTCCTCGTTATATTAAATTGTTCTAGCTAGAATTCTTGAGAGATGAGCTTATTACATTTCCCGCCCAGTTCTCCCTTGGCGTAACACCATCATAAGATATATTTCCATAATTTGTCAATGGCATTTATTGATTAATCCTGGCTTTCACGGTTTCATTATCAGCATTCAAAGGTTTTTTAATACTGATTTTGTCAAAAATGATAGAGAACACCGCCAACACAATGAAATGTTCCGACTGAAATCGTGATCCTCAAATACTTTATGACTATAAAAAAAGCTCATCCATGTGTTGGATGAGCCGGTACTGATTCAATTTTTTGAAATAATCATCTCATGACATGTTGTTTCGCCTGCATTGACCAGGGACCGGTCCAGGTTATCGAAACCAACTCTTCCCTGCCGCGTAGATCCTGTTCACTTTCAACAAAAACCAGCTTGTTGGTTGGTGTTCGCCCCCGCCAGCGACCCTTGACTTTATCCTCGAATAGGACCAGGACTTTCTGCCCGAGGTAGGATTCATTGATCCTACCCGCAATCCCTTCCTGGAGATCTTCCAACATGCGGAAGCGATCCATTTTTTCTTCTTCCGGGATATCGTCCGGCATTCTTCGCTCGGATACGGTCCCTTTTCGAGGTGAATAGCGTGCCAGGTGGGCGACATCGAGCTTTAAATCGTCTAATAGCTTGAAGGTTTCCATGAACTGCTCATGTGTTTCCCCTGGAAAACCAACAATTATATCTGTGGCGATGGATGAACCAGGGATGATCTCGCGGATGCTGTCAACAAGGGAGCGATAATCGGAATTGGTGTACCCCCGTTTCATGTTCTGGAGAACCTGGTCATTTCCCGCCTGGATGGGGACCTCAATATGGGGCATCACCTTGGATAATTCTGCCACGGTTTCGAGGATATCCCGGCTGAGATAGTTTGGATGGGAAGTCAGGAAGCGAATGCGCTGCAGGGAATCAATTTTATGCAGTTCACGCAGGAGGACTGACAGGTTTAACCCATCGGCAAGGTCTTCTCCATAACGGTCCACGATCTGCCCCAAAAGCGTCAATTCCCTGACCCCCTGCCTGACGAGCGAACGGGCTTCAGAAAGGATCACATCCATGGGGCGTGAGCGCTCGATGCCTCTCCTGTATGGAATGATGCAAAATGTACAAGCGTGGGAGCAACCATATACGATGGGTATGTAAGCAGAGACCAGTTTTCCGCGATCTTGTTCGGGAAGAATGATCTCATTATCGAGGATCGTATAGCGGACCTGTGTTGTTTTGTTTTCAAAAAGGCGGGTATCATCCTGGGTGAGGAACGAGATCAATGGACCCGGATCGGATGGAGGTGAGAATACGTCCACGAATGGTAGTTTTTTCTGTAATTTTTCAAAACCGCGAACACCCACCATGCAGCCCATCAGGTTTATGACGAGATCGGGGTTCTTTTCCTTGAGAGGACGAAGCGATGTCAAACGACCGTAGGCTTTGTCTTCGGCAGATTGACGTACAACACAGGTGTTGAGAACAATGATGTCGGCTGCTTCGATCTGTGGTGTCAGCTGATACCCAAGCCGTTCGAGTTCAGACCCCAAACGACTTGAATCGGCTACATTCATCTGGCAGCCTTCTGTCCAAATGTGATAATTCATGGACGCAATTATAATGCAGGCAATTCAGGTTCGATTAATTTTGGCTTAGGAAATTTAACCTATAATCCTACTACCGGTTGAACAACAATTTCGCAGGAGGAACAATGAGTAATATCGTCCAGGAAAAAGGCAAAAAGGCAGTGGCGATCCTTAACGAAATGGATATCGATTTGTGGTTGACCTTTGTACGTGAGACAAGCGCTGGTGGTGATCCGATCCTGCCCCTTATCTACGGTCATGATCTGACCTGGAATAGCGCCATTATGTTTAGCAAAAAAGGAGAGCGGATCATCATATTGGGAAGCCTCGAGGCTGAGGCAGCCCGCAGGACGGGAGCCTTTAGCGAGGTGATCGCCTATGATCAATCCATAAAACCTGCCCTGCTGAAAGCACTTGCCAGATTGAACCCATCCAAGATCGCCATCAATTATTCCATTAATGATGTGCATGCTGATGGATTAAGCCATGGACTCCACCTGCTGCTGGGTGAATACCTGGATGAGACTCCTTTCAAGACACGATTGATCCCAGCTGAAAAAGTGATCGCAGCAGTGCGCGGACGAAAAACATCTTCAGAGATCGAAAGGATCAAGGTTGCTGTTGAAACCACTGCAGAGATATACAACAGGACATTCCGTTTTTTGAAGCCCGGTATGACAGAGATCGAGGTTGGCAGATTCATGTGGGAACAGATGGATAACCTGGGTGTGACAGCATCATGGGAGAAAGCCGGCTGCCCGGCAGTCAATTCAGGACCTGAATCAAAGGTGGGGCATGGTGGTCCGACCGAAATCATGCTTGAAAGAGGACATATCGTCCATTTTGATTTTGGAGTCAAACAGGATGGATACTGCTCAGATATACAACGCCTGGTTTACCTGCTTAAAGATGGAGAAACCCAGGCACCGGAAGCTGTTCAGCGGGGGTTTGACACGATCGTTACTGCAGTTGAGGGTGCAATGGCAGCCATAAAGCCGGGAATCCCCGGATGGCAGGTGGATGCAGCAGCCCGAAAGATCGTCACCGATGCCGGTTACCCGGAATACATGTATGGAACCGGTCACCAACTGGGCAGGACCACTCATGATGGAGCCGGAATGCTGGGACCGAAATGGGAACGCTACGGAGAGACCCCTGATTACCCATTGGAACCCGGACAGGTCTTCACCATAGAACCCGGGCTGGAAGTCCCGGGCTATGGGTATATTGGATTGGAAGAAGATATTGTTGTGACCAGTAATGGGGCAGAATATCTGTCTGAACCGCAAACCGAATTGGTTTTAAAGTAGAAAATGAAAACTCTTGGATAATATGCGCATAGGTATAGATATTGGGGGTACCTTTACAGACTTCGTGATCTTTGATCCCGGGAAAGGAACACTGGAATCCTTCAAACTGCTTTCCACCCCGCAGGACCCATCGAAGGTGGTTTTGGATGGATTGGAAATTCTTTTCAAGAAATACGGACAGCAGGGAGTGGTCGTGCATGGGTCAACCGTGGCAACCAACGCGCTGCTTGAACGCAAGGGTGCAGAATGCGCATTGATCACCACCAGGGGATTTAAAGATGTCCTCGAAATAGGACGTCAGAACAGACCAGTGCTTTATGACCTGTTTGCAGATCCTGACCCGGTATTGATCCCTTCTGAACTGCGCCTTGAATTGGATGAGCGGGTGGACCATGAAGGCAAAATCCTGCAGCCATTGAATGGCGCCCAGGTTAAGGAATTATTAGCAGTAATCAAGGATGCCAGGATCAGATCTGTGGCAGTCTGCTTCCTATTCTCATTCCTGAACAAGGATCATGAAGCGTTGGTGACAAAGATACTCCGAGACCAGGGAATCCTCGTTTCCGCATCACACGAAATCCTGCCAGAATTCCGCGAATATGAACGGGTGAGCACGACCGTTGTGAATGCCTATGTATCTCCCATCATGGAAAATTACCTGGAAAAACTTGAGCATACGCTTACGAAGAAAGCACCAGGAATTTCTTTGCAGGTGATGCAATCCAACGGGGGAATCATCAGTCCGGGTGAAGCGCGGAAATTTGCTGTCCGCTGCATCCTTTCCGGTCCGGCAGGAGGACTGGTGGCATCCACTGCGATCGGAAATGAAACAGCAAATGGCGGAGATCTGCAATTCATCACTTTTGATATGGGCGGTACATCAACTGATGTGTCTTTAATCAAAGGTAAACCCGAGATCACTTCGGAGTCGATCATCTCAGGCTGCCCGGTGCGAATACCCATGCTGGACATTCACACGATCGGTGCCGGAGGCGGTTCGATCGTGAGAGTTGATGAAGGAGGGGCGTTAAGAGTGGGACCGGAAAGTGCAGGAGCTGACCCTGGTCCTGCCTGCTACGGCAGGGGATACCTGGCGACGGTCACGGATGCCAACCTTGTGCTGGGCAGGATCACTGCAGAGCAATTCCTTGGGGGAAAAATGAAGCTGGATCGGTCCAGAGCAGAGAAGGCAATGGACGATCTTGCCATGAAAATGGGAATATCGAGGGAACAGGCAGCCCTGGGAATCATACAGGTTGCCAATGCTCACATGGAACGGGCATTGCGATTGATCTCCGTGGAGAAAGGACACGATCCCAGGGATTTCAGCATGCTCTCCTTTGGCGGGGCAGGTGGACTCCATGCTGTTGACCTGGCACGCGGGTTGGGAATTCTGAAAGTACTGGTCCCGGCATTGGCGTCGACCTTCTCCGCTTATGGAATGCTGGCGGCGGATGTCGTCAAGGATTACACGCAGACCGTCATGCTGCCCGGGCATACATACAAACAGGAAATCGACCGCTTGATGCAGCCACTCATGGAAAGAGGATGGCGTGAAATTCAACAGGAAGGCATTGAGGAAAGTGATATCCATTTGGAACCATTCCTGGATATTCGCTATGAAGGTCAATCGTATGAACTGATGATACCTTTTACTATAACTTTCGGCGAGGATTTTCATTCAATGCATAAAGAGAAGTATGGTTATTCCCATGAAGAAAGTCCGATTGAAATTGTAAACCTCAGGCTGCGGGCTGTTGGAAAAGTCCCTTACCCTGGCAGGAAAGCCAACCCGATGGACAGTGCCGACGCGTCGAAAGCAAAGATGGGTGACTGCGATGTGATTTTCGAAGAAGGAAAACAAAAGGTTCCCATGTACAAGTCGGAATCATTGAAGCCGGGAAATAGGTTGGAGGGACCCTGCCTGGTCATTCGGAATGATACAACATTGCTGCTAAGTCGTGGTGACCTGGCTGTGGTGGACGTTTATGACAATATCCTGGTGGATGTAAGGCAATGATCAATAAAGAATTTGACCCCATTCGGTTGGAGATCTATAAACACCTTTTTGCCGCCATCGCAGAAGAAATGGGAACCGTTCTGCGCAGAACAAGTTATTCCCCGAACATCAAGGAGCGAAGGGATTTCTCGTGCGCCTTGTTCGATCCTGAAGGATCAATGATCGCCCAGGCAGCACACATCCCGGTGCACCTGGGATCCATGCCACTTTCCGTTCTGGCTGCAGTGGAGCGCTTTTCCGGACAGGATCAACTGAAAGCGGGTGACGTGATCATTTTAAATGATCCCTTCAGAGGCGGAACACACCTGCCTGATATCACCCTTGTGTCTCCTGTTTTTGACCAATTTGACAACCTGTTGGGTTATGTTGCCAGCCGGGCACACCATGCCGACGTGGGAGGGATGTCCCCTGGTTCAATGCCAGTTGCGAGAGAGATCTTCCAGGAAGGATTGATCATTCCTCCTGTTCGACTGGTGAAAGGTGGAGTCATAAACCAGGATATCCTGGACATGATCCAGGCAAATGTGCGAACTCCAAAAGAACGTATGGGGGATCTATGGGCACAAATTGCAGCCAACCAGCGGGGTGGTGCAAGGCTGCTCGAAATGAATGATAAATATGGGCGTGAAACGATCCATGAAGCCATGGATCAGCTTCTGGCATACACGGAACGATTGACCCGCAAATTGATCCAGAGTTTACCGGATGGAACCTATCGCTTTGAAGATCGGATGGATGATGACGGCATTTCCAGAACGGAGATACCCATCAAGGTGAAGATCGAGATCAAAGGAGACACAGCCAGCATCGATTTCACGGGATCGGCTCCGCAGCAGCAGGGTGGGATCAATGCAGTGTATGCCATCACCCTATCTGCGGTTTATTATGTGTTCCGCTGCCTGTTGGGATTGGATGTTCCCAATAATTCAGGCTGCCTGCTGCCCATTAACGTGGTCGCACCAAAAGGTTCGGTGGTAAATGCCAGTTCACCCGCCTCGGTAGCAGGGGGAAACGTGGAAACTTCGCAGCGTATCGTGGATGTTCTTTTAGGAGCATTGGCGCAGGCATGTCCGGATAAAGTCCCGGCAGCCAGCCAGGGAAGCATGAACAACCTGACGATCGGCGGTTGGGATGTATCCCGGTCGAAAGCATATACCTACTACGAGACAATCGGGGGAGGGATGGGAGCAAGACCTGTTTCAAATGGTCCCTCTGCCATTCATTCCCATATGACCAATACCCTCAATACCCCCATTGAAGCGATGGAATACGCCTATCCCTTCCTGGTGCGTGAATATTCGATCAGGAAAGGTTCCGGTGGGAGCGGGAAATTCCGCGGCGGGGATGGGATCAGGCGCAGCCTGCAAGTGCTGGGGATTTGCCAGGCAACAATTTTGAGTGACAGGCGCAGGTTCCCACCTTACGGATTGTCAGGCGGCGAGCCGGGAGGGCTGGGAAAAAATACCATCATACGGAACGGCAGGGAAATTCCAGCCCCTGGCAAAGGGAGCTTTGAACTTGAGGCGGGAGATACCCTGGTCATCGATACGCCTGGAGGTGGAGGTTGGGGAGAGCAGGAGATATAAGAATCTCTCAAAACCTTAAATTTTCTTTTTCTTTAAGTAAGACAATCATCGGTAGAAGCACCCGACATGCTATAATGACATAAACGATAAAAGGATCCTTCCTGTCACCAAGTATGTCATTCACCCACTTACACGTTCACACGGAATATTCTCTTTTGGACGGTTTCAGCAACATCAAGAAACTGGTCAAACGTGCCAAGGAATTGGAGATGCCTGCGCTGGCGATCACCGACCACGGTACGATGTTCGGCGTGATCGAATTTTATAATACTGCCCTCAAGGAAGGGATCAAACCGATCATAGGGATTGAGACCTACATGGCAGCCCGGAAAATGACCGATAAGGAAGGCAGGGAGGATAAAAAATCGTCACACCTGCTGCTGCTGGCGGAGAATGAAACCGGATATCACAACCTGTTGAAGATCGCTTCTGCGGCGCAGCTAGAGGGCTTTTATTATTTTCCCCGCATCGATAAGGATTTTCTTGCGACCCATGCAGAAGGACTGATCGCCACTACCGGATGCATGGCAGCAGAGGTGCCACGCCTGATCGAAGAAGGACGCATCGAAGATGCCCGAAAACAATTGGATTGGTATTACGATGTTTTCGGCAAGCAGAATTTCTTCATGGAGCTTCAGAAGCACGACATCAGTGAATTGGATACCCTGAACAAAAACCTGCTTGAGCTGGCTCCCCGCTATGAAGCGAACTATGTAGCCACCAATGATGTTCATTACATCAATCCGGAGGATTCCCGTTTGCAGGATATCCTGCTGGCGGTTCAAACAGGTTCCCTGTTATCTGATACCAATCGTATGCGGATGAGCGACCCATCCTATTACTTAAGATCTCCGCAGGAAATGGCATCGATATTTTCATCTGTGCCGAGCGCGCTCAGCAATACCCTTCTGATCGCAGAACGGTGCAACGTGGACCTATCCTTTAAGGGATACCACCTGCCGGAATTTACCGTTCCAGAAGGGTACACAAAGGATGGTTACCTGAGAGTCTTGTGCGAGGATGGATTAAAAAGACGATACCGCGAGCGTGCCAGTGACGCGATCGTCCAGGAGAGATTGGATTACGAACTGGGGATCATCCATTCCATGGGATTTGATGCTTATTTCCTGATCGTCTGGGACTTATGCAAATTTGCCAGGGAAAAACGAATCTGGTACAACGCAAGAGGATCATCTGCAGGTTCGATCGTGGCATACTCTCTGGATATCACCCTGGTAGACCCCATTGAACATGACCTGATCTTCGAACGATTCCTCAACCCGGGGCGAATTTCCATGCCGGATATCGACCTGGATTTTCCGGATGATCGCAGATCGGAAATGATGGAATATTGCTCCCAGAAATATGGTGATGACAAGGTAGCCCAGATCATTACTTTTGGCACCATGGGATCAAAGGCTGCCATTCGAGATGTAGGCCGGGTCATGGATATCCCACTTAATGAAGTGGATAGGGTTGCCAAACTGGTCCCGAATATTCCCGGGCAAACAGCCCACCTGAAAGAATCGTTAAATGAGAGCGTGGAATTAAAAGCGGTTTTTAATTCCAACGAAACCATGCGGGAATTACTGGAGACATCATCCCTCATGGAAGGAGTAATTCGCAATGCCGGAACGCATGCAGCCGGAGTTGTGATCAGTGATCTACCCCTGATCGATTATCTTCCCCTCCATCGACCCACCAATAACTCGGAGGATACACCGATTAAATCGGTTACCCAATTCGAAATGGGTGTCCTCGATTCGCTGGGAATGTTAAAGGTGGATTTCCTTGGCCTGGCGACGTTGACCATCATGTCACGAGCCAGTGACATGATCAAAGAACGACATGGAGTCACCTATCACCTTGGTAATATCCCGCTGGACGATCCACAAGCTTTCGAGTTGATGGGCGCCGGCAACACGGCTGGTCTTTTCCAGGTGGAAGGCAGCGGTATGACCCGCTACCTGATCCAGATGAAACCGCAAAAACTGGAAAACGTGATCGCAATGGTGGCTTTGTATCGTCCGGGTCCGATGCAGTTCATACCGGATTACATTGAACGAATGCATGGCGAGAAGGAAATCGAATACCGGCATGAATCACTGAAACCCATATTTGAATCCACGTATGGAATTCCTGTCTACCAGGAACAATTGATGCGAGCAGCTGTCGAGCTGGCTGATTACACTCCTCAAGAAGCTGATGACCTGAGAAAAGCGATCTCCAAGAAAAACAAAACTAAGGTCGAACTACATCGTTCCAAATTCATAGAAGGTGCTGGTAAGCGAGGAATTGAAGAATCGATCGCCAATGCCATCTTCTCGGATTGGGAAGAATTTGCCCGTTACGGATTCAATAAATCCCATGCAGCAGACTATGGTGTCATTGCCGTTCAAACGGCATATTTAAAGGCACATTACCCAACAGAATTCTTTACGGCACTGCTATCTGTCAACAAGAACGATTCTGCCAAGGTGGCATTCTACAGTGCAGACTGCCGCAACATGGGCATTGAAGTCCTTCCTCCTGATATAAACTCCAGCTACTGGGATTTTGCGATAGAAGATCTGCCAGACGGAAAAACAGCCATACGATTTGGACTGGGGGCGATCAAGAATGTTGGACAGAACCCGGTCGAGCTGATCATGCAGGCGCGCGGAGATACCCCTTTCAAGGATCTGAATGACCTGGCACGGCGAGTTGATCTAAAATCGGTTGGCAAACGCCCCCTGGAATGTCTTGTCAAGGTGGGGGCGCTGGATACTTTTGGAAAAAGGTCTGCCCTGCTGGCTTGCATTGATCGAATGACAGCCATCAGCGCTTCCCATTTCCGCTCAGTCCAGGATGGGCAGCTTTCATTGTTCGGAGAAGCAACCGGTGTGCATGAGCATCTGGTCATTCCTGATGTTCCGGAGATCGAACGAAGGGAACAACTCAACTGGGAAAGGGATCTCCTGGGGCTTTATGTTTCCGAGCATCCACTGACAGCGATGATGCCAAAATTGACGCGGATAGTCAGCTATTTTTCCGGGCAGCTGTCCGAAGCCAGCGACCAGGAAGCGGTGCGGTTGGCAGGTCTAGTCTCCGGAATGAGACCGTACCAAACAAAGAAGGGGAAGATGATGGGATTCGTGACGCTGGAGGATATCCAGGGAACGATCGACCTGGTGATCTTTCCCCGAATGTGGGTAAAATTTGAAACGATCCTGGAGATCGGTAAGATCGTATTGGTTGAAGGGAAGGTGGATGCATCCAGTTCACCACCCAAGATCCTGGTTGACAATATCCGGACTGATTTCAACCTGGTCGTCCCGACTGATGAGTTCTTTTCGGAAACTCCGACAATGGAACCATTGTCAGAAAATCGAATGGATGCGATGAACGCAGTGCAGGCGACCATCTCCACCGTCCCCGTTTTTTCCGAGTTTGAAGATGATCCTGATGATTTCC
>Ga0209641_10000578_pt1 | contig 34079 bp, 36 predicted proteins | sample RifCSP16_1_FD_184022 | JGI IMG/M metagenome (GOLD analysis project Ga0209641, IMG submission 184022) | Soil microbial communities from Rifle, Colorado - Rifle CSP2_sed 16_1 (SPAdes) (version 2) | ecosystem: Environmental > Terrestrial > Deep subsurface > Rock core/Sediment | place: Rifle... | reverse complement strand
ACTGTTCAACCTGTCATGCCCCTGCCCAGTCAATTGCAAATCCTTGGGGAACAGACTTAAATAATGTTATTGGTATTGGAAAAGAGGGTATATTCTGTGACTTCTGCCACAAGATTAAGGATGTAGAATTGCACCCTGACGGCGGTTATCCTGGTGTCCTCTCAATTAAATTTAATCGTCCACCACGGGGGGAGCAGATTTTCTACGGACCTTACGATGATGTCATAGCTGGTCCTGATACATTTTCATCTTTATACAAAAAGAGTCTTTTCTGTGCCCCATGTCATAGTGCAAAATTCTGGGATGTTCCCATCTACTCTGAGTTTGATGAATGGCTGAATAGCCCGTATTCAAAGGAGGGGAAGGAGTGTCAGGACTGTCATATGCCACCTGATGGGAAGACCACACACTTTGCCCCTCCTGAAAAAGGCGGTGTTAAGAGAGACCCAAAGACTATAGCGACTCATAATAATCCAGGTTCCCGTAATATACAATTTTTATCAGATGCTATCAAAATGGAATTGCAAGTGGAAAGGAGAAATAGTATTATAGACGCTACTGTAAGACTAACAAATGAGAAGGCAGGTCATCACTTCCCTACCGGAGTTCCTATGCGGAACATGATTCTCCTGGTGGAGGCAAAAGATAACAGGGGAATGGATTTGAAATACATCGGAGGCACAGTAGTTCCTGAATGGGGTGGTGCTGGTCTGATAGAGAAAGGTAATTATGCAGGACTTCCTGGTAAAGGTTTTGCAAAAGTATTGGCTAATGCCTCAAGGAAATACCCTGAATTCAATACCAATGTGAAGTTTCCGATTCCGCACTGGAGGCAGGCAGTAATACTATCAGATAACCGTATCCCCGCAAGGGGAACAGATATTTCCCATTATAGATTTGAGTTGAATGGCACAGAAAAGGATTGTATCAATGTAAAGTCAAGAGTCATCTATCGCAGGGCATTTAAGCCTTGGATAGATGACAAGGGCTGGCAATTAAAAGACCTTGAAATTGCAAAGAAAGATTTTAAACTCTGCAATTAAATTTTAAGAAGACAATGTTTAAAAGACTATCTCTTTTATCAAAAGTTATATTCCTCTTTTTGTGGCTTTCTCCACTAACAGCCTACTCTTTTGAATCATGGGTGAAGACCGGAGGTCCATTGGGTGGACTTGGCTATGATGTGAGAATTGACCCTGCTAATAAAAATATTATGTTTGTCACAGACAACTATAGCGGTGTCAATAAAAGCACGAACGCAGGGGCAACATGGTTTAAGAGCAATTCTGGAATAGATACTAAAGACGGCTCAACCAAAGATTCTGTCCCTATCTTTTCTCTGACTATTGACCCCAATAATTCCAATAGAATATGGGCAGGGACTTTTGTAGCTGGAGTTAATTTTGGTGTGTTTAGAACAGATGATGGCGGCACAACATGGGCAAGGAGGGTAAATGGCATAAGCTTAGAGGGTGATGAAGATGAATTGGTATTCCGCGGCTTCACAATCCAGCAGGGTAACTCTAATATAGTCTATGTTATGGCAGAGGTTACCACATCTATACAGGGGAGGGAGTTCAGAAGGGTAAAGGGGAGGATATATAAGACCACAGACGGAGGTGAAAACTGGACAAAGATATGGCAAGGGGATAACCTGGCGAGATACCTTATCATAAATCCTGATAACTCAAATATCCTCTATGCATCCACAGGGATATTTGATAGGGAGGGATACAACTCTGATTGTGCGAATGGGGTCAGTGGAGGTGTTGGTGTCTTAAAGAGCACAGACGGTGGCAGCACATGGAGCCAGATTAATAATGGACTGACAGACCTGTATGTGGGTAGCTTGAGGATGCACCCTTCAAATCCCGGTATTCTATTTGCAGCCACAGGCAACGGTGCCTGTTCAGGTTTATATGATAATAATATCGTCAGTGGATTATTCAAGACAACAGATAGTGGTAATACATGGACAAAGGTTATAGGTAACGATATTATGACTACGGTAAATTTCAGTCCCTCTAATCATAATATAATATATGCGGGAAGCGCCGTTGCCTTTTATCGCAGTGAAGACGGCGGGAATACATGGGGCTCATATCAAATGTCAGAAGAGGTTTGGGGTCCTGCTGGAATAAGGGCGGGGTTTCCGATAGATGCGGTAGTTGACCCTGATAACCCCCTTACACTGTATACCAATAACTACGGTGGCGGCGTCTTTAAATCCACAGATGGGGCACAGACATGGTTATCATGGAGCAAGGGATATACAGGTGCAGAGATTCATGATGTAGAGATAAGCAGGGGAAACAGCTCGCTTGTTTATGCCATTGGAAGAAGCGGCCCTTTTAAAAGTAATAACAGTGGTGAAGATTGGATTGGGATAGCCAATGGCAGTGCAGCAGGTTTTGCGGAGTGGTATTCTATTAAACAAAAATATGGTAATGCAAATATTATACTCATAGCCGACGAGCATCAAGGTGGAATTTTAAGAAGCACAGATGGTGGAAATGATTTTGCTGAGGTCTTGAGACACCCTTTTGCAGATGCAAGTAATCCCAACAAAAGGCAGGGATTTAAGGCACTCAGTTTTTCCCCTTCCAATCCGCAGATTGTATATGCCGGATTAGCAAAGGATCGCAGTAAAATAGACTCCTCACCTCCTTTAGGTATTGCCATATATAAATCTATTGACAGTGGAGCAACATGGAGTGCAAAGGCTTCAATCATTGACGGTAAAAATATAAATGCAATAATTATCCATTCTACAAACCCTGATGTTGTCTATGCTGCCACTACCAGTGGTGTATTCAAGACTACAAATGGGGCAGATACATGGACTCAATTGTCAAGCCTTGGGAATAGAGATATTCGCTCTTTTGCTATTGACTTCTCTGACCCTCAGATTATATATGCCGGTGAAGAAAACGGCGGTGTCTGGAAAACCACGGATGGAGGGACAACATGGGCTGGTCCAAAAAACACAGGATTCTCTTCTGGCAATCCATCTATAAGGGGCATTGTCATTGACCCAAACAATACATCAATTATCTATGCAGGGGACTGGACATCAGGGGTATGTAAATCTGTTAATGGTGGCGAAACATGGTCGCCATTTCCTGATAGTGCAATGTCGGGGTTATCTACAAGGGCAATAAAAGACTTAGCCATTTCCTTTGATGGAACAGTATTATATGCATCAACACAGGGTGAAGGGGTATTCCGCAATTCTTTATCAAAGGATACTGCTTCTCCCACTATATCTTCTACAAGCCCGGATAATAACGCTAAGGACATAGCGAATAATACATCCATCACTGCCACATTCTCAGAGGCAATGGATTCATCAACTATTAATACAAGTTCTTTTACCTTAAATGGCAGTGCTATTTCAGGAACTGTAAGCTATGACTCCGCTACTATGACAGCTGCTTTCACTCCTTCGGCTGATTTAGCCTCGAACATCACATATACAGCCGCAATTACAACAGGAGTGAAGGATAGTGCTGGAAACAATATGGCATCTAATTATACATGGAGTTTCACGACAAAAACCTCCTCAAGCAGTGGCGGCGGTGGCGGCGGCTGTTTCATAGCCACTGCTGTCTTTGGCTCATACTCAGACCCTCATGTTCAGGTTCTGATAGATTTCAGAAATAAATATCTTTTGACAAATCCTCCTGGTAAAGCCTTTGTAAATTTATATTATAAGGTATCTCCACATCTTACAGATTACATAAGAGGGCATGAAATTTTGAGGTATGTCTTAAGGCAGATACTTACATCCACAACTTATGGAATTAAATACCCCAAAAGAGCTCTTTTGATATCCCTTTTTACCATCATAACTGTAATAACCCTACGAATAAGGAAATCAAAAAGGCTATAAATCTTTAAAAGTGTTTTTTGGAGTTATATGGTGGGCGGTACAGGATTTGAACCTGTGACTTCTACCGTGTGAGGATAGCACTCTACCGCTGAGTTAACCGCCCATGAATAAAAACATAATTTAACCACGGATGAACACGGAGAAACACAGATTTAATTTAATAAAAAAGTCTTTTATCTGTGAAAATCTGTGTAAATCTGTGGTTGCTTTAAAAGTGGAGCAGAGCGGGATCGAACCGCCGACCTTCTCGTTGCGAACGAGACGCTCTCCCAACTGAGCTACTGCCCCCTTCAATTATCAATTATCAATTATCAATTGTCAATTTGTTTTTCCCCCGTATCTGTGCCATACCCTGCATGTCCCATCCATAGAGACCATGCAGGGGCCGAAGGGATTTTCAGGGTTGCAGGCCTTTTTTGCAAAGAGCGGACAATCAGGCGGGTATATCTTCCCTATCATGACCAAGTGGCAGGAGCAGGATGGGTGAATATCAAAGAAATCTTTATCCCCCTTTTCTATATCAAATATTTTATTTGCGTCCCACTTTGAGTATTTATCCCTTAATTTAAGTCCTGACCTCGGTATCCTTCCTATCCCCCTCCAGTATGAAGATACCTCTTCAAAGACATTGCTCATTATTTTTATAGCCTTTGGATTGCCGTCTTCCTTCACTGCCCTTGTATATTTATTTGTTAGAGATGCCTTCCCTTCCTTTATCTGTTCTACTATGCTTAAGACAGCCGATAATATATCCAGAGGCTCAAAGCCGGCAGATACTGTAGGCATAAGATATGCTTCAGGAAATATCTCAAACGGCTTCATGCCGATAACTGTAGTTACATGGCCGGGGAGGAGAAATCCGTCAATCTGTATATCTCCTATGCCGAGAAGGAGTTCCATTGAGGGGGGTATCAGGCGGTGAGATGATAAGATAGAGAAATTATCAGGCGGATTATTATATATGAGTGATGCAACACCTGCTGCAGTTGTTTCAAATCCGACAGAGAAAAATACAACCCTTTTGTCAGGATTCTTTTCTGCTATCTTCTGGGCATCTAAAGGGCTGTAAATAATCCTTACATCTGCACCTCTTGATTTTGCTGTCTGCAGAGAATCATTTTCATTATTTTCACTGCTGATTCTTGAAGGAACCCTTATCATATCCCCAAATGTAGCAAGGATGACATTATCCATTGATGCAATCTCTATTGCCGTATTTATGTCAGATGCCGGACAGACACAAACAGGACAGCCAGGACCTGCAACAAGCTCAATATTTTCCGGGAGAAGAGACCTTAAACCAAATCTGCCAATAAAGTTTTCATGAGTTCCGCAGACATGCATTATTTTAATCTTGCGGGAAGGTGTAGTTTTTGAAATAAGCCGTGTAATCTTTTTTACTAATTCAGAATCCCTGTAATCATCAATTTTCATGACTACCCTTGTTTAGGGGCATTAACAGCAGAAGAAATCTGGGGGCTGAGGTTTTTATCATTGTTATAGGCTGGGGTTACAATTCCTCCTGACATAATGAGTTTAATACCATCCTCTATACTCATATTGAGGGAGATGATGTCTCCCCTTGGAACCATGAGGAAAAAACCTGTTGTAGGATTTGGGACTGTTGGAACAAACACATTTATCACATCTTCCTTTGTAACATGCTGAACCTCACCCTGTGCCTCACTCGTTATGAATCCTATTGAGTACATTCCGTTTTTTGGAAACTGAACCAGCACAACACGGCTGAATGCAGCCTTCTTGGCTGTGGCAATAGTATGGATGACCTGTTTTGCGCCTGAATAGATGGATTTTACCATTGGTATGTTATCCAAAAATATTTCAAATCTTTCAAGGAGTTTCCGTCCAATAACATTTGTACTTGCCAGTCCTACTGCAAAAATTATCAGAAAGGTCAGTATAAATCCAATGCCTGGTATGATGAAATTGAGTCCCATTGTAGAGAGAAGGTTGTTTACAGTGGGGCCTAAAAGGCTGTCAATCATCCTGAAAAGGACCCTTATGAAGAAAAAAGTAATCATTAAGGGGAGTGTTACAAGCAGCCCTGTAATAAATATGTTTCTTATTTTATGTTTTAGTGTCTTAACCATTTTGCTTCCTCTTTATTTCCTTTTCTTGCTGATTTTAATAATGTTTTTTAAAATATATCACATTTCATATATCGGTAAAAGGGGAAAAATCATTAGGTTTTAAATGACAGGGGATATTTTTTATGGTATTTTTATAGTAAGAATTTGGATATAGCTTATGGGTGATAATAATATAGACCGTAGAGAATTTTTAAAAAGGGTAACAAATGCTGGAATTGCCATCGGGGCGGTAACAGGCGGGGCATTCCTTTTACACAACAGAGATGAAGTTATTTCGGCAGGTGAATCTATTGCCAAGGTGAAGGATTTTCGTATAACAGGGGATGTATTACCGCAGATGGCTATAGCAAAAGGTGATTCACCTGCAAGGATTGTAAAGGCTGCAGTTGAGGGGATGGGGGGGATGAAGAGGTTTGTCTCAAGGGGTGATGTTGTAGTGATAAAGCCGAATATAGGATGGGACAGGGCTCCTGAGCAGGCTGCAAATACAAACCCGGAGGTTGTAGCTGAGACTGTCAGACTATGCTATGATGCAGGGGCAAAGAAGGTAATTGTGACTGATATGTCATGCAACGACCCGCGCAGGTGTTTTTTTAGGAGCGGTATTGGAAAAAGTGCAAAGGATGCAGGCGCTGATGTCCAGCTTCCCAAGGATTATAAATTTCGCAAGATAGCAATAAAGGGTGAAGTATTAAAGGTCTGGCCTGTATATACTGTCATACTTGAGGCGGACAAGGTTATCAATATACCAATTGCTAAACATCATAATCATTCTACACTGACCCTTGGGATGAAGAACTGGTATGGACTTTTAGGCGGGAGGAGGAGGGATTTGCATCAGAATATTCACATGAGTATTGCAGATTTAGCTGGATTCATCCGTCCGACACTCACAATTATTGATGCCTACAGGATACTTATTAAAAACGGACCTCAGGGCGGGAGTATTAGAGATGTGAAAATGATGAATACTGTGGCAGTTTCTACAGACCCTGTAGCGGTTGATGCGTTTGCTGCAACACTTTTTGACAAGAAACCAGAAGAGATTGGATATATTGTTGAGGCGTATAAAAGGGGTCTGGGAAATATAAACTTTACAGAACTCCAGCCCTTGATAATATCCGCATGAACAAAAACTAATTACATCCGCAGATTACGCAGATTTTCACAGATTTTTTTTAAAAAATATTTTATTTTAATCTGCGGTAATCTGCGAAATCTGCGGGTATATAATTTTCATGAATAAAAAAAATCTCCTCGTTTATTTAAGGCGAATCTCACAGATATTTTTTATTGTCCTCTTCTTTTACCTCCTTTTTCAGACTGAATACAGGGGTGGGTTTGCAAAGGATATTACAAACCCGATAAGAATAGATGCACCTGTAAAATTCTTTTTTGAGATTGACCCCCTGACTGCAATATCAACAGTAATATCTACCCATTCTCTCTATAGAAATTTAATCTTGGCTGTTGTATTAATATCGGCAACAATATTGTTTGGAAGGTTTTTCTGCGGATGGATATGTCCGATGGGGACACTGCATCAGGTTTTTAGCACAGTCAGTCCTTCTAAAAAAGGCATCAAAAGAATTGAATCCAATAAGGGGCATCCAAATCAGATAATAAAATATTACATACTGATACTCTTTTTGGTTGCAGCAGTTTTTACATCCCTTCAGGTTGGACTTCTTGACCCAATCACATTTCTTTACCGCTCAGTTACTACAGCCATACTTCCGGGATTAAATCTTTCTTTCTCTTTTCTAATTGATAAACTTTATTCATTTAACAATCCCTATCTTCAGAAAATAGGAGATGTTATGTATTCCTTTACCCATGATTATATCTTGAGTTTCATACAGCTAAATTTTCATTTTGGATGGATAATAGGGATATTATTTTTAATTGCCCTCCTTTTAAACAGAAAGGAGACAAGATTCTGGTGCAGATATATATGCCCGACAGGTGCATTGCTGGGACTATTTTCAAGATTCAGCCTCTTTGGAATGGAGAAGGTGCATGATAAATGCACTGACTGTAATAAATGTCTTCTTGACTGTCAGGGTGCAGATTCACCACAGGGGAGGGTGGATTGGAAATCCCATGAATGTATTATGTGCTTCAACTGTGAAAGGGTATGCCCTGAGGATGTAATAAAATTTAAGTTTTTTCCAAACAGGACATCTACATCAATGGAACCAAATTTTAAAAGAAGGTGGGTTACCTTAAGCGGTTTTGCAGGATTGTTCATTCCGTTTTTTTCAAGGGGCTCTGCTGAATTTAAGACCAATTTTAATCCAAAACTCATAAGGCCGCCGGGTGCATTGGAGGAGGCAAAATTTCTTGCAAGATGTATCAGGTGTGCGGAATGTATGAAGGTCTGCCCTACAAATGCACTCCATCCAACCCTTTTGGAGGCAGGGATTGAAGGGATATGGAGCCCTATACTAATTCCAAGGATAGGATACTGTGAGCATACCTGCATTCTCTGCTCAACAGTCTGTCCTACAGGTGCAATCCGCTCAATTACAGAAGAGGAAAAGGTTGGTTCGGAAAAGGTAAAACCTATAAAAATAGGGACTGCCTTCTATGACAGGGGGAGATGCCTTCCATGGGCAATGGCTATACCATGTATAGTTTGTGAGGAGCATTGTCCTACAACGCCTAAGGCTATATGGCTTGAGGAGACAGATGTCCCCGCCCCAAATGGGAAAATTGTAAGGGTCAAGCGTCCTTATATAAATCCAGAGGCATGTATTGGCTGTGGTATATGCGAGAAGGTCTGTCCTGTTCAGGATAAACCTGCTGTCTATGTGACAAGCATCGGGGAGAGCCGTTCAAATGAGAATCAGGTTCTTCTGGATAGCAGTAGATATAAACAATAATTTGCCCCGCACATAATCCTCTGCGAAGAGACTCTTCGTAGTAGGTTATGTGCTGGGTTATAAGGAGGGCATATTATGAAAGGTAATGAGAAGGTAGTTAAATCGCTTAATGCAGCATTATCAATGGAGCTTGGTGCAGTATTGCAGTACCTTCATCATCACTGGACAGGGGAGGGGATTGAGAGCCAGACAATACTTCCGATTTTTAAACAGATAGCACTGGATGAGATGAGACATGCAGGCCTGATAGCTGAGAGGATAAACTTTCTTGAAGGAGACCCGACACTTGCACCTGCCAAGATAAGAAAATATGGCGACTTAATAAAAATGATGAAGGATGACCTTTCAGGGGAATATGATGCAATAAATTATTATAAGAAAGTAATAAAACTCTGTGGTGAGGTTGGCGATTCTACAACAAGGCTGATGATGGAGCAGATACTCTCAGATGAGGAGCATCACGCAGATATATGGGAGACAACACTTGCAAAACACAAAGGAACAAAAACCTGATTAAACCACAGATACACACAAGATTTTCACAGATGACAGGACGAAGGGTTCGGAATGACATTTCTTTTTTCTATCTGCGTTCATCTGCGTTCATCTGCGGTTACTTTTATAATCTCCTCTTTTTAATCCTCTTTTAATAAATAAAAGTTTAAAATTTTATTATGAAAATTAAAGTCTGGGATTTGCCTACACGCATTTTCCACTGGCTGCTTGTATTGGCTTATGTAGGGGCATATTTTACATCAGAGAGCGAGTGGCTTCTTGAATACCATGCAGGAGCAGGATATATCGCCCTCGGTCTTATAATGTTCAGGATACTATGGGGGTTCACTGGAAACAGATATGCAAGATTCTCAGATTTTATAAGGGGGTGGGATGAGGTTAAGTCATATATTTTAAGGATGCTCAGATCAGATATACCGAGATTCCTCGGACATAATCCTGCTGTAGGCTGGGTAGTATTATTTATGCTTCTTATAACCGCAGTAATATCATTAACAGGGATAGTTGTTTACGGTGGAGAAGAGGGTAGGGGGATAGCGGCGGGGTTTTTTACTTTTAAGACTGCAATTATTGTAAGGATTATCCATCTGATTTTAGCGGATATTGCAGTTGTAATGATAGTTACACATATAAGTGCTGCATTAATTCATCACTTCATTTTGAAGGAGAATATTATCTATTCAATGTTTACAGGTTATAAGGAAGATATGGAATCCTGGAGTGAGAGGGTATCACACATGAAGGCTGGCGAGGGGCTTTCTGTTGTAAGGCTTGTTGTCGGGATATTTGTTGCTATACTTGGAGGATTGGGGCTTGTATATCTTCCCCCTGAAGGGAAGACTGATTTTTCTAAGGAAAAGATGCAGGTTATGGATGACAAAGGGTTTGTTGTGGAATTGAAGCATAATAAAAAATGGGTAGATGAGTGTGCAAAGTCATGTCATATAGGTTTTCATCCAAACCTTCTTCCTGCCTCATCATGGGAGAAGCTCATGTCAGGACTCAGTGACCATTTTGGTGAGGATGTGAGCCTCAATGAGAATATTCAGAAGGAGATACTTGATTATCTTGTCTCAGCTTCAGCGGAGCATTCAGTATCTGAAGCCTCTAAAAAGCTGATGTATTCAATTAAAGATGGCGATAGCCCGATAAAGATTACAGATATACCCTACTGGGTGAAGAAACACTCTGAGATATCTGACGAGGTTTATAAGAGAAAATCTATAGATAGTAAGAGCAACTGTATTGCCTGTCACTCCGGCTCTGAGATTGGCTCATTTGAGGACAGGGATATTCATATACCTAAAGAATAAAAACTTAATCTTAACCACGGAGACACAGAGGCACAGAGAAGAAAAACAAAGAATTAATCAACCACAGATTACGCAGATTAACACAGATTTTTAAACCTTAATTTTTTTAATCTGTGAAAATCTGTGGATATATATTTTATATTTTTTCTCTGTGTCTCAGTGCCTCTGTGGTTTATAAGTATAGGAAAGGAGGTTTGGTATGGGACAGAAGATATATTTTGTATTGGCATTGGCTTTTGTTGTATTGCTTCTTAGTAATATTGCAGATGCAGGTAATTTAAATGCTCAGATGCAGTCTCTTATGGATAAACACATGAAAAACTCAGGTGAGAAGTCGTTTAGTGCAGAAGAAGGGGGAAAACTTTATTACATAAAGAGAATGCACTCTGAAAAAAAAAGAAGAGATTTCCTGTATATCCTGTCACATGGATGACCCTGCAAAGGAAGGCAAGACACCGGTTGGCAAGCCTATTGAACCCCTCTCCCCTGCTGTAAACAAAGGGAGATTTACTGACCCTGAAAAGGTTGAAAAGTGGTTTAAGAGGAACTGCACAGGGGTGTTTGAGAGGGAGTGCACGCCAAAAGAGAAGGGTGATTTTGTCACCTATATGATGTCATTGCAATAATTTTAACAAATGGAGGAGATATGAAGATTAAAAATATTAAGAAAACATTTTTATAGGATATTTCTGGGATTTCTATATTTTTGAAAAGCAACTCATCAATTCCGAGATTTAATTTTAAGATATATTCATTCAGTGTGATTATGCCTATAAGGAGGACTATGGCTGCGCATATTTGAGCAATACGATACTTTAATCTGTCATTCTGACCCCGCGCATAAGTTCTTATGTGAGGGGGAAGAATTTTCTTATTCTGTTCGGAGACTGCTTCGGCTTCGCCTCGCAATAGTAATAAAGATTTTTTCTGTAATAACAGGAGTGAGATTCCTGAAAGGATAAAGCAAAGGGCAGTATTCGGCATCATCTTTGGCATATGAGTAATGAGGTTTTGTAAGATAGCAATATTGAAAGCCCAGCCAAATAATACAATACCGCCTATTGAGATAACTATAATGGCTGAAATCCTTGAGATGGGTTTAAAAGTAGAATTGATATCTGAACCTGAGTGATTAGTCATAGACTTACCTCCTGCTCAGTTGGTATAACAATATAACAAAAGGTATCTGATAGTCAATATTCTCTTAAAACCCAAATTCCGATTTAGACTTTTGAGCTCCTTTAGCATATTTAACGATGATATCTATACATCCTAAACTTTTTTAAAAAGCTTGACCTTCTGTCAGGAGAGAAATATCATGTAATAACAGGTCCAACCGGGACAAATGTCATGGATATGCAGATAATAATTGTTAAGAAGGGTCATCTTTTTTATATCTGTTAATCTGTGGCTAATTTATGAATTAATAGGAAGGTATTTATGGATATGAATTTACAAAAGATGATAATTCCTGCTGTGACTACCCTTCTTTCTGCATCTCTATTATTTATCGTCAGGGGTATTACATTTAGAGTTCTTCATAAATGGGCAAAAAAAACAGAGACGGATATTGATGATATAATAATCAAGGCTTTTAGGACTCCTTCCCTTTACTGGTGTATAGCCATAGGTCTTTACATCGGTGTTGTCGTCTCGGATATTCAGGAAAAATATGTTTTTTATCTCAGCAAAACGATTCATGTAATTGTAATACTTTCCATTACTGTTGCTGCTGCAAATCTTTCAGAGAAGATATTCAGTAGTTTTATACAGAGATCAAACCTCCCAATTCCTGCCACAGGGCTCGTATATGGAGTTCTTAAAGGTGTAATTTTTGTTCTGGGTTTTTTAATAATCCTCAGTGTCCTCGAAATCTCGATTACACCCTTCATTACGGCGCTGGGCGTAGGGGGTCTTGCTGTTGCCCTTGCACTTCAGGATACCCTGGCAAATCTCTTTGCCGGGATTCATATCCTCATTGAAAAGACCATCAGGGTCGGGGATTTTATAAGGCTTGAAACAGGGCAGGAGGGGTATGTTGAAGATATTACATGGAGGACGACAAGGGTAAAGATGCTTCCAAACAACATTGTCGTAATTCCGAACAGCAAGCTTGCCCAGAGTATCGTTACAAATTACTATCTGCCTGAAAAGAGGATGTCCTTATCGATTCCAATAGGCGTCAGTTATTCTTCTGACCCTGAAAAGGTTGAGAAGATACTTGTTGAAGAGGCGAAAAAGGCTGTTGGAGAGATTCCCGGACTTATAAAAGACCCTGAGCCTTTTGTCAGATTTATACCTGGATTCGGCGAAAGCTCCCTTGACTTCACCCTGATATGTCAGGTCAGGGAGTTTGTTGACCAGTATCTCGTCCAGCATGAGCTGAGAAAAAGGATTTTTAAGCGATTCAAAAAAGAAGGCATAGAGATACCATTTCCGCAGAGAACCGTGCATTTAAAGGGAGAGAAGGAAGAACAAAAACCTGATTAACCACAGACTTGCACAGACTAAAAATCTGATTATTATATTAAAAGGCAAAATGAGATAGAGAATTTTTTTAAAGGGTTGTTGAAGCATTTTTAGGGTAATACAATATCGGGTAATACAATATCCATCTTAACAAATGGAGATTATGGGGTATTATTTAAAAAAATAAAGTTTTAAAGGCAAATCCCATGAGAATTCTATAGGAGGTCTCTTCCTTAAAAATCTGTTAATGGAGGGATTATGAAGAAGCTACTTAAACGAGTTATGCTGTCGTAAATGGAATCAGAGAGAAGATTGAGCTTTTGTAGCAACGGGGAGCGGAAGATGAAATACATTATCTCCTTTTTTATACTTTTCTTGAACTGGGTTATATTGTCAGGCATGCTGGATACCTTCCATCTTGCCTTGGGGGTTGTCGCCTGCATTCTTGTAATCTATTTGTCCCATGACATCCTGTTTACCTGTGACGAGTTCTTTTATAAGAATCTAAGAGAGGTTATCAGGCTCATTAAATATATCCCCTGGCTTTTATACCAGATTGTCCTTTCCAATATTCATGTTGCATATCTGGTTCTCAGCCCTAAGATGCCAATAGACCCTCAATTAATAAGGTTTAAAAGTAAATTAAAAAAGGATGTCTCCCTGGTAACCTTTGCCCACTCTATTACCCTCACACCCGGCACCATTACTGCCGATATTAGAGAGGGAGAGTTTTGTGTTCATTGTATAAGCAGAAAGGTTGCAGAGGACATTCTCACAGGTGAGATGGAAAAAAAGGTTGCACATATCTTTATGGAGGATTAGATGGAAAATTTTTTTCTGGCAATCGCACTGATATTATGCTTTCTGGTATTGCTGTGTCTTTATCGCGGGATATTCGGTCCAACAATTTTGGATAGAATAATCAGCATCAGTGTTATCGGCACAAAGACAACGATTATTCTTGTCCTTATAGGTTTTATCTACGGGAGGATGGATATGTTTGTGGATATTTCAATTGCATACGCACTATTAAATTTCATTGCTACACTGGCTGCTGCAAAATTCTTCCGCACAAGAAAGAGTATTGTGCTGGACGCAAAATTCTTTAAGGAGGTGGGGATTAAATAGGTGCTGACTACCCTTGCCATAATTTTTATTGCAACAGGAGTTTTTTTCTTTACTACTGCAACCATCGGGCTTATCCGATTTCCTGATTTTTATTGCAGGATGCAGGCTACCGGAAAGGGTGATACTTTGGGGGCACTGCTGTCTCTTGCAGGACTGGCGCTCTATTATCTGAATAATGGGTTTTCACTGCCGACAATACTGATAAGCATAAAGGTAATGTTTATTGCCATCTTTATCTTTATAGCCAATCCTACTGCTACCCATGCGATTACAAAGTCTGGCCTTGAATGCGGGGTTAAGCCCTGGACAAAGGAGGGGATACAGAAATGATCTGGCAGCTTGACATTATACTGCTCATCCTTGTTACTGCATGCGCCATTGCTGCAATTACTGTGAGAGACCTCTTAAGCTCAGCCATCCTCCTGGGGGCATACAGTTTCATGATGTGTCTCCTCTGGGCAGAGATGGGTGCGGTGGATGTTGCCTTTACTGAGGCTGCTGTGGGGGCAGGTATCAGCACGGCATTCTTCATTGCAGCAATACACCAGACAACAAGGAGGACAAAGGATTGAAATTCTTTGCACTCATAGCAGTAATCGTGACGGGCCTTCTTTTGATATACGGCACTATGGATATGCCTGACTGGGGTGCTACTGATTCTCCGCCGAATACCCATGTCTCACCGAGGTATATCGAAAAGTCCATAGAAGAAACAGCAACGCCGAATGTCGTGACCTCCCTCCTTGCGGACTATAGAGGTTATGATACCCTGGGCGAGACAACGGTAATCTTTACCGCAGGGATTGTGTGTATTCTTCTCCTGAGGAGGTATAGGTGATCAACAGATTTGAGAATATCATCATACAGACCATATCCAGGCTGCTCATCCCACCTATCCAGCTTTATGCCCTCTATGTAATCGCCCACGGACATTACAGCCCTGGTGGAGGTTTCCAGGGGGGATGCATCTTAGGGGCAAGTTTCATCCTGATGGTAATCGCATACGATATAAAAGAGACAAAGAGGATGATATCTGAAAAGATCAATACCATATTCATCAGCCTCGGTGTAATCATATATTCAGGGATTGGCGCCGTATGTCTGATATTAGGGGCAGATTACCTTGACTACGGGATACTAAATAAGATATTCTCCGTAAGCCCAGCGAAGGCAAGGGCTCTCGGAACATTCGGTGTTGAGATAGGAGTGGGGATAACGGTAATGGCTGTCATGGTTTCAATATTTCTCAACCTCGTATCAGGCGGGGAACACGAAGAGGCACAGGAATAATGGATTTCATCATAAGCAAGTTTAATTACTGGATATATATAGTTCTTATGATGATAGGCTTTTATGCCATGATATCAAAGAGCAATCTGGTAAAAAAGCTTGTGGGTATGAATATCTTTCAGACGGCGATTATACTCTTTTTCATTTCTATCGGCTCAAAAAAAGGAGCTACAATACCGATTATTCAGGATAGCCATGTGGATGCCGTGAACTCCGCCCTGTATATGAACCCCCTGCCCCATGTGCTCATGCTTACTGCTATAGTCGTTATGGTGAGCACCTTCGGGGTTGCAGTGGCTTTGCTGATAATGATTTACAGGAAATACAAAACCCTTGAAGAGGATGAGATATTGCAGATATTAAGGAATGAAAAATGGCCGAACACTCACTAATCCTGATAATAGTCATTCCCCTGATGGCCTCGTGTTTCAACATCCTCCTCGGACTGTTCAGGAGGGGATTCTGTTACCCCCTCGTGATTGCAACCCTCAGCCTCTGCGTAATCTTATCCATCTTTATTATGGATGGTGTCATAAATAATGGTGTCATCCACTACAGGCTCGGAGGCTGGGCACCTCCCTGGGGGATAGAATATGTGGTGGACCACCTCAATGCCTTCGTAATGACCATAATATCATTTATAAGTCTGTTCGTAGCGGTATATTCAAAAAGGAGTGTTGAAGCGGAGCTGCCCGGGAGGACTGTTTACTTTTATACCGTGTTTCTCCTGCTGGTGACAGGTCTCTTAGGTATAACGGTAACAGGTGATGTATTCAACCTTTATGTGTTTCTGGAAATCACATCCCTTGCTGGCTATGCCCTAATCGCAATAGGAAGGGATAAGGCTCTGCTTGCGAGTTTTAATTACCTGATAATGGGGACTATCGGTGCCTGCTTCTATCTGCTGGGAGTAGGCTACCTTTACATAGCCACGGGCTCACTCAACATGGCTGACCTCGGGAGGCTACTACCCGACCTCTACCATTCCAAGGTAGTGCTGGTAGCTTTTGCCTTTTTTGCAGTAGGAGTTGCTATAAAGATGGCACTATTCCCGCTCCATGTATGGCTTCCGGATGCTTATACCTATGCCCCTTCAACAGTGAGCGCCCTTGCTGCATCCACAATGACAAAGGTTGGCGTCTATGTCATGATAAGGATTATGTTTACCGTATTTAAGCCCAACTTTTCGGCAGAGATGCTTCCGGTGACAGAGATATTAGGCTGGGTGGCTTCTGGTGCCATGATCTTCGGCTGCATATTAGCCATAGCACAAACGGATGTTAAGAGAATGCTCTCTTACATCCTTATCGCCGAGGTTGGCTATATAGTGATCGGTGTGAGCGTAACAAATCGCATGGGTTTTACGGGGGCACTCCTCCATATCCTTTTTGATGCCTTTATGATGGCCTGCCTCTTTATGGTGGCAGGGGTAGTGATGCACAAGACAGGGAAAACCAGCATCCACGGCTTCAGACAACTGCACAGAAGAATGCCCATTACCATGGCGGCATTCACCATTGCTGCCCTATCAGTCATAGGGGTGCCACCCACCGCAGGGTTCTTCAGCAAATGGTATCTGGTACTGGGAGCGATATATGCCCGGAAATGGATATTTGCAGGGATGCTCCTGCTCAGCAGTTTACTGGCTGTAGTAGCATTTTTCAGGGTCATAGAAAATATATATTTCGCACCTTCATGCCATGCCCACGACAGAGTAGGGCAGGAGGGAATTGTAAGAGATGAGGCTCCACTGAGTATGCTTGTCCCACTACTCACTATGGCCGCCGGGATACTTATATTGGGATTCTTTAGCGGGAAGATTGTCTCGGCTGTAATTCAGTTTACAGTTCCAGAGGGTTTTTAAGTATGGAGATTATAAGCTCAATAAAACCCTTGCTGGCTGTCATAGTATCTCTGATTGCAGCCTTTCTTATCCTCCTTACAGGGGAAAGGGCAAGAAACCTCAGAGAATTCTGGACAATCCTTGCCTCAGTGATTAAATTCACTATTGTTTTCTCCATGGTTTCACCCATCCGTGAAGGAAAGGTCATAGAGTATACCGTCATTTCCATCTCGCCGGGTCTTTCCCTGCAATTCAGGGCGGATGCCCTGGGAATATTATTCGCCCTGACAGCGTCATTCCTCTGGATAATCACATCCTTTTATTCCATCGGCTATATGAGGTCATTGAATGAACGTGCACAGACGAGATATTTCGCATGTTTTGCCATAGCGCTGTCTGCAACAATGGGTGTTGCCTTTTCTGCAAATCTCTTTACCACATTTCTCTTCTATGAGATCATCACACTCTCCACATATCCCCTCGTTGCTCATAAAGAGACGCCAGAGGCCATCAGGGGGGCGAGGATATACCTCACATATCTCCTCGGCACATCCATAGCGTTTCTGTTGTTAGCCATATTTATGACATACACTGTGGCAGGCACACTCGATTTTTCGGATAACGGCATCTTAATCGACACTACTGCTATGGGTGTGAGCGATACTTTTCTAACCATTACCTTTATTTTGTTTATGGCTGGAATCGCAAAGGCAGCGATGATGCCCCTCCACTCGTGGCTGCCTGCGGCAATGGTTGCACCAACTCCAGTCAGCGCACTTCTGCATGCAGTTGTGGTTGTAAAAGCAGGGGTCTTTGTAGTTGTCAAGGTTGTAATTCATATATTCGGGATTGACCTTCTCACCAAACTCGGGCTCGGAACTGCACTCGCCTACTTTTCTTCTTTTACTATCATAATAGCCTCAATCATTGCCCTGAAACAGGACAATCTGAAACGTATGCTCGCATTCTCAACTATAAGCCAGCTCTCTTATATTATTCTCGGCGCAGCGCTATTGAAGCCGAGCAGCATGGTCGGCGGGATTATTCATATAACCAATCATGCCTTTTCAAAGATAACATTGTTCTTCTGTGCAGGGTCTATCTATGTCTCAGCGCATAAGACAGAGATAAGCCAGTTGAGCGGCATAGGCAAAAAGATGCCATGGACAATGGCAGCTTTTTTTATAGGCTCGCTCAGTATGATAGGGGTGCCGCCTACTGCCGGTTTTATCAGCAAATGGTATCTTGCCGTAGGATCCATGGAAGCAAAAGAGATACCCATTCTTGTGGTGCTGCTATTCAGTTCAGTGCTGAATGCAGCATACTTTTTGCCAATTACCTACAAGGCATTTTTTGAGAAGGAAAATCATACAGACCATCACGAGGAGGTTAAGGAGATACCCGTGGTGGTAATCCCTCTGGTAATAACAGCGATTATCTCTATTCTCGTCGGTATCTACCCCGATTATTTCCTGACCCTGGCAAAGGAGGTTATAAGATGATAAAAAAGATTGTATTTTATCTCGGTAATCCTGACAATGCAGGGAGGCTCAGAAGGCTCCTTTATATAACTCTTGCAATAATTGTCCTGGCAGATTTTCTGGTTCCGCGTGGAGATCATGCCGTATTTTTCTGGGATAAGATACCCGGATGGGGAGCTCTGTATGGATTTATCTCGTGTGTTTTGATTATTCTGCTTTCCAAATTTCTGGGACATCAGGGCGGACTCATGAAGAAAGAAGATTACTATGATTGAGTGGTTTCACCCTGCCATATTTTTCATCTTCGGGGCATTCTTGATACCGTTTCTTAAAGGAAGGGTGCAACAGGCATACCTTGTTTTGATGCCCGCCTTGGCCCTTATCGATGTTGCCTCCATGTCTCAGGGAACGTACTGGATATTCCACTTCCTCGGGAATGATGTTATCTTCGGCAAGGTTGACAAGCTCAGCCTCGTGTTTGCATATGTTTTTACTATTATGGCATTCATCGGTATGGTCTATGCCCTTCATCTTGATGACCCCGGTCAGCACATGGCTGCCTATTTTTATGTGGGGAGTTCTCTTGGTGTGGTCTTTGCCTGTGATTATTTTACTCTCTTCATCTTTTGGGAGATTATGGCATTTGCCTCAGCATATCTGGTCTTTGCCAAAGGCGGAAAGGGGGCGGTAAGTGCAGGTTTCCGGTACATCCTTATCCATATTACCGGCGGTGTATTATTGCTTGGCGGTATAATAATTCATTATAAAGCGACCGGTTCCATGATCTTCGGGCCCATTGAACATGACGGGAGTCTGGCATTTTATCTTATCCTTACCGGATTTATACTTAATGCCGCCGTACCACCGCTTAACGCATGGCTGACTGATGCCTATCCAAATGCCACAGTAACAGGCGCCGTATTCATGTCGGCGTTTACCACCAAGACTGCGGTGTATGTTCTGGTACGGGCATTCCCCGGCACAGAACTTCTGGTTGTGCTGGGCGTTGTTATGGCACTCTACGGTGTTGTGTATGCGGTTATGGAGAATGACTGCAGAAGGCTTCTGGCTTACCATATTGTCAGTCAGGTAGGCTACATGGTGGCTGGTGTTGGCATGGGGACAGAGATGTCTCTGAACGGTTCTGTATCCCATGCATTTGCTCATATCCTGTACAAGGGACTTCTTTTTATGGGAGCTGGTGCTGTCGTATATATGACAGGCATACGCAAGCTTACGAAACTGGGGGGACTATACAAGACCATGCCCATAACCTTTGTCCTTTATATGGTCGGGGCATTTGCTATCTCTGCCTTCCCGCTCTTCAGCGGATTTGTCAGTAAGTCCATGGTGGTTGCGGCATCACAGCATGACCATAGGGCGGTTGTTACCTTGCTTCTGACTCTGGCATCTTCAGGGACATTTATATCTCTTGGTTTGAAACTTCCGTATTATATGTTCTTTGCAAAGGATTCAGGCATAAGGGTCAAGGAGCCGCCGAAGAATATGCTCCTTGCAATGGGAATCGCAGCATTTCTGTGTATAGCAATAGGCGTATTCCCTGGCCAGCTTTACTCCCTTCTTCCACATCCGGTCCACTTTGAGCCATATACAGCAGAGCACATAACCGGTACTCTGGGCATATTGATGTTTACCCTGCTGGGATTTATCCTGCTCCTGAAACGTTTGGACCCGGAGCCGACAATAAGCGTTGATACAGACTGGTTCTACAGGATGGGAGTAAGAGCCTTTATGTGGTTTATAAACAATTCGGCAGCACGAATAGGGGCAAAGATCAACAGGGCAGCCTTTGATGTTCTTCCATCGTCCCTGAGCAAAATCAGCAGAAACCCGCTCTCTGTGTCTCTACTGGCAATAGTGTACGCACGTTTGAAAATCACCCAGCTCTATGATTCTCTGAGGGAGCAATCGAGTAATAGAACAGACGGACTGGCAGAGCTGAAGTCAAGGGTTAAACACCTCAGGATGATGAGCGAGAGCGTCTATGATGAGGACATTCAGAGGAGACCCATAGGCATCTGGGTCCTCCTCTCATTTATCTTAATATTCTTCTATGCCTTAATTTATATGATATTTATATGAGCCGCTGCGAGAGCGGGGGAGCAGTTCTTTAATAGCTGTAGTAAATCGCAGCGAATCAAGGTAAACTATGTAGTAACCCATAACAAAATAAAAATGGAATTCACAATTTTATTTGCCTTAATTATTTTCCTTTCTTATGCCAATGGCTCAAATGATATTTCTAAAGGGATTGCTACACTTGTAGGCAGTGGTGTGACCGATTACAAAAAGGCTGTCCTCTGGGGGATATTCTGGACAGCAATTGGCTCATTATTGTCATCCATGTTTTCAGTGAATATGGTAAAGACCTTTGGAAATGGCCTGGTATTAAATGATATATTCAAGAATACAAATTTTATATTGTCAGTTTTAGCCGGTTCATCAGGATGGGTTATTCTGGCATCAAGGCTTGGTATGCCTGTGTCCACAACCCATGCAATTGTCGGCAGTATAGCAGGTGCAGGTATTGTCTCTATAGGATGGAATGGCATCATGTGGAGCTTTGTATTGAATAAAATATTCCTGCCTCTTCTCTTAAGCCCTTTACTCTCTTTTACTTTAACATTTGTTTTATTTCCTTTTATAAAAAAACCACTTTACAGGGCTGTAAATTACTGCCTCTGTCTTGAATCAAGAGAAAAGGTATTAGTACCATGCTGTGATAGTGCTGCTGCAGTATCTACAGGTGTATCTGAGGCAAAGGTTGTTGTAGATGAGGAGAAAGCATGTGATAGTAGTTTCGTTACAACTATGAGGTTGAATCTCCTTGATACTATACACTGGCTTTCAAGCGGTTTTGTGTGCATGGCGAGGGGATTAAATGATATGCCGAAGATTGCGGCGATAATCCTCCCTTTTACTTTATTTGAAGATAAATGGGTGTTCATTTCCCTTGCATTGGTAATGGCAATGGGAGGTTATCTCTACGGATTACGGACTACTGAGACACTGTCATTTAAGATTACAAGGATGGACCATGTGGAGGGATTTACCTCAAATATAATTACAGGCATATTGGTAGGCTCTGCATCTCATCTCGGATTCCCTGTATCCACTACCCATGTTTCATCAAGTGCAATATTGGCGTGTGGTATCAGAAAAGGAATGAAATCTATAGATAAAAAGATTGTAGGTGAGATACTTCTGTCATGGCTTGTTACCCTTCCAGTTTCAGCCCTTATTTCAGCCTTTGGTTATTTTATTTTAGCCCTGTAAATAATCGGAACGGCAGATATAAAGGCTAAAAGAACAATACCGATAATCAATTCCTTAGAAACCCTCCCGTGAATCGCATCAAGTAAGGAACTGCTGAATATGGTATAGGCTGCTGTTCCGGGAAGCATAAATATCCAAGATGCTATGGCATAGTCTCTGAATTTTATCTTTGTAAGTCCAAAGGAATAATTTAAGAGATTGAATGGAAATAAAGGAATGAGTCTTGTAACTGCAACAAATATCCAGCCGTTTTTTTCTACACCTTCATCAATAGCCTTAAGTCTTCCGCTCAATAGATTTTCTATCTGATTTCTTGCAAAATATCTTGCAATCAGAAATGCAAGACAGGCACCTATGGTAGAGCCGATAGATGCATAAATTGTCCCCCATAGTGCCCCGAAGACAATACCGCCTGCAACAGTTATAGGAAGGCCGGGAAGAAAGAGTGATGGTGTAAGGGAAAATAGAAGCATATATGCGATTGGGCCTTTACTGCCAAAGCCGTTAATCCAATTTTGAAGCCTCTCCTTCTCAAGAAATTGGTCAATCCCAGAAATTTTTATGGCTATGATGATGACTGCAAGGGAAGTGATAAATAAGGAGAGCTTGACAATACTCTTAATCCGATTCTGTTCAGACATAGAAATTATAAAAACTACCACGGATTTATCACGGATAAACACGGGCAAGACAAATCCTTTTATTATTTTATTGTTTCTCTGTGTTTATCTGTGTCCCTCTGTGGTTTTATTAAGGTTTTGCTTTTTTATTCTGTCCTGTAGGCAATCATTGTCTTTTCTATATATGTCTTTATACCATTATATATGGAGAGTGCTATCTGGTCTCTGTATCCGTAATCTCTAAATCTCTTTTCCTCTCTTGGGTTGCTTATAAATGAGGTCTCTATGAGGATGCTCGGCATCTTAGCCTTATGGAGGACATAGAACATTGCCTGTTTTACACCAAGATTTTTTATGTCATCATATTTTAAACTTACACCTTTAATCAGCGAATCCTGTATGACCCCTGCAAGCTGGCTTGATTCATTTATCTTGTGGGTATTTCTCATATCTGCGAGGATAAATTCCAAAAGATTGTCATCACCTGAAAGTCTATCCTCCATGCCTGACATATTTTCTCTTGCCGCCGTCTCTCTTTCCTCGTCAGTTCTTGGTATGCCCTGAAAGTAGGTCTCTATGCCAATTGCATCTCTCTTCCTGCTGGCATTAGCATGGATAGATATAAACAAATCTGCCTTCTTTATATTTGCAATTACAGTCCTCTCTTCAAGGGGTATGAATATGTCTGTCTCCCTTGTCAATATGGCCTTATAATTGGTATTTTTTTCTATTAGAGCTTTTAATCTTTTTGCAATGTCAAGGACTACAGTCTTTTCCATCAAGCCCCGCTTCCCTATTGCACCTGAATCCTTTCCGCCATGTCCCGGGTCTATTACAATCCTGCTGATATTATTGAAAGAAGGGGGTTGAGGGTTTATGGATTCAGTAGTTTGAGTGGCTTTACTTAACCCCTTAACCTCTTGTCCATCTTTTTTAAGTGAGCCGTCAACATCAATAACTATTCTGAATGGGTTATTCAGATTGATGATACTATAAGAGCTGATGCTGTCAAGTTCAAGGACAATTCTTACTAAATCTTTCTGATTCTGTCCTGCCCTCACATTTTTTAAGAGACCATCATTGATGGAGATGGGTTCTTTGATTTCGGATGATAGCTTGGAATTATGAATGTCTATAAATAATCTGTCAGGATTTTTAAGGCTCTCTTGTGTATATATAACAGTGCTGTCAACATCTATAACAATCCTTGTATATTCAGGGCTTGACCAGTAGCGAATGCTGCTTACAATTGGAAGATTGTCCCCGTCTGGTGACAGATGACTGGCGATTGGTGACTTATTGTCAGGCGGGTTGTATAACTTTGATAATTCTGGCAGTTTGGTTTTCGCCTGCCGCACCATATCCCCTGTTGGATAGTTGTCAATGACTGCATTGTAAGATGAATAGGCTAGAGGGTAGTTATTTGTTTTATAGTATATTTCACCTATCATGTATTGGGCATCGTCTGCAAGGTTGCTTTGAGGATATTCTTTTGTAATCCTGTCAAAGAGGTCTATTGAATGTTTAATGTCAGTCTCATCGGAAGATATATTTGAAAGTTCGGCGTAGAGGCGGGCGGCAGTAAAGAGGGATTTATCTGCAACAGGGCTTTTGGGGAATTTTTTGTGAATAGACTCAAATTTAAAGATGCAATTCAGCCAGTTTGTCCTCTCACCCTGCAATTCCTTTGAGTTAACCAGTGAGTAGTAGTCTTTCCTTGCTTCATTGTAGAGAAAATCATATTTATTTTCTTTTCCATGACTGTTTTGTGGATAGACAGAGAATACGAAAAGAAGTAAGAAGCAAGAAACAAAAAAGCAAATGAAAGATGAAAGATGAAAGCTGAAGGCTGAAAGCAAACCCTTTGAGCTTTGAGCTTTAAGCTTTGAGCTTCTAACTTTTAACTTCTGACTTCTGACTTCTGACTTCGTTTCTATATTTTTACCCCCTTTATTGCTATTGATAATATATTTGAAATGTCCTTTATGAAATTCTTGTCTTCTATGGTCGTGCTTATATTTAATACACCTATCACACTTTCATCACTGGTTCCGGGGTCTGTAATAATCGGTATTGCACTGAAGACCTTTTCATTATCCTTTGTATTAAATAGATACATCTCTCTGCTTTTTACAACCTCTTTTGCACTTTTTAAAATATCTTCCTTATAGTTGCCGTTTACCCTTGTGCTTATAAAATTAAATGGCTCACCGTTTTTAGCTATTAACATAATTGCATACAGCATATCCGAATCAGGTCCTATATCGTATGCCTCCTTAAGCCTGTTGAGAAATATCTTTAATAGCTCGTTGAGGCCGACATTTCTGTTTAACAGCATCGTAATATCACTAAGCAGCTTTCTTTTTTCTGCAATTGTCAAGAGTTCTCCTCCCCCGCCTATAGCTTTTTCTCCCATCGGTGTATGGACAACAACACGATTCTTTCCTGTGTTTTTTGCCCTGTAGAGGGCTGTATCTGCTGCCCTTAATAGGTCTCTCTCTATCTTTATGTCACCTGCAGGATATGTTGCAGCACCTATGCTTACAGTTATATTGAATTGCTTACCGGTGCCGGAAAATCTGTGCAGTTCTACTGCCATCCTGAATCTCTCAGCCATATTTGAAGCCCCCTCTGTATCTATTTGCGGCAGTAAAACCACAAATTCCTCTCCACCGTATCGTGCAGCCATATCAACCTGTCTTATTGAGTTATTCAATACCATGGCGAATTCAGTTAGTATCCTGTCTCCAACCTGATGGCCATGGGTGTCGTTTAAAATCTTGAAGTCGTCAAGGTCAATCATCAGGCATGAAAGTGGTAAGCTGTATCTCTTTGCCCTTATGAATTCCTCCTTTATCCTTCTTTGAAAGTATCTGTGATTATAAAGGTCTGTCAGACCATCTGTGACAGAAAGTTTTTGGAGTAAAATATTTTTGTTTTTGACAAGCTTCTGCTCTTTTTCAAGTTTTTCATAAAGTTCTTTTGCCTTTTTTTCTTTTTCTTTAAGAAGTTTATTTTTTTCCTTTAACTGTCTTGTTGCCTCTTTTATCTGTTCCTGTAATTCCTCATGGAGTCTATCCTCCTTTAATTTTATCTCCTGTTCCTTTAAGGCAAGCCGTGTAATTTTTAATATTTCTTCATTGCTAAACGGTTTTGTTAGATAACTATTGACATGTCCTTTTGTAAAGGCATCTATGATAGTCTGTTCGTCTCCGACACCTGTGATAAGGATAGAGGCAATGTATGGATGTAATTCTCTTACCTTTTGTATCAGTTCAATTCCATTCATATGCGGGAGGAAGTAATCGGAGATTATAATATTGTATTTTGATTTCTTCGCCTCTTTAATGGCATCCAGTCCGTTGTCAAAAGGCGAGACACTGTAACCTTCCATCTCAAGGAGGATGGTAAGAATATTTTTTATGAAAGGCTCGTCATCAATAACAAGTGCCTTTATCTGATTTTTGTTTTTTGCAGTCATACTTCCCTGCCAAAATCCTCAGGCTTTAGATTTTCAAGCCAGTCTTTCCACTTTTCTGATTCATTTATATCATCTTTGATATCTATCCCCCTTGCCATGTCTATGACCTTTTCAGATACATATATTGGGGCTTCAACCCTTAATGCCACAGCTATGGCGTCGCTGGGACGGGAGTCTATATTAACTATATGGTTGTTAATGGAGAGGGAGATGGTAGCGTAAAATGTATTGTCTTTTAAATCGCTTACAACAATGTGATTTACCTTTGCAGCCATTCCGTCAATTATGTTCTTAATGAGGTCGTGGGTCATTGGTCTCGGTGTGGCAACCTTTTCCATCTGAAGCGCAATTGCATTAGCTTCAAATATGCCAACCCATATAGGAAGAACTTTTTTACCTGATACATCCTTAAGTGTGATGATAGGCATGTTGGTTAATGGGTCTAATGCCAGTCCGTCTACCTTCATTTCAAGCATCTTTTTCACCTCCCTTCCTTATTTAGTGTTAGTGACAGTTATCAGTGTCAGTTACTAACGCTAACTACTAACACTGACACTGGTTCCGTCAAGACCATACAAATTTCCCTTTGTTATTTTAACATTGATTAATTTTCCCGTTAAGTCCTCTTTTTCAAATCCACCCTCCCCCTCCTTTGTTAAAGAGGGGATTGTAACAATCTTGTTTGTCCTTGTTCTTCCCATGAGTTTATTATTATCATTTTTACCCCTTCCCTCTATAAGTATCTCCAAAACCCTGCCTTCCAATTCTTTATTCTTGCTCAAGGTTATCTCATTCTGCAATTTCATTATCTCTTCAAATTTTGTCTGTTTTACATCATTTGGTATTTGATTTAAAAATTCGGATGCCGGTGTTTCAGGTCGTGGAGAATATTTGAATAAAAATATTCCATCATATCTCACACTTTTGATAATATCCCTTGTCTTCTCAAAATCGTCATCTGTCTCGCCGGGAAATCCAATTATTATATCAGATGATAATGATATTTTCGGAATCGCCTCTTTTACTTTATCAATCTTTTTAAGATATTCCTCCGATGTGTAACCCCTCTTCATATTATATAAGACATTATCAGATCCTGATTGTATTGGCAGATGAAGAGATTCGCAGGCCTTTGGTAAATCAGCCATCGCATTTATAAGCTTATCGGAGAGGTCTTTTGGGTGGGAGGTCATGTATCTTATCCTCTCAATGCCATCTATTTTATCAATTAAAGAAAGGAGGTCGGGGAAATCTATGTCATCTGCTAAATCTTTGCCATAAGAATTTACATTCTGTCCAAGGAGTGTGACTTCCTTAAAGCCTTTTTCTGAAAGCCCTCTTATTTCGGCGAAGATTGCCTCTTTTGTCCTGCTTTTTTCCCTTCCCCTCGTATAAGGGACAATACAGTAAGTGCAGTAATTGTCACAGCCGTGCATTATGCTTACCCATGCATGGACAGTCCCATTCCGTTTAATGGTTTCTGAGTCGGTATCTATATCAGAATTTGAATCAATATCGGCTATCCTTGCACCAGTCTCTTCAATTTCCTTTATAAGTTTTGGGAGTTTATTTATATTGAGTGTCCCAAAAACTAAATCTACCTGCGGCGCTCTCTGAAGAATCTTCTCTCCCTGAATCTGGGCAACACATCCACCAACCCCTATAATTAAATTGGGGTTCTTCTTTTTAAGGGGGGATAGTCTTCCGAGCTGGCTATATACCTTATGTTCGGCCTTATCTCTAATACTGCATGTATTCAATATGATTACATCTGCATTATCTAAATTTTCGGTTAACCTTATGCCGGAATTTTCCAACAGACCGACCATCTTTTCCGAGTCGTATTTATTCATCTGGCACCCGAAGGTTAATAGGGCAAGATTTTTTTCTGAAGGCATAGGAAAATTATATATCCGCAGATTTCTCAGATTACGCAGATTAAAACAAAATATTTTTTTAAAATCTGTGTAATCTGCGTAATCTGCGGATTAATCAGGTTTTTGTTCTTTCAGAGTATAACTTCAATATAGGTTGAAATAAGGCAATTGTCAATCAGAATTCAAAATCGGCCTTGAAATCAAAGTGGTGTTCAGCCTCAATAAAACGAATGGTTCTCGTCTTTGACCTCATGACAATAGAATGGGTAGTAGCGCCGCCACTGAAAAACCTTACACCCTCTAACATATCACCATCTGTTACCCCTGTAGCGGCAAACATCGCATTATCCTTATTGGCAAGTTCATCAATGGAAAATATCTTATTTATATCTTTTACCCCCATCTTTTTTGCCCTTTCAATCTCGTCATTATTCCTCGGTTTGAGCCTCCCCTGCATATCGCCGCCGACACACTGAAGCGCCGCCGCTGCAATGACACCCTCAGGCGCCCCACCGATGCCCATCAGGACATCCACACCTGAATCTTTTATTGCTGTAGCTATGGCAGCAGACACATCACCATCAGGTATCAGCTTTATCCTTGCACCGCAAGCCCTCACCTCTTTTATGAGATTCTCATGCCTTGGCCTGTTCAAGATTATAACTGTCAGGTCTTCTACATAGCAATTCATAGCCTTTGCAATAGCATTAAGATTTTCAGTAGGGGACTTGTTTAAATCAATGACACCCTTTGCCTTTGGTCCTACTGCAATCTTTTCCATATATGTATCGGGTGCATGTAAAAAACTCCCCTTGGGTCCCATTGCAATTACTGATATTGCATTTGGTCCGCCATTTGCTGTGAGTGTAGTTCCTTCAAGAGGGTCAAGGGCAATATCCACCTCTGTGGCATCTCCATCACCTGAGCCTACCTTTTCACCGATGTAGAGCATAGGCGCCTCATCTCTCTCCCCTTCACCAATTACTACTGTCCCTCTAATCTTAACTGTATTGAAAGCCTTTCTCATGGCGTTTACAGCCGCCTGGTCTGCTGACTTCTCATCCCCTCTCCCCATCAGTCGGGCTGATGAAAGTGCTGCTGCCTCTGTTACCCTTACCGCATCTAATGCAAGATTCCTATCCATATTCCCTCCCCTTTTTTATAGTAAGCAGTAAGGAGTATTTACTATCAGATGTCTACTGCTTACTGCCTACTGTATTATTCAAATACTTTGAATATAACAACTGTAGCTAGTATACCAAGCATTGCCCCTGCAATCACCTCTTTTATTGTATGTATCTCTAAAATCAATCTGCTGTGGCTGACCATAAATGCCATTATAAATGTAAGAATTGCGATAAAAGGGTCTAAAGTAATGAGAGATACTGCTGTCCATATAGAGAAGGATATTGCAGCATGTCCGCTTGGAAGCCCGCCGTGCAGAGGCTTGCCCTTGCCAAGCTTTGATTTAAGAATAACCACAAGGATTATTACAATAATAAGGGCGATTACAGCGATTAATTCAGAAGACCTCTTGACCAGAATGAGGGATAATTTGATAGGTGGAAATATGTGTTTTGAGAGTATCCAGTAGCCCATAGCAGCAGCACCAATAGAAGCTATCAGCACTGCGCCTGCCGCCATATCTTTAACAGCCTTTACGAGGGGATTATATTCTGTGGTTATCATATCTGTAATTGTTTCAAATGCGGTATTTATAATCTCTGCAAAGAGGACAAATGTAATTGATACAGCAATAAGGACAAACTCAAATGTTGACAGATTTAAGAATAGGCTGATGAGAAGGACAATGCCTACTATAATAAAGTGATACCTCATGTGTCTCTCGTGTTTTACCACATAGAGTATCCCTTCAATGGCACAGTTCAAACTCTCAAACCAGTTTTTTGGTTTCATGATAGGTTGAGTTTAATATATAATAATTATCAAACTACTGTCAATGTGGGATTACACTGTCAATGTGTGATAATGCAAGGCAGTATTGACAAAAACCATTTTGAGGATTATTTTTTAAGCATTGAAGCGCTTATCTCGTTTAGAACATCCCTCAAACTTGGTAAGAATGATGCCATAACAGTATCTTTTATGTGTTTATGGTGAGGATGGGATGATATTTCAGGATGATGTTGTGCATTATCATAGCGAAAAACCATCTTTCTTTGCCAGTTCATATAGTGATACCTGTATTTGTCAATCGTTATGGAACTATAAACTTCTTTTAAGAAAATGGCTATTTCAAGGCACGAAGAATCTATGAATATGAGATTACCCTTTATATATACGGTTTTAGTATCAGGGGAAAAAAGTTTCTGGATGTTGGAAGATAAGACAACTGGGCTTGAATTTATAGTTTTTTCGAAGTCTTCAATAAATTTTTCTATCACTGGACAACTGAACGTATCGCAGATTGAGACCTTTGCCATTCAGAAAGAAGTTTTGCAAAGGCATACCAGTCAAAATAATCAGCATCATCACCAATCTTGCCTGACTCAAACTTCTTCAAAAAGGCATGTGTGGTAAGGTTGTACTTTTTCTCAAACTCCTTAATAGCCTTCTTATAAAAGGCGATGGCGCCGGAATAAAGGGAGCATTCCCGTTTTAGTGAGGTTTTGATTTCATTTGTAAAATGCATGATTTATTTATACCTTATGGGAAGTTTAAAGTCAATTGGAGAATTTATAAATGCAAAAACCAAGACTCCTTCTACACATCTGCTGTGCACCATGCTCACCACATGCAATAGATTTGCTTAAAAAAGATTTTGAGCTTACTGCGTATTTCTATGACCCGAATATCCACCCCGAAGATGAGTATATATTTCGTCTTGATGAAATGAGAAAATTTTCTCATCAAATTGGGCTCACATTTATTCCTGCGGAATACGACCCTGATAGATGGTTTGAGCTTACAAAGGGGCATGAGGATGACAGGGAAGGGGAGGGAAGGTGTGAGATATGCGTTAAGATGAGGCTTGAGAGGGCTGTCATTTTTGCCCGAGAAAATGGATTTGAATATTTTACAACTATCCTCACCACAAGCCCCCATAAAAATGCTTCAGTAATAAACAGGATAGGTAAAGAACTGGCAGGGCAGTATGGCATAAATTTTTATGAGGCAGATTTTAAAAAGAGGGATGGGTTTAAGATAAGTGTTCAGAAGGGAAAAGAATACGGACTCAAGAGGCAGAACTACTGCGGGTGTGTGTTTAGCAAGAAAGCTGATTAGTAACAAAAGGTTATATTTTTTTAGAAAAGTATATTGATAATATTTGTTTTATGATATACTTCTTCAAAATCTTAATGATGTCTTAACATATGCTGAATAAGATATAAAGGATAGATGGGAATGGTATAAAGAAAGATTTAAAAGGAGAATAAAATAATGACAAGAAAAGAGTATGTTGAAAAAAATATCGGAATGGCCTTTGATTTTATAAGACAGTTAATTGAACACCCTGAAACAATAAAATCTATACCTGATAATATACAGCTTGATTTTATTGATAGAGATATACCCTTTAAGACAAAAGAAAAAATAAAAGGTCAGAAAGTTATAAGGTATAAAGTTGAGCATATATTTGAGCAGATTAAATATTGAAATTAAACGATATTTTATAACTTATCCCTTTACTAAAAAACTTCCTTTATAGCATTCCATTACACAAATGGCATCCACATTGCACAGACAGACAGACAGACAGACAGACAGACAGACAGACAGACATTTGCCTTAACTGTAAGTCTGTTGCGGATTTTGGAAATTCAAATTCCCCGGTTTCGCCGAAGCATCGGCGGCCGGGGTTTTTGTTTTTAAGAGGAAGCAGACATGTCTTTTAAAATCCGCACAAAACTCATCATTGCATTTTTTACAATAGTATTTCCCTTTCTCTTAGTCATTGGAATTATTGCCATTTACAACCTGAATACCATATACAAAGGCATCCACAGGGTTGAGGTGATATCAAACGAGACGCAGACTGTTATGAGTCTTGAATTGGCTCTGAACAGGATACTTATGCCTGGAAACGACTACATCATCACAGGCGAGAAAAAATATATTGCTGATTTTAAAATGGCGTCAGTAGATGTAGAAGGGAGGCTCAGGGAGGTAGAGGAGATACTTACCCGCATGAAAGATACACCAGAGATAAAAGAAGAAAGAGAGATACTCAAGGATGTCAAGACTGCATGGAAGAATATAAAAGAAATATCCCAAAAGATATTTGAAATTCCAGAGCCTGTTGGCAATAAAGAGGCTGCTATGCTCATGGATGATATGGACTATAAATGGGCATACCCTGCCATAGAAAAACTTAAAAGGTGGCAGGAGATAGACGAAGAAGAATATAGAGAATCGCATGAGGAGTCAGAAAGGACGTGGAAACAGGCATGGCTCATCATGATTGCAGGTTCTTTGATGCTGATGGTAATCGGTGTTTCATTTGCATGGTTTTATTCAAGGTTTTTTGTCCGACCAATAGAGGCAATTCGCAACAGTGCCGACAAGATAGCTGGAGGAGATTTCAAGACAAGGCTCGATATAAGGACAGGAGACGAGATACAGCAGCTCGCAAACGCCATGAACGAGATGGCGGTGCAGTTAGACTCATTCACCTCAAACCTTGAGGGGATGGTTGAGGAGAAGACGAGAGAGCTAAAAAAGAGTGAAGAAAGATATAGGGCATTGTTAAATGCAGTGCCGGATATTATATTCAGGCTGAGTAAGGATGGCATCTTTTTAGACTTCAAAGGAGAAAAAAGGGAATTATATGTGTCTCCTGATAAGTTTCTTGGAAAAAAGTTTTCCGATGTCCTGCCTCAGGAGGTAGCTCAACAGGTAGCACATTTTATGGAGCAGGCAATAAAAACAGGCAATATTCAGACCTTTGAATACAGGTTGCCTATGCCAGAGGATGTTCAGGATTATGAGGCTCGTTTAGTGGCTGCAGAAGATGGGTTCATTGTCATAGTCCGTGAAATTACAGAGAAAAAGAAAGCGGAGGACAAGATTAAGGAGCAGTTGGATTACCTAAAAAGATTTGAGAAGGTTGCCGTCAAGAGGGAGTTTCGGATAAAGGAACTTACGGATGAGGTCGAGAAGCTGAAGACAAGGATCGGCGAGATGGAGTCAAAGGGATAGTGTATTCGCAGGCATGAAGCCTGCGGCTACTGTTTATTAAAAAAGCAAAAAGTTTTAGGAGTGTTTAGAATGTTTTCTCTCTTTTTTTTCTGCAAGATGGAAAAAAATGGCTGATGCTATGCCAACTATTGCAAAAAAGATAACTGCCATTGTCAATGTGTCCATTTATTCATCCTCCTTTTCTGGTGTTATTATTAGAGCAGCTATGAGTATAAGAGCAAGACCTCCAAGAACTATCAATGCTCTCAAAGGATATGAGGCTTTCCGGCAACAGTGTATTTATGCTAACTCCATACTCAACTATTTTAAACAGCATATCAGATGTTTTGTTACGTCTGTTTAAGTGCTTCATGCTTTCACACTATAACTCGCTTTTATATTGGAGTCAACTTCAATGGATAACTTTAAAGACCGTATAACCGAATTAGAGGCTGAAATCTCAAGACTCAAGGTTGAGCTTGAGAAGGCAAGGGAAAAGGAGCGTGATACTGAAGAAAGCGGAAGGGCAATACTCTTTATGCTTGAAGACCTTGAGAGTTCTCATGAGTTTCTTTCAAGGGCGAAGACAGAGTGGGAGGCAACATTTGACTGGATAACTGACCCTCTTTTCATTCATGATAAAGAACTAAAAATTATAAGGGCTAACAGGGCGTATGCAAATGCCTCAAGTCTATCCTTTAAAGAGATTATTGGTAAGCCATACTTTGAGGTTTTTC